>PPYF01370844.1_pt1 | contig 21687 bp, 21 predicted proteins | sample 1559871 | NCBI WGS metagenome assembly PPYF01 (sample SAMN08240021, study PRJNA423297) | Human gut metagenome, whole genome shotgun sequencing project.
ATCCTTAGCTCAGCTGGATAGAGTACTCGGCTACGAACCGAGCGGTCGGAGGTTCGAATCCTCCAGGATGCACCATCTTAAAAGCCTCGCTTATTGCGGGGCTTTTTGCTTTCTATCATTCTATTATTTTTCATAATATAACATCTTTGTTTAGCACCAACTAACAATGCTAACATCATCTAATCAGCGACAATTTAGTGACTTTGCGATAAAGTAACTCCTATCTATTTACTAACATCAATCAACGCGGGAGGTCACCTTTGATCCCGGACGTATCAAAAGCGCTTTCTTGGTTGGAAGCACACCCTAAAGTTTTATGTGGCATCCACCGTGGTATAGAGCGTGAAACTTTAAGAGTTACGCCAGAAGGCAATTTAGCATCAACAGAGCATCCTATTTCATTAGGTAAATCATTAACTCATAAATGGATCACAACTGATTTTGCTGAGTCTCTATTAGAGTTTATTACACCTGTTGATGACAACATCGCACATACCTTGCATTTTTTAGGTGATTTACATCGCTATACAGCACGTCACTTAGATAATGAACGTATGTGGCCTATGAGTATGCCTTGCTTTATTGAAGCCGAAGATAAGATTACCTTGGCTCAATTTGGTACATCTAATGTTGGGCGTTTTAAAACACTCTATCGTGAAGGGCTTAAAAATCGTTATGGCGCGTTAATGCAAACTATTTCAGGTGTGCATTACAACTTCTCACTGCCTATCGAATTTTGGCAAGCATGGGCAAATGTAAAAGATGAAGAGAGTGGGAAAGAGGCGATTTCTGATGGTTACTTACGTCTTATTCGTAACTATTATCGCTTTGGTTGGATCATTCCATTCTTCTTTGGTGCATCACCAGCAATTTGTGGATCTTTCTTAAAAGGAAGAGAAACAAATCTACCATTTGAAAGCACTCCTAAAGGGGCGAAGTATTTACCTTATGCAACTTCATTACGTTTAAGTGATTTAGGGTATACCAATAAATCGCAAAGCGATTTAGATATCACCTTTAATCATCTTGAAACATATGTCAAAGGGCTGAAAAAAGCGATTCATAAGCCTTCTGAAGAGTTTGCTAAATTAGGTGTTAAGAAAAACGGTGAATATATTCAGTTAAACACCAATGTGTTGCAGATTGAAAATGAACTCTATGCACCTATTCGTCCTAAACGTGTGGTTAAGGGAGATGAATCACCTTCTGATGCGTTATTACGTGGTGGTATTGAATACATCGAAGTTCGTTCACTTGATATCAATCCATTTACGCCAATTGGCGTTGACGAAACTCAAATTCGCTTCCTTGATTTATTCCTGATCTGGTGTGTATTAGCTGATGCTCCAGAAATGAGCGCCTCTGAATTAGCGTGCTGCCGTTCAAATTGGAATAACGTTATTCTAGAAGGACGTAAGCCAGGTCAAGTTATTGGAATGGGTTGTGGTGAAAGAAAAGAGCCATTAGCGCAAGTGGGGAAAGCCTTATTTGCTGATTTAGAACGTGTTGCTAATGTTCTTGATTGCTGTTCAGGCACTAAATATATGGAAGTTTGCGTTAAGTTAGAAGAAATGTTTGATAATCCTGAATTAACTTTCTCTGGCAGACTTTTAGATAAAATTAAAACGCAAGGCATTGGTGGTTTCGGCTTGTCTTTAGCTGAAGAATATTACCAAGAATTAATTAAAACACCTTATGAAACGTTAACCGATGAAGCTTTTGATCATGAGAGAATTTCATCCATAAAACGTCAAGAAGAGTTAGAAAAGAGTGATACCATTTCTTTTGATGAGTATTTGAAGATCCATGCGGGGACAAACACCGATAACGTGGCTTCCTAAACTTAGATAGAAAAAAGCCACACTAAGATTTGTGTGGCTAAAAAATTCTATAGAGAAATAGGGATGATAACAATTTGCGCGTATTCATTACTAAGACCAGGCTACTTGCAGAAAGTTTCATTTTTTCTTAAAAATATTTAAATTTTTCTTAGGAGGTTTTTTATGCCTTTATTGGATAGCTTTACTGTTGACCATACACGTATGTCAGCACCTGCTGTACGCGTTGCTAAAACAATGAAAACGCCATCAGGTGATACCATCACGGTATTTGATTTACGTTTTACTGTGCCAAATAAAAAAGCCATGCCTGAGAAAGGAATTCATACTCTAGAGCATCTGTTCGCGGGATTTATGCGTAACCATCTTAATGGTGATGGTGTTGAGATAATTGATATTTCCCCAATGGGATGCCGTACAGGCTTCTACATGAGCTTAATTGGACAACCTGAAGAGCAACGTGTCGCTAATGCATGGAAAGCGGCAATGGAAGATGTTTTGAAAGTAAAAGATCAAAACCATATCCCAGAACTGAATGTGTACCAATGTGGTACCTATGAAATGCACTCACTGACAGAAGCACAAGATATTGCACGAGATATTTTATCTCATAGTATTGGCATTAATCATAACGATGAATTAGCACTACCTGAAGAGACTTTAAAAGAGCTACATATTTAAGTCACTGTCACTTCATAAAATTAGGGGACAATAGATCAAGAAATTCGCATCCTGATTTATTGTCTCTTTTTTATTTTTATCTCCTTTATTATTTTTCTTTTCTCTACTCCATTGTTTTATTTTCTTATCTTCTTATATTGTTAGCAGAGTAATGGAATAAATTAATGCTTAATACACGGAGTACACTTCTGTTATGGAAAATCGCAAATTCTCATCACCTAAATTAGTGTTAGAGTTTTTTGTTCGAGAATTTTATTTTGTAGGTAAAGGCACATTACGTACCCAATTTCCTAAAGATGCCTTTTTCTATCAAGGACGTTCTAAAGCACTTGAATATCGTTACTTTGAACGAGCCCACAAAAAGTATGTTAAACGCTCTCAGTGTGAATCAGAGCTTATTATCAAGCCTGATTTATTATTGCTATCATCCGAACTCAATACTGAATTATTTGCCAAAATCACTAAACCACAAACAAACACCATAATGAAAATAAGTGGTGATTATCTTTATAAAGAAAAAGAAGAAGAGCAATATCGTTGGTATTTTCAACAAGATAAAATTAAAACAAACAGTTATAGCGGTGATAATTCACAGTTAAAATATGAAAATATTTGTAGCTTAGCACCTCATCATTTTAATATTGAAGCGATAAACGGTGAGGAGGCGCTTATTACTAATTTTCCACGCAAGTCCCTTTCTCTTACTTTGAATAAAGGAGAAACTGCGTGTTTTATTTGTCGGCGTGAAGAGTATGGTGCTGATTATTCTTATCAGCCTGCATTAAACTTAGTTATGTGGGTCAAAAATCATGGTTTCTATTCTGATTATCAACAATTAAAACCTGCAAAACTAATACAAGAGCAAGCGATAGAACCTTTCTATATGAAACCCGCCAGAGAGTTTGATTTTCGTAATAGCAAATTACGATTTGAGCTAGGATAAACAGTAAGAAATAAGCGCCTTAGAAGGCGCTTATTTTGTATTCACTAATGATGTGGGATTGAAAGGTGGCGAATTAATGCCTTTTTAATGACGTTATCTTGAACTTCAAGTATTTCAAATTCGTAGTCACTCACTTTTATTTTATTACCTACAACAGGTAAGTCTCCCAACTCTTCAATAATGACACCGTTGATCGTTCGAGCTTCATCTTCAGGTAAATGCCAACCAAAAGCTTTATTGATATCTCGAATATTTGTTGTACCATCGACTAATAATGAACCGTCTTTTTGAGGAATAACTTCTTCAGCTAAAGATGGGGACATCGAGGTAGTAAAGTCACCAACAATCTCTTCAAGAATATCTTCAACAGTGACTAAACCTTGAATTTCACCATATTCATCAACCACAACACCCGCTTTTTCGTTATTACGCTGGAAGTTGACGAGTTGTAGGTTTAATGGTGTACTTTCTGGAATAAAGTAGATTTTATCGGCCGCTTTCATCAGAATTTGTTTAGTAAATTCTTTTTTCTCTGTCATTAAGCGATAAGCTTCTCGTACTCGTAACATACCAATTGCATCGTCGAGAGTATCACGATAAAGCACAATTCGACCGTGTGGAGAATGAGTTAATTGTCTTACGATAGATTTCCATTCGTCATTGACGTCGATACCAAAAATCTCATTTCTTGGCACCATAATATCGCCAATCGTCACTTTTTCTAAATCTAAAATCGACAGCAACATGTTCTGATTTCGTTGCGAAAGCTTTGATTTAGATTCATTAACGATAGTTCTTAATTCTTCTTTTGAGACTGCATTTCCCTGTATTATTGGGGATTTAATACCAAAAATACGCATGAGTATTAATGTGATTTTATTAAAAAACCAAACAATAGGCAGCATCATTTTTTGCAAAGGAGAAAGAATAACACTACTTGGATAAGCAACGCGCTCTGGATAAAGTGCCGCGATTGATTTTGGAAGCACTTCAGCAAAAATAAGGATAATAAAGGTCAGCACACCCGTGGCTATTGCTACACCTGCATCACCATATAAACGCATACCAACAATGGTCGCTAGTGCAGACGCAACAATATTAATCAGATTATTGCCAATCAATACTAAACTAATCAATCTGTCAGGACGTTGTAATAATTTTTCCACACGTTTTGCAGAGCGATTTCCTTGTTTTGCAGCATGACGAAGACGATAACGATTAATCGTCATCATACTGGTTTCAGTCCCAGAAAAATAAGCTGAGGCAATAATCATACATACAAGTATGATAATGAGCGTAGTTGTCGACACATGCTCCAAAATTGAGATCCTTTTGCTACCCTAAAATAGAAAATTAATTAAGCACTAACTCTTGTAATAAACGATTACCGAAAAAAGCTAATGTCAAAATAATAGCGCCAATCAAATTAAAGATAATGACTTTCTTTCCTCTCCATCCTTCTCGGAAATGTCCCCATAATAAAATGATGTAAACAAACCAAGCAATGATAGAGAAAATAGATTTATGGATATTTTCTTTACCAAAAATATTATCCATATACACCAAACCTGTACATAAAGTCAGTGTCAGCAATACGACACCTACTTGTGTGATATGAAACATTTTACGCTCAATTGACATTAATGGTGGCATTTGAGGTGAGAATTTTAGTTTCTTATTTTTTAGTTGATAGTCGAGCCAACTAAGTTGTAAAGCATATAGAGCGGCAATTAACAGTGTGGCATAGCTTAATAAAGCCAGCCCAATATGAATAAAGAGTGATGTGCTACTTTCAAGATGTGTAACAAATTCACCCGGCATCAGCGCTGCAATAACAAGATTGACTATTGCGAAACAATAAACAATAGGCAGCAAGAACCATGCACGGCCACGAGAAGCCACAATCGTCATGATAACGCAGACCATTAGGCTCACAATCGCACCTAGATTGGTGAGTGAAAGATTTTGTCCGCTGTGGGGGCGGAAAATTAAAAATTTTAATGAAATGGCATGTGCAATAAGTGCAATTACCGCAAATAGTAGAGCTAATCCGCGGTATCCATTCTGCTCTTTTCGTAACAGACCGGGCAAAAACAGCACCAGACTGAGTAAATAAGCGCAGACAGCGACGATAGAGATTGATATAACGGGCATAGTTTCGCTTACATATATTGTTTGAATAACTTCCTAGTATAGCGCTAGGAGCATACGGCTCCAACTATTGAAGTCATTAAGCTTAAATCTCTATGCAGAGATCCGCGAGTCATCGTGATATAATCGGTGGCATACATGACCGATAAGCCCAACTTTAACACTGAGCTAAGATAATGTTTGAGAATTTAAGTGACAGACTATCGCGCACATTGCGCAATATAAGCGGTCGAGGAAGACTGACCGAAGAAAACATTAAAGAGACACTGCGTGAAGTACGTATGGCTTTATTAGAAGCTGACGTTGCCTTACCTGTGGTTCGTGATTTTATTGCGCGCGTCAAAGAGAGCGCAGTAGGGCATGAAGTTAACAAAAGCCTGACACCGGGTCAGGAGTTTGTGAAGATTGTTCAAAATGAACTCGTCAATGCGATGGGGGAAGTGAATACTGACCTTGATCTATCAGCGCAACCGCCAGCTGTTGTGTTAATGGCAGGTTTGCAAGGTGCCGGTAAAACAACCAGTGTCGCAAAACTAGGTAAATTCTTAAAAGAGAAAAAGAAGAAAAAAGTTCTTGTTGTTTCTGCTGACGTTTATCGCCCAGCAGCGATTAAACAGCTTGAAACGTTAGCCGAAACGGTTGGCATTGATTTCTTCCCTTCAACTGTTCAAGAAAATCCAGTCACAATTGCAAGTAATGCATTAAAACATGCACAACTTCAATTCTATGATGTATTGCTGGTGGATACGGCAGGTCGTTTACACGTAGATGAAGGCATGATGGAAGAGATCCAACTTCTCCATAAAGCCATTAATCCAGTTGAAACCCTGTTTGTTGTTGACGCCATGACGGGTCAAGATGCGGCAAATACAGCAAAAGCATTCAATGAAGCATTGCCATTAACAGGGGTTGTATTGACCAAAGTTGATGGTGATGCGCGTGGTGGTGCGGCATTATCCATTCGCCATATCACGGGTAAGCCAATTAAATTCCTCGGTGTTGGGGAAAAAACAGAAGCCTTAGAGCCTTTCCACCCAGATCGTATTGCCTCTCGTATTTTAGGCATGGGTGATGTTCTGTCTTTAATTGAAGACATTGAAAGCAAAGTTGATAGAGCACAAGCTGAAAAGCTAGCGACAAAGCTTAAAAAAGGTGATGGCTTTGATCTAAATGATTTTTTAGATCAATTAAAGCAGATGAAGAACATGGGCGGCATGGCGAGTATGTTAAGCAAAATGCCGGGTATGTCTCAGGTGCCAGATGCAGTAAAATCACAAATGGATGATTCAATTTTAGTGAAAATGGAAGCGATTATTAATTCCATGACTAAAAAAGAACGTCAAAAACCAGAAATCATCAAAGGTTCTAGAAAACGCCGTATTGCAGCGGGCTCAGGAACACAAGTGCAAGACGTCAACCGTTTATTAAAACAGTTCGATGATATGCAACGTATGATGAAAAAAATGAAAAAAGGTGGCATGGCTAAGATGATGCGTAGCATGAAAGGTATGATGCCACCTGGATTCCCAGGCCGATAAAATCAAAAAGCCTGAAAAAAAACGTGCTTTGGATTGCTTTTTTCGCCAAAGTGAGTAAACTTTTCGGGCTTTTTATATGACAACCGGACTCCGTTCCTCGATGGCGTCTGGTTGTTTTATTAACTAATGAGGATGTTATGGTAACAATTCGTTTAGCTCGTGGCGGCGCAAAAAAGCGTCCGTTTTACCAAGTAGTAGTAACCGATAGCCGCAATGCACGTGATGGTCGTTTCATTGAGCGTGTAGGCTTTTATAACCCACTGGCAACCGGTAATGCAGAAGAATTACGTTTAGACGTAGACCGTGTTGAACACTGGGTTGCTCAAGGCGCAACAGTTTCAGAACGTGTTGCTGGCCTGATCAAATCAGCGAAGAAAAGCGCTTAATCTGTCGCGGTGGTAACAATGAGCGAACAAAAAACCTTAAAAGAACCTATAGAACCTATTGTAATGGGTAAATTGGGTTCACCTTACGGGATCCGTGGTTGGCTCAGAGTTTTTTCCTCCACCGAACACGCCGAAAACATTTTTGAATATCAACCGTGGTTTATTCAACGTCATGGACAGTGGGAAACTATTGAAATTGAAAGTTGGAAACATCACAACCAAGATATTATCGTCAAGCTAAAAGGTATTGATGACAGAGATGCGGCTAATATCCTGACTAATTTTGAAATTGTTGTGAATGCTTCGCAACTTCCAGAACTTGAAGGTGAATATTACTGGAAAGATCTGATGGGTTGCCATGTAGAAACTGACAAAGGCTACGATCTGGGTGTCGTTACTGACATGATGGAAACGGGCTCAAATGATGTCATGGTCATTAAAGCTAATCTGAAAGATGCGTTCGGTGCCGGGGAACGGCTAATCCCGTTTCTTGATGGGCAGGTTATCAAGAAAGTCGATCTCTCAGCGAAAAAAATTATCGTTGATTGGGATCCTGGTTTTTAGATTATTCCGGTTAACGGTTCTCAATAGTGGGACACAAAAATGTGGATTGGGGTAATTAGCCTATTTCCAGAAATGTTCCGCTCTATAACCGAGTACGGGGTGACTGGTCGGGCAGTGAAGCATGGTCTGCTCAATGTAGAATGTTGGAATCCCCGAGATTTTACATACGACAGACACAATACCGTTGATGATCGTCCTTATGGCGGTGGTCCTGGTATGTTGATGATGGTACAACCTTTAAGGGAAGCCATTCATCAAGCGAAAGCTGCGGCAGGTGATGGAGCAAAGGTGATTTATTTATCACCTCAGGGACGCAAACTCGATCAACAAGGAGTTTGTGAACTGGCAACAAATGAGAAGTTAATTCTGGTTTGTGGTCGGTATGAAGGTATAGACGAGCGTGTCATTCAGACTGAAATCGATGAAGAGTGGTCTGTAGGTGATTACGTATTAAGTGGTGGGGAATTACCTGCCATGATAATGATAGATGCAGTAGCGCGCTTTGTACCGGGTGTTCTCGGACATGCAGCCTCTGCGAAAGAAGATTCTTTTGCTGAAGGTTTACTGGATCATCCTCACTATACTCGCCCAGAGGTTTTAGATGGTATGGAAGTTCCGGCAGTTTTACTGTCAGGCAACCATGCTCATATTAATCGCTGGCGCATGAAGCAATCACTGGGTCGAACCTGGCTAAGAAGACCTGAGCTTCTGGAAAGCCTAGCTCTGACTGACGAGCAAAGAGTGCTGTTAACAGAGTTCCAACAGGAACATCTGTCAGGAACAGCAGAGTAAGTCTGACACAAGATGTCATTAATATCAGTTTACCTAGGGTAAGAGAGTTATTATGAGCAATATTATTAAACAAATCGAACAAGAACAGATGAAGCAAGATGTTCCTTCATTCCGTCCTGGTGACACTTTAGAAGTTAAAGTATGGGTTGTTGAAGGTTCTAAAAAACGTCTGCAGGCATTCGAGGGCGTGGTTATCGCTATTCGTAACCGCGGTCTGCACTCTGCATTCACTGTTCGTAAAATTTCTATTGTTAAAAGGTCAGCATTTGCTGACCTTTTTTATATCACTCCATGTTGAAAATATTGCTTGTTAGTTTTTACCTCTTTTACTTCTTTTACCTCTATATCCCTATCTTATCTATTCTTCATATGTCGAGATTCATTAAAAGATAAACTGTAAATATATTTTTACAAAATGGTATTTTAATTCAATCTTCATCACATTATTTATACTCTCTTTGTTTGTCGTAACTAATTGTTATTTATTATTTATTTTTATTAAAAACAATAATTGTAAAGATATAATTACATTGCTGTCAAAATTATTAAAAATATGGATTGATTTCTTTACATTGCGTGTTATCTTATCTTTCAGACACACAAAAATCACAATGACAGATATAAAAAAGGTAAAGATTATGATCATGCAAAAAGACGCACTCAATAATGTGAATATCAGCGAAGAGCTGGTTTTAATTACTCCAGAAGAGTTAAAACAAAAATACCCATTGAGTCGCAATGATCTGCATGCCATTGCTCAGTCACGTCAAACAATTTCTGAAATTGTCCAACGTCGTGATCCTCGCTTACTCGTGGTATGTGGGCCTTGTTCCATTCATGATGTCGATGTTGCGTTAGATTACGCAAAACGCCTGAAAGTCTTAGCGTCTGAATTAAGTGATAGTCTGTATATTGTGATGCGTGTCTACTTTGAAAAACCTCGTACAACTGTTGGTTGGAAAGGTTTAATCAGCGATCCATTTATGGATGGTAGCTTTGAGATGGAAGAAGGGTTACATATTGCCCGTAAGCTATTGACTGAGCTTGTACAATTAGGTTTGCCTCTGGCGACTGAAGCGTTAGATCCTAATAATCCACAATACTTAGGTGATTTATTTAGTTGGTCTGCAATTGGAGCCAGAACAACAGAATCTCAGACTCACCGTGAAATGGCATCAGGGCTTTCAATGCCAGTTGGATTTAAAAACGGAACAGATGGTAATTTAGATACTGCGATTAACGCGATGAAAGCGGCTTCTATGCCACACCGGTTTATGGGAATTAATCAATCAGGGCAGGTTTGTTTATTGCAAACACAAGGTAACCCTGATGGTCATGTTATTTTACGTGGTGGCAAAACACCAAACTACCATGAAGAAGATGTTGCTCAATGTGAAGCTCAAATGGTAAAAGCAGGATTAAAACCATCATTAATGATTGATTGCAGCCATGGTAATTCTAATAAAGATTTCCGTCGTCAAACGGCGGTGGTTGATTCTGTGATTGAGCAAATTACTAAAGGTAATGAATCTATCACTGGCATTATGTTAGAAAGCCATATTAATGAAGGCAATCAATCGTCAGAGCAATCTCGTAGTGAAATGAAATACGGTGTCTCAGTAACAGATGCGTGTATTAGTTGGGAAACAACGGAGTCAGTGTTAAGAAATTTACATGCTCAACTTTCCCCGATTTTGGTTCAGCGTGAAGTTCAGTTAAAAAAAGTTAGTTAATCATAAAGAAAAAAGAGGCAAGCATAGATGGCTGAAGAATTACAAGGTTTGCGTGAGCAAATTGATCAGGTAGATAAATCACTGCTTTCTTTACTCGCAAAAAGAATGCAGTTGGTAGCTGAAGTGGGAGAAGTTAAAAACCGTCATGGCTTACCGATTTATGCGCCTGATAGAGAAGCCGCTATGCTTGCTTCTCGTCGTAATGATGCACAAATGATGGGGATTTCCCCAGATTTGATTGAAGATGTGTTACGCCGAGTAATGCGAGAATCCTATACTAAAGAGAATGACAAGGGATTTAAAACTCTTAACCCTCAACTTGGTAAAATCGTTATTGTGGGTGGAAATGGGAAAATGGGTAAACTATTTTCTCGTTTGTTTACACTCTCTGGCTATCAAGTTGAAAGTTTAGAAGCTGATGAATGGCAAACTAAGTCACCTGCTATTTTTGATAATGCGGGTATGGTGATTATTAGTGTGCCAATTCATTTAACTGTTGAGGTTATCGAAAAACTTCCTGCTTTACCTAAAGATTGTTTACTTGTTGATTTAGCTTCTATTAAGAAAGCCCCTTTAGAGGCGATGTTAAAGGCACATAGTGGGCCAGTTTTAGGTCTTCACCCAATGTTTGGCCCTGATGTACCCAGTTTGGCAAAACAGGTTGTGGCTTATTGTGAAGGACGAAATCATCAAGAATTTGAATGGCTGTTAGAGCAATTAATGGTATGGGGAGCAAAAATTGAGGCGATTACGCCAGAAGAGCATGATAAAAACATGAGTTTTATTCAAGCACTTCGACATTTTACTACCTTTGCTTACGGTCAGCATTTAGCAAAAGAAAAAGTTGATTTAGCCAGTTTACTACGGCTCTCATCTCCTATTTATCGCTTAGAATTGGCAATGATAGGACGACTGTTTGCTCAAGATCCTCAACTCTATGCTGATATTATTTTATCATCACAAGAGAATATTGAACTAATTCGTAGATATCATCGTTCTCTAGGTCAAGCTATCGATTTATTAGATATAAATGCAAAGAGTGAGTTTGTTCATTCATTTAATAACGTGAGTGATTGGTTTGGCGATTATGCTTCTCAATTTATGAAAGAGAGTGGTGTATTATTACAAAAGGCTAATGATAGCCGAATTTAGACTAATGACCGAATAAAAAATAAAAAGCCGAACGACATATTCAATCGTTCGGCTTTTTATTTGCTAATGATTCAACTAAATAACAATGGCATATTACCAGACATCACAAGGTGGCCAAACACAGATCTCAGGATCTTGGGGGTCGGTATTACTTTGAGAATATTCAATTTTTGATGTTATATTTTTCTCTCCCTTACCATAAAAATAAGCACTCGCATAACTAGCGAATAAAAATGAGAATATTAAAATATATAATTTATTCATAAGAATTCCTTTAAAAATAAAATGCTTAAAAATTAATAGTCTTTAGGATCTGGGCATGGACTTACTGTGCAACGGTTCAAATCTGATTGAGGCGTTAATGAGTAAGTGTGATAACTCTCTTTTAATTTAATTTCATCTACGTTATTAGTAAAAAATAGACTTAAAATCAGTATGATAAAAGTATTCATATTCTTTCCCTGTTATTTAACAATAGATAAAGATCACCTATTTTTATTTAGAAAATAAAAGTAGAAGAATATAAATATACATTTAAAAACAATGAGATAAATATCTTTTTTTATTAATAGACTAATGCATATTTTGTTTGTTGTTATTTAATTGTTATCACTGAGTTTAATTTAATAATAATTAATGTTCAACATTGTCTTTTTATTAAAAGTTATTTGTTGATGAGATCTTAAAACTGAATGAAATTAAAAGGTATTATTAAAATTATAACAATGATCAAAAAAATGCCTATAAAAATCATCGTAAATTATATTTTATAAACTATTTTTTTTGCAATAAGTGCTAAAAATTTAATTGTGTTATTTTTTATTTATATTCCGATGTGTTTTTCAAGGGGTAATTTATGGATTTTTTAATACAACTCGCCATTATATTAGTGTGTCTATTTTATGGGGCTAGAAAAGGAGGAATTGCACTAGGTCTATTAGGTGGTGTGGGTTTGGTTATTTTAGTTTTTGTTTTTAACCTCCCTCCAGGAAAACCACCTGTTGATGTAATGTTAGTTATTATTGCCGTTGTTTCTGCATCAGCAACATTACAAGCATCTGGTGGATTAGATGTTATGTTGCAAATAGCAGAAAAATTATTACGTAAAAATCCAAAATATATTTCTATTGTTGCACCACTCGTAACTTGTACTCTTACAATATTATGTGGTACTGGGCATGTTGTTTATACTATATTGCCAATTATCTATGACGTGTCGATTAAAAATAATATTCGCCCTGAAAGACCAATGGCGGCAAGTACAATCGGCTCTCAAATGGGGATTATTGCCAGCCCAGTGTCTGTTGCAGTTGTTACATTAGTCGCAATGCTCGGTGATGTAACTTTTAATGGTAAACACCTTGAATTTTTAGATTTATTAGCAATTACTATTCCTTCTACTTTTATCGGTATTTTAGCCATTGGTATCTTTAGCTGGTTTAGAGGAAAAGATTTAGATAAAGACCAGCGCTTCCAAGAATTTGTTTCAGTTCCTGAAAACCATGATTATGTTTATGGTGATACAGCAACACTTTTAGATAAAAAGCTCCCTATGAAAAACTGGGTAGCAATGTGGATTTTCTTAGGTGCAATTGCTGTTGTGGCAATATTAGGTGCTTTCTCTGAAATACGTCCTGTATTTAATGGCAAGCCATTATCTATGGTGCTCGTTATTCAGATGTTTATGTTATTAGCTGGCGCGTCAATTATTATTATCTGTAAAACCAACCCTTCTCTTATTTCTAAAAATGAAGTATTTCGTTCAGGGATGATAGCAATTGTTGCCGTGTATGGTATTGCTTGGATGGCAGAGACAATGTTCTCTGCTCATATGAAAGAAATAGAAGCTGCATTAGGACAATTAGTACGAGAATATCCTTGGGCTTATGCCGTTGTCTTATTATTGGTATCTAAGTTTGTTAACTCTCAAGCAGCAGCTTTAGCCGCAATTGTTCCTTTAGCATTGGGTATTGGTGTTGATCCTGCTTATATCATTGCGTCTGCACCTGCTTGTTATGGTTACTATATTCTTCCTACTTATCCTAGTGACTTAGCCGCTATTCAATTTGACCGTTCTGGTACAACGCGAATAGGGCGATTTGTTATTAATCATAGTTTTATTCTACCAGGATTAATTGGTGTAACTGTTTCCTGTGTCTTTGGTTGGATATTTGCAGCGATGTATGGCTTCTTATAATGAGTGACAAAGTAAGAATATGAGATAAAAAAAGCCAGATAGGTGATGTACTATCTGGCTTATTTATTAGTGGATCGTTTTATTATTTTACTTCAACAGGAACGACATTCTCGGAAGGATAACAACCTAATATTTTTAATGAGCGAGTTGTTTGTGATAAATCGTGTAAGGCTTTTTGCATATTGATATCACGTAAATTTGCTTGAACATCAATATAAAACATCTCTTCCCAAGGTGTGCCATTAATAGGACGAGACTCGAGTTTCGTCATAATAATGTCGTATTTTTTTAAAATCATTAATGCATCGACTAATGCACCCGCTTGTTGCCCAGTAGCCATTAAGAAGGTTGTTTTAGCGGGTACTTGCTCTGAAACATCAATGGCTTTTCGTGCAATAACAATAAAGCGAGTTACGTTTATTTGCTGATTTGCTAAATTATTAGCTAAAGGTTTTAAACCATAAAGAGAGCCACCGGCTTCACTACCAATAGCCGCAACAAGTGGTGATTGTGCAAGAGCCACTTTTTCCATTGCAGCAGCTGTACTTTCGCAATATTCAATTTTCCAGTTTGGATACTGATTTAAATAATGGCTGCATTGTTGGAAGGGTTGAGGATGACTATAAATAGTTTGCAACTCTTCTGTACTGCTATCAACACTTGTTAAAAGCGCATGATTAATAGGGATGCGAATTTCTCCAACAATAGAGATTGATGTTGTTTGCAGTAAATCGTAAACATCATTAATTGCCCCTGAACTGGTATTTTCAATAGGCAGTAAACCGTAATCAGCTTGGCCTGTATCGACAAGTGTAAAAATGTCATCAAATTTCTGGCAAGTACAATCAACGAAGCTATCAAAATGGCGGGCTGCATATTGACGAGCAGCAATATGTGAATAAGAGCCTTTAGGCCCTAAATAAGCAATTCTGGCTGATTCATTCGGTGTTGCATTAAGATGTTGTTGTAGAATGGCTTGTTGCGTTAAGACAGAGTCTTCAATGATCATTTGAAAAATACGACTAATATAAAAACCATCTAGCCCAACGTTTTTTCCTTTCTCAATTAATAAATCAAGTAATTCACGCTCACGATTTTTATCTCTAATAGGGCGATGTGTATTCAATTTAAATTGAGCAACATCAGCAGATAATTGACGTCTGTTTGCTAACAATGTTAGTAATTCTGAATCTAACATTGTGATTTTATCTCTGATTGCTGATAAATCGAGTTTTTCCATGTTTAAGCCCTATACCGTTATGTCATGCCATCATAAATAAAAAAGCCTCCAATTTTGGAGGCTATTGTCGTTCTTACTTTTCTTTCTGAAATGACAAAGCCTCTTAATGAAAGAGTAGAAAGAAAAAGAAGAAAGGCAAATGTGAATGTTTTTTCATTATATTGATTGGTAAATTATTTAACATATCGCTATCAAACATGATGATGTGAATAGAGTCAAGAAAAATACAATAAAAAGCGCATCACGAGGATGCGCAGAGGCGTTTTGAGTCAGTGATTTATTCTAATTTTTAATCTTGCTTTACTATTTACATTTCATCGACAAGTAAATTCTCTTCTTTCAGGCTGTTATCAGCCCGACGAGATTCGTTTTTATGCTGAACTTTGTTTAATTGACGTTCAAGTTTTGCGAGTAATTCATTAATTGCAACATACATATCAGTGTGTTGTGCATTAGCGACCAATTGCCCATTTGGTGTATGAATGCTGGCATCAACACTAAAGCCTTTAGGATCTTTCGTAAGAATAATATGAGGATTGATTAAATTCACCTGCCATTTATTGAGTTTAGTTAGACGGCTTTCAATGTGTTCACGTAGTGCTGGGGTAATTTCCATTTGTTTGCTAGTAATATTTATAATCATATAGTTACCTCTTTATTACTCCGTCTTCGATAACTTCAGAATATCGTGATACACAATTTAAAACATGATCAAAATCACTTTTTGTTAGATGTATGTGTAACTAGTAATAGAAACGTGACAAATGATAAATAGCTGAAAAAGACCGCTTGTTAAGTTGTATTTATTCAGTCATATTAGGAAGGTTGGGCTGATGAAAAGTAAAGACAATTTAGCTAGAAATGAATAAAAAAACAGCAGCGATAAGCTGCTGTTTTTGATGGTGATGTTTTTGTTAGGCTGGATTGGCTGCAATTAGTGAAGCTACTTTTTCTGCTTCTTGCGTCAGACCTAATTCTTTATAAGCGTTTTCCATATAGACAAGCGCGTCACGAGTAGCTTGTGTGTCAGGATAATCGCGCATCATTTGCTCTACTCTATTAATAACCGCGACATAAGCCCCTCGTTTAGTATAGAATTTCGCAACAGAAAGCTCATACTTCGCTAAACGGTTTTTAAGAAAGACTAGGCGTTTGGTTGCATCGGCGACATAAAGGCTGTCTGGATAGTAACGAACTAATTGACTAAAATCTTTAAATGCCACGATGGCATGTTGAGGATCACGGTCTGAACGATCAATACCAAAGAATCCTTGTAATGCACTATCATCTAATGCTTGAGCTGTTAAGCCTCGCATATAAAGAACATAGTCGATATTAGGATGGGTTGGGTTTAATCGCATAAAACGGTCGATTGCAGAAATCGCCATTGGTAGTTCCGCTGATTTATAATAAGCATAAATCAGATCGAGTTGAACTTGTTGCGAGTAAGGGCCAAAAGGATAGCGATTATCGAGAGACTCTAATTGTTTGATAGCCGCTCCATAATTGCCATCTAGCAATTTTTCCTGACTGGTTGAGTAAAGCTCAGAAGGCGACATATCGGCAGTAGCGTCTTTGTCTGAACTCGAACAGCCAGCAAGTAACAGGCTTACAGTGGCCGCTGCCACCAGGTATTTAATGCGTCTCATCACGTATTGATTATCCTCTGAATAGGTTTGGGGAGTCTCTCCGTGAAGCTCCCCTGAAATCGGTTACACTATAACTCATTTTAAATGAAACGGCTGTGCCGTCAAAACACTAACTTAATTAATAGAAAATTATTTATGTCTCAACAAATACGACTTAATGCTACAGTCGCAGATTCACAGCTGGGTCAACGCTTAGATCAGGCTTTGGCCGAAATGTTCCCTGATTATTCAAGATCTCGTATAAAAGAGTGGATCTTAGACAATAGAGTGCAGGTTAACGATAAAATCATCAATAAGCCAAAAGAAAAAATGCTTGGCGGTGAAAAAATTGAAGTCGATGCCTTAATTGAAGAGGAAGTTCGCTGGGAGCCTCAGAATATTCCGTTAAATATCGTTTATGAAGATGACGATATTTTAGTTATCAATAAGCCAAGAGATCTCGTTGTTCATCCTGGTGCGGGTAATCCTGATGGCACCGTATTAAATGCATTACTTTATCGCTATCCAGAGATTGCTAATGTACCTCGTGCGGGTATTGTCCATCGATTGGATAAAGATACAACAGGTTTAATGGTTGTTGCAAAAACAGTTCCTGCTCAAACGCATTTAGTTGAAGCTTTACAACGTCGTGAAATCACGCGTGAGTATGAAGCGGTTGCAACAGGAAGAATGACTGCGGGAGGATTAGTGAATGAACCTATTTCTCGACATCCAACTAAACGGACACATATGGCTGTGCACCCAATGGGTAAACCAGCAGTAACACATTATCGTGTTATGGAGCATTTCCGTGCTCATACACGTTTGCGTTTACGTTTAGAAACCGGTCGTACTCACCAAATTCGTGTTCATATGGCTCATATTCACCATGCTTTAATCGGTGATCAGCTTTATGCAGGAAGACCTCGTCCTTTAAAAGGGGCTTCAGATGAATTACGTGAAACGTTACGCTTATTTGATAGACAAGCGCTACATGCAACGATGCTACGTCTTTATCATCCAATAACAGGCATTGAAATGGAATGGCATGCACCATTGCCTGATGATATGGTTAAGCTTATCGATGTGCTAAAAGCTGACGTTGAACAGTTTAAAGATGAAATGGATTGGTAAATGACTTCATTGATTTTTCCAGATTGGCCACAACCTGAAAATATTGGGTCTTGCAGTACCTTGAGAGAAGGTGGGATTAGTCTACCGCCTTATAACAGCCTCAATTTAGGTACTCATGTTGGTGATAATTTGTCTGATGTTGAAGAAAATAGGCGCAGACTTTGTCAGCAAGCTCAATTGCCTGAAATGCCACTATGGCTTGAACAAGTTCATGGCACTCATGTTGTTACGCTAAATACTGAGAAAAATAATGAAATACAAGGTGATGCCCTTTACACCTCTACCGTGAAAAAAGTTTGCGCAATTATGACGGCAGATTGTTTGCCAGTCCTTTTTACAACTGTTGATGGAACAGAAGTTGGCGCGGCTCATGGTGGATGGCGAGGGCTTTGCCATGGTGTATTACAGAATACACTTGCTCAGTTTAAAGCACCTAAAGATCAAATTATGGCATGGTTAGGGCCAGCAATTGGACCAACTGCTTTTGAGGTTGGTGCAGAAGTCCGTTTGGCGTTTATAGAAAAAAATATTGCTTTTGAATCTGCATTTATTCCCCATAATGGTAAATATTTAGCTAATATTTATATGTTAGCGAGAATAATCTTACAGGAAAGTGGAGTAACTCAGATTTATGGTGGCGATTTTTGTACTGTAACTGATCCATCGCGCTTCTTTTCTTATAGACGAGAGCATGTAACTGGGCGAATGGCATCATTAATCTGGATTAAATAAACTTCCTCTCAACGTTTTTTCTCACTTATCTCAAATATTGATAAATATTTTTGCTCAAAATTTTTATTTTGAGCTTGAATATTGTCAAAATGACCTCATCTATTCTCCAGTTACGAATTTTACTTTAAATTTTACTTGGAGGTGTTATGCGTCTGGATAAATTAACCAACAAATTCCAGCAAGCTCTCGCAGACGCCCAGTCATTGGCACTTGGGAACGATAATCAATTTATAGAACCCATACATTTACTGAGTGCGTTATTTAATCAACAAGGTGGCTCAATTCGCCCTCTATTAACATCCGTAGGTGTTAATGCATCGCAATTTAATGAGCGAATTAATGATGCTTTGTCTCGATTACCTAAAGTCGAAGGTGCTGGTGGAGAGGTTCATCCCTCAAATGATTTAATTAAGCACCTTAACTTGTGCGATAAATTGGCACAGAAAAAAGGTGACGAATTTATTTCGTCAGAGCTCTTTCTTTTAGCTGCTATGGAAACCGGTGGGCAAGTTGCTGACATGCTAAAAGCAGCTGGAGCGAATAAAGCAAGTCTTGAGATAGCGATTGAAAAAATACGTGGTGGAGAAACAGTGAACGATCAAAATGCAGAAGACCAACGTCAGGCATTGAAAAAATATACTGTGGATTTAACGGAAAGAGCAGAACAAGGCAAACTCGATCCTGTTATTGGTCGTGATGAAGAAATAAGAAGAACCATTCAAGTTCTACAACGCCGTACTAAAAACAACCCTGTGCTTATTGGTGAACCAGGGGTAGGTAAAACGGCCATTGTTGAAGGTTTGGCTCAACGTATTGTTAATGGTGAAGTCCCTGAAGGTTTAAAGAATAAGCGTGTACTTTCTTTAGATATGGGCTCGTTATTAGCAGGTGCTAAATACCGTGGTGAATTTGAAGAACGTTTAAAAGCTGTTTTAAATGATTTATCTAAACAGGAAGGCAGTGTCATTCTGTTTATTGATGAATTACATACGATGGTTGGCGCAGGTAAAGCTGACGGTGCTATGGATGCGGGAAATATGTTAAAGCCTGCATTAGCTCGTGGTGAATTACACTGTGTGGGTGCAACAACACTTGATGAATATCGTCAATATATTGAAAAAGATGCGGCATTAGAGCGTCGTTTCCAAAAAGTGTATGTGGCTGAGCCAACTGTAGAAGATACTATTGCTATTTTACGTGGTCTGAAAGAACGTTATGAACTTCATCATCATGTTCAAATTACAGATCCTGCGATTGTTGCGGCTGCGACTTTATCTCATCGTTATATCTCTGACCGTATGTTACCAGATAAGGCGATTGACTTAATTGATGAAGCGGGCGCAAGCCTACGTATGCAGATGGATTCAAAACCAGAAGCATTAGATAGACTTGATAGACGTATTATTCAGCTGAAACTTGAACAGCAAGCACTGCAAAAAGAGTCTGATGATGCAAGTAAAAAACGTTTAGAGATGCTAAATGAAGAACTTGCTGAAAAAGAGAAAGAGTATTCTGCTTTAGAAGAAGAATGGAAAGCAGAAAAAGCAGAGCTTACTGGCACTCAGCATATTAAATCTGAATTAGAGCAGGCTCGTATTGCATTAGAGCAAGCTCGCCGTAGCGGTGATTTGGCGAAAATGTCAGAGATCCAATATGGACAAATCCCGACGTTAGAAAAACAGCTTGCTGAAGCTAATAAAGCTGAAGATAAGCATATGAAGCTGTTACGTAATAAAGTCACTGATGCTGAAATTGCTGAAATCTTGGCTCGTTGGACAGGTATTCCTGTATCTAGAATGCTAGAAGGGGAACGTGAAAAACTGCTAAGAATGGAACAAGAGCTACATAGACGTGTTATTGGTCAAGCTGAGGCTGTGAGTGCAGTATCTAATGCTATTCGTCGTAGCCGTGCTGGATTATCTGATCCTAATCGTCCAATTGGTTCGTTCTTATTCTTAGGTCCTACTGGGGTAGGTAAGACTGAGTTGTGTAAAGCATTAGCGAACTTCTTGTTTGATAGTGATGATGCAATGGTTCGTATCGATATGTCTGAATTTATGGAAAAACACTCCGTTTCTCGTTTAGTGGGTGCACCTCCAGGATATGTTGGTTACGAAGAAGGTGGATATTTAACAGAAGCCGTTCGCCGTCGCCCTTATTCAGTCATTTTATTAGATGAAGTTGAAAAAGCGCATCCAGACGTATTCAATATCTTATTACAAGTATTGGATGATGGTCGTTTAACGGATGGACAAGGCAGAACAGTCGATTTTCGTAATACAGTTGTGATTATGACATCGAACTTGGGGTCTGATTTAATTCAAGAACGCTTCGGGACAATTGATTATCCTGAAATGAAAAACATTGTGATGGATGTTGTTGGCCATCATTTCAGACCAGAGTTTATCAACCGTATTGATGAAGTTGTGGTATTCCACCCATTAGGTAAAGAAAACATTGCAGCGATTGCACAAATTCAATTGCGTCGTTTATACCAGCGTTTAGAAGAGCGTGGTTATCACGTTACTATCACTGGGGCTGCATTAGAGAAATTGAGCGAAGTTGGATTCGATCCAATTTATGGTGCTCGTCCATTAAAACGAGCTATCCAGCAAGAGGTTGAAAATCCATTAGCTCAAGATATCTTGTCTGGCAAATTATTACCGGGCAAAGAGATTATCTTAGATTTAGATGACAATAAGATAATCGCTAAGCAGTAATAGATAACACTAAACCAAAAAGAGGCTTATATAAGCCTCTTTTTTTATACTTTGTGTTTTTATTGAGTAAGGGGGATGGGGATATTTAAATATGATTTATATTATTTGAAACTTTTTTCGACAGTAAATGTCTATAAATTACACTGAATATATCGATTTGATTATTAAGTGCGCTGTCGGAAAAAAAATTGAAATAAACACTTGCGCTAATCCGAGATCTCCCTATAATGCGCATCCACTGACCGGCGATGAGCAAAC
>PPYF01545547.1_pt1 | contig 21686 bp, 16 predicted proteins | sample 1559871 | NCBI WGS metagenome assembly PPYF01 (sample SAMN08240021, study PRJNA423297) | Human gut metagenome, whole genome shotgun sequencing project.
CGCGAAGCTGTTGTATCTTGTTGTTTACCATGCAGAAGGCTTGTTTGACGCGTAGCGTCTTGTCCCCGCGAAGCGTTGTATTTTCTTGTAAATGTTGTATTGGTTGTTTTCCCTACTCAGCAGGCATATACCCTTAGGAAGCCCCCTCCAAAAAAAAGAAAAAAATCCGCAGCCTCATAGACAAAGACTGCGGATTTCTCATATTTTCTTGCTTTCTACCCTAAGAGGCAATGCTTTAGAACATTTTGAGGCGGTACATGAGGCCGAGCTCAATGCGGTTGGTATTGTAGTCCTGCAGCCCGCACTCCTTGCTATAATCAAACTTGCGACCCGTGTAGGCCAGGAAGACGCGGAAGTCCTCGCCCTTGACGGGGAAATACTCCACGCTGGCCAGGTAGCCATAGCTCTTGCGGAAGTCCTTCATGGCAGCGACATTGTCCACGCTGGCCATTTCGTACATTCCCTTGACCATCAGGTTCCACTGCGGCACAAACTGCCAGTTGAGCTTCGTGACGAACGAATGGTAGTGGACGTCGCTGAAATAGCCTGGGCCTGCATCGGGATTGTCAGCATCCGCCAGCAGCGCTGCTCCCTCGCGGCTTGCAATGCGCAGACGATCGAGGCCCTCGAAGGCGCCCATGTAGTCGAAATACCACTGCACGCGTGGCAGGTTGAGTTTCTGGCCGAGGAAGAGCATCCGGCTATACTTATGCTTGGCCTCGGTCTGAATACCCCAAGACCAGCGCGTCTGGAGCTTGTCGTCAAAGAAATTGCCGTTCCAGCCGAAGATATAGGTCAGCGGATGGTTGGAAGCCTCCAGGATGCGCTTCGTTCCGTCGGCCTCCAAGGAGTAGGCTCCTTCGCCATACTCCTCAGCAAACTTGTTGCTATAAGCGTCGGTGATGCTGAGGGTGAGCTCCTGGGTGGCCACGGGACGATAGGAAACGTTCACACCCGCCTTGAAGATGTCGATATTGTTGCCCATGTCGCTAAACTGATAGATATACATGGGGTTCTCGTCATACTCGAATCCTCCCCAGTACTGACACACCTTACCCGCATGGGCTCCAAACTTCTCGTTGAACTGGTAGCCCACCCAGAGCACGTCCGTGGCAGCAGCAAAATTGTCCTCCGACTGCGCATTGTTGCCACTGTTCAGACGATGGCGGAAGCGGTAGGAGATCTTGTCCGTCAGATGGCCCATAAACTCCAGGCGCGCCTGGCGGTTCTTGAAGGCCGAACCCCACTCCGTGCCGTTGTCTGTCTCCTGAAAACTGGCTGCGTAGTTGATGTAAACGTTGAAGGCGTCGTTTTTCTTCTCCAACTTCAAAACGCGCTCAGCCAGGCTGGTGCATCCCTCATGGTCGCCGCCCATACCTGTGTTGTTGCCCTGTGCGCTTGCTCCCAAGGTGAGGGTCAGCGCGGCGGCTGTTACAAAGATTTTCTTCATGTCGATATGATTGTATTGATATTATTCTATCTGTTTTTTCTCTCTTATTTTTTGTTGTCCGTATGGTCGCCCTTTATGGTCGTGCTCTTGCCACATATCGCGCCAACTTTCCGTCTGCTGACAGAGCCATTTTCCCGTTAGATCCGTTCTGTCGTTCGGTCGTTAGGGCCGTCCTGCTTAGAGCCGTTCTGCTTTAGACTTGTTCATCTTTTGTGCTGTTCTGCTGGCTGGTCCTCCTGCCATTAGAGAGGGCTCAGAGGAAAAGCGTGATGAGATAGCCCACGCCGATAGCCACAAACGTGGTGACGAAGCCTGGCAGTTGAAACGAATGGTTGATGACCCAGCGTCCCACGCGCGTGGTCCCCGTGCGGTCGAAGTTGATGGCAGCTACCTCCGTAGGATAGTTGGGGAGGAAAAAATAGCCATTGACGGCGGGAAACATGGCCACCAAAAGCAGCGGACTGATGCCCAGGGCAAGGCCCAAGGGATAGAGGGTGGTGACGGTGGCGGCCTGGGAGAAGAGCATGACGCTCATCACAAACAAGGCCACGGCAAACGTGAACGGTGCTTCGGCTACCATCCCGGACAAAGACTGGTTGATGGCCTCGGCGTTGCCCGTATAGAAAGTGCTGCCCATCCATGCGATTCCGAAAATGGCAATGACGGCATTGATGCCTGCGGCAAACACACTGCCCTTCGTCACGTCGCCCACCTTGACTTTGCCCACCAGCATGATGAGGATCACGTCGGCCATCATGATCATCTCGATGGTCTCGGACATCGTGACTCCCTCGGGGCGCAACTGCGGTTGGAAACCGAACAACACGACCAAGGCCACACCGAAGAGGAAAACCCAGACGGAGTATTTGGCCTCGGGGCGCGCCATCGTCTCGGCTTGTCGCAAGCTCTCCGTATCCTTCTCAGGACAGATCAACCCCTCTCTGACGCGGCGCTGATACTCCGGATCGTCCTCCAACGCCTTGCCGACACGGTTTTGGATGAAGGCGGCCACAAGGATGGCCACCAGCGAGGCGGGTACGCAGACCATAAGGATCGTACCCAGCTCCACTCCCGCGCCGCCCAAGAGGTCCTGGGAGATGATGGCTGCCGTGGCTGCAGAGACAGGGGAACCCGTAATGCCCAGCGAGGCCGAAATGACAGCCAAACTCAAAGGACGCTCGGGCCGAATCTTATTGGCCTGGGCTATCTCGCTGATGATGGGCAGCAGCGAATAGCAGGTGTGGGCCGTACCCGCCACCAAGCAGAAAAGCCAGGTGCAGAGCGGACCATAATAGGTGATATGGTGAGGATGCTTGCGCAGGAAGATCGCCGCTTGTCCAACGAGATATTCCAGTCCGCCCGCAGCCTGTAGGGCCGCAGCGGCAGTCACTACGGCAAGGATGATCATCATCACATCAATAGGTGCGCTGCCCGGCTTCAGTCCGAAGCCATAGACCAGCACAAAGACGCCGAGCATACCGAAAATACCCAATCCGATTCCTCCCATCCGTGCGCCAATAAAAATCATCGCCAGCACGACTGCGAGCTCAAGAAGAAGTATCGTTGTCGCCATGAGATTCGTTTGGTTGTTGATAATTGATTGGTTCATTCCACCCGCTGCACTACCCTCGTCACAGGCTCCTTGTCCAGGGGGGATTCTCAATTCGCTCTCTTATTCGAATGCAAAGATAATGCAAATCGAAGACAATACAAAAAAAATGCAATTCTTTTTTATTGTTGACTCATCCAAAGAAGCTACCTTTGCCGGATAATGTATAATATAAATGTACCCAAGGCGAAGCGTTGTATTTTGTTGTTTCCATACAAGCGACCCTTGGTTTGCATGGGCCTCGAAGAGGCGATGTCCCCGCGAAGCGTTGTTACTTGTTGTAAAAGTTGTTCAAGTTGTTTTTCCAAATCAGCAAGTCGTATAGGAAACAACACAAACAAGCCTATCACTCCATTTTCCAGATGAAGCACAAAAAAGGCCGTGGCAACTTCTGAGCTTTTTCAGAAAACGCCACGACCCTACTATCAGAACAGTTTATTCTGGCCTAATTACGCTTTAGAAGAAATAGGCCACACCAATCTGCCAAGAGTTGTTCTTGCCCTTGGTAGCATACTTGCTTAAGTCAAGAACATTGCCGACAATGCTATTGGCGCGGATGTCACCCGTGCTGCCACAAGCAATGTTGTAGTTGGCCGTGACCTGCAGGTGGTTGAGCACCATGGCGCCAAGACCCACGTTGACGCTGAAGTTGGAAGTCTTCAACTTCCACTCGGCTGCATCATTCCAGAGGCTCTGCTCCTTGTCGCCAACGTTGAAGCCAAACTGCGGACCTGCGAAGAGGAAGATGCTGGCCGTAGAGCCCAGTCCAATGCCGTAGCGAAGGTTGATGGGGATGGCAATCTGGCGCTGCTTGAGCGTCTGCTCCGTATCGACAATACCCTGCACTCCATCCACGCTGACCTTGGCCTCGCGCTGGTCATAGAGGGCGGAAGCATCAATACCGAGACCGACTACGGGCAGGGTGAACTTCACGGTCGGACCGACGAAGAAGCCAACACGGTTGGAAGCGTCGAGAACCTCCTTGTCGAGCGACATGTTCGTCACGTTGACACCAGCTTTGACACCAAACTGCACCTGAGCACTCGCCGTGGTGGCACTCATCAGGCCAACGGCAACCAATAAAGTAGTAAAAAACTTTTTCATACGGTTTCTGTTTTAAATTGTTAGAAAAATTATAACCATCAGGTCCTTTGGCGTTTACACGCCAAAGGACCCACACACTCTCTCATCAATGGCGCTGGCGGCGCACGGAGACGCGTGCTGCACTGCCCGAGCCACTACCGCCCGAAGGTCTGCGGCTGCGCTTGACAGAAGGCTCCTTGTCACCCGAACGGCGCGTGCGGGCACTACGCTTCGGCTTTCTGCCGACCTTCTCCTGCGCGGTCTGTACGCTATCCAGACTATCACGCTTCTCCGGGTTGCCGAAGATATTCTTCTCGAAGTCCTGGAGCTCCTTCTCGATCTTCTTTTGCTCCGCGCTCATGGCCGAATCGGTAGGACAATACTGCGCGAGCGTGCGTCCAAGCATGTTCGTCGTCTTGTAGATCTTGCCCTCATACATATTGCGCGTAAAATAGTCGTCAACACTCATGACCGCCGCATTGTTGAGATTGGAGGTCATCATCGTCTGCTTCGAGAGATAGGGAGCCAGGTCGTCGTACTTCACCCAGAACAAAGGATACTTCGTCTCGCCGTCGCCGAAATCGTCCTCGCGATAGAGTATCGGACAGAGGGCGATGACCTTGCGACGGAACGTGGACGTGCCTTGGTCGTAGTAGGCGCTCTCCTTGAGGTAGTAGCCCTTCACCTCGGCCGAGGGAATGTCGCTATTGTCGAGGTAAATGCCCTTGCCGCGCCGCTCGTAGTAGATCTTGTAGTTGTCGAGAAATTGGATCGGCTTGATACGTGCCGAGTCGGTGAAGAGCTCGTTGCCGTCCAGCCTATACTCGTAGCAGTAGATGTCGCGGTGGAGCATCAGTTTGAAGATGTAGGTGAAGAGGTTCATCTGGCTGCCAATGGGCTCCGTCGGATAATAGAGACCAGCATTGGCATCGTCCGTCAACTTCACCTCGCGGTAAAGGTCGCGGCGCCATACGACGTCCTCAGGCATCTCCTGTACGGTGGGGAAGGAGATGAGGGCGCGCGTGGTGAGCGCGTTGGCTCCCGTCTGCGTCTGTTGTTTCTGTTGTTCGGCTCTCCGCTTGGCGGGCTGGGCTACGACCGAGACCACCGAGAGAGTCATGCAAAGGATGAAGAATATCCGTTTCATCGTATATTTCCTATTCTAAGTATTGTCTATTCTGTTCGAGATGTAATATCATTCGCTACCTCACGATCACCTGCATGGCATTGCCTCCACCCAGGCTGCGAGTGGTGCCATCAGGACCGTGGACTACCACGTTAGTGATGTAGAAGCGACGGTTGCGGCTCAAGTGGCGGAACTGCTCCTTCTGCTGGGCCGTAAAATGCGATCCGTTGGAGGACAAGGGAACGGCATTGCCCATGTTGTCGAAGAAGACGGTCTGGAAACTCGTCACCTGGAACGGGATGTCGAGCAGTCCGTCGTCGATGGCTGCATGAATGCCCGAGGCTGCCATCAGGTTGGCCTTGGAGAAACTGCCTCCCTTGAAGCGGTCAGCGCCCATGGCGATGTAGGGAGCTGGATCGGGCAGTTTGCGCACCCTAAACTTATACTCGCCAACCAGTCGGCCCTTGGCAGAGACGCGGAGCGTGACGGGATTGCCGGGCGTGGTGGGTCGTGCGATGAAGTGGCCGCCACCACGGGCCGTCAGCGTACCACCCGTCATCGTCGCCTGCACGTCGCTCTGCGAGGTGTTGGGGATGGAGATGGTGATGGGGTTGTCAAAGCCCGCATAGAGCACGTTCATCAAGTCGGCAGCAATCGTCGCCATTCCGTCGAAGGGCGGTATCTGCTGCATTCCGTCGGGCGAAATGTAGTTCTCTGGCTTCGGACCGCCAATGACCATGTAGTCCTGCTTGAAGTCGCGGCGCAGCACATTGCCCATCAAGTCGCGCACGAGCATGTAGCCCTGGATGGTGTGCTTGCCTGGCGCTCCTGCCTTGACCTGAATCGTGTTGCCCTTGATCTTCTGTCCGTTGACATAGACCTCCGGCGACTGGGTGGAGTCAACAGCAGCCAGCATCATACGGGCCGTGATGGTTTCGCCCGGATAGAGGCGCGTCTGGTCGGGGACAACGATGGCTTCGAGCTTGTTGACCCGAATGTCCTTGAGTCCCACATTGGCCACGAGCGTGTGAAGCACCTCGCCTTCCGCGTAGCGTATGTCGCTCTGCAACTTGGAAAGCAGCGTGACGGCGGCCGCCGTAGGCATATCCTCAAACATATACTCCTCCCAGTTTTTGTTGAGCGCCGCCGAGGGCACGGTCGTGGAGAGGTTGCTGCTAATGATCTGCTTCTGCAATGGGTCGTCGATGAGACGGAGTATCCGCTCACGGTAGCTATTGATAGCGTCGAAGAGCTTGCGTCCCTGTCCCGTGCCCGGGCTCAGCATGACGACGCCTGCTGCTTCGAGGTTGTCTTTGTTCTTGATGTGAAGCGGATCGCCCTCCGGTCCGTCGGCCTCACGGACGATGAGCGTCTTCAGCTCTTGGGCGTAGTTGAAGAGCGAGTCGCTCATAGCCCTCACCGTGGTGGCACGTTGAAACCACACGCGCGCCTTAGCAGGATTCTTGCGCATGATCTGCTCCAGCTCGCGATAGATGGCCTCGTTCTCCTTCGTGGAGTTGCCCGTCGTCCGGTTCAAGCTCTCCTCCACAATGGAGAATCCGTTGAGCACCTCGGTGGAGATGTTCAGCGCGAGCATGGCCATGAGGACGACGTACATGAGGTTGATCATCTTCTGGCGGGGCGATATCTTGATTTTCTTGATAGCCATATTTTGCGTTGTGATAATGCAGGGGGGCGGAGCCGTAAGCCCTGGCTCTCCCCTACTGTATGCTGTAAACTACTCGGCAGCAGGAGCCGTGGGGGCTGCTGCGCCAGGGGCCGCGGCCCGCATGTTGACCGTCATGGCCTCTATCATACGGGCGTAGATAGCATTGAGGTCGGCAATCTGCTGTGCCATCTTGCGCGTCTGGTCGTTGATCTGGTCGATGGTGCCCACCTGCTGGCTCGCGCCCTTGAGCTGCATCTCGTAGATCTTGGCAATGCCCGTGAGCGTACGGTTGAGGTTCTCCATCTCCTCGCTGTCGCGGGCGAGACGCTGGCTCTGCTCGTTGACCTTGCCCAACATGTCGGTGAGGCTCTTCAGCGCATCGACATATTTCGTCTGTGCCTCGACCATCTCGGGAGCCTGTTGCTGTGCACCCTCCACATCGCCGCGCTGATAGTTGAGCATAGCCATAGCCACCTGCTCTGCGGTGGGCATGGAAGCAGCTGCAGGCTGTGCGCCAACCGCAGCATGGGCTGCATCGAAGGCCTCGTCAGCAGCAGCCTGCTGAGCGCCGTGGTGAACAGCGGGACCCGCTGAAGGAGCCGTTGAGCGAGCCGCCGTGCGACGGTGGCCCGAACGGCCATAGACCATGCGGGGTTGGGCCCCACCAGCGACGTCGGCCTCGTCGGCCTCATCGCTATGCTCATAGTCGCCAGACTCGTCAGTATCGTCGCCAGACTCGTCAGTATCGTCGCCAGACTCATCGTCGGCAAAGACCTGCTCGCCCGCGAAGGTGACACGGGTGGGAAGTTCGCGACCATCATCGGTCTTGTCGAAAGGACGGTCGAAGGCCGAGAGGAAGAAGACGACAACCTCCGTACCCATACCGAAGAACAACCAGAAGTTGGCTCCCGGCAGATGGGTGAGCTTGAAGAGTGCGCCAAGGATCACGATTGAGGCGCCCCAGCTATATCCGTAGTTGAGAAAGGTCTGTCCAGGGACGCTGTCCATCCACTTCTGCAGTCGGTAGATGACATTATATTTACTGTAGTTCGACATTATCTTTTCTTGCTTCGTTTTTGACTTTTCTTACTCATTCTCGCTGCCTCGCTCGCGCTGCTTGCCAACGATCGCACGCAACGGAAGCCGATGTAGGACCGCGGCTGGTTCTGATACTCCCAGGTGCGCCAGGCTGCACGGATGTAGCTCTCAGGATCCTTCCACGAGCCGCCACGCACGCTCTTCTTTTTCAGTCGGTAGGGATCTTCGAGCGCCGCCTTGTATTCGAGCTGCGGATTGAGGTCGTTCATTGCATCGACACCCGCCTCGGTATAGACCGTGCTGGTCCATTCTGCCACGTTGCCAGCCATATCAAAGAGTCCGTTGCTATTGGCCGAATAGATACCCACCTTGCTGGTGATGAGGTTGCCGTCCTTGGTGTAGTTGCCACGGTCGGGCTTGAAGTTGGCATAGAAGCAGCCGTTGCCGCTCTTCACGTCTTGGTTGTTCCAAGGGAACTCATTCTGATCCTTGCCACGGGCTGCAAACTCCCACTCTGCTTCGGTCGGCAGGCGGTAGCGCTGCACATAGCGTGCCTCGCCGCCCAGTCCCTTGAGCAGATAGTCGGTGCGCCAGGCGCAGAAGGCGTTGGCCTGCTCCCACGACACGCCGACCACGGGGTAGTCGTTGAACGACGGATTGCTGAAGTAGGAACGCAGGTAGGTCTCATTGTCAGAGTTGCGGAAGTCGTTGACCCAGCACGTCGTGTCGGGATAGACGTTGACAATATAGGTATTGAGGAAATCCCACGGTCCGGAGAGCGGACGGTTGATGGTCTCGCTGTGGATCACACCCTCGTCATCGACATAGGCCGTGTCCTTGCTGATCATCACCACCTCGTTGGGATCGACCGTAATGTCGGTGTTGAGGTTGCGCTCCTGCGGGTTGAGACGATTGCGGCGCAAGGCTGCTGCCGTGTAGTCGTAGATCTCGTAGCGGTAGTTGAGCTGGCGCGCGTCGAGCATCTTCTCTCCCGTGGCAGGATTGGTGACGTAGAGGCTCTCGAAGGCTCTCAGCTCGTCCTCCGTCGGCTTGCGAGGCAAACGCTTGCTCCAGTTGAGATGAGGAGTGACGGGGTCGCCGTTCTTATCCTCGGTAATCATGTAGCTCTCGTCGCCACCGTAGGACGGGTCTGCCAGTCGGGTACGGAGAATGGAGTCGCGAACCCAGTGGACAAACTGCTTATACTGCGAGTTGGTCACCTCTGTCTCGTCCATCCAGAAGCCATCAACACTAATGTCCTTCACGGGCATTGACTTGCCCCACAGGCTGTCCTGTTTCTCAACGCCCATCCGCAGCGAACCGCGCTTCACGAGCGTCATACCGTAGGGCGTGGGCTCCTTGAAGCCACGTCCGCTCACGCCGACCACCTCGCCGCCTCTTCCTGACGACGACGCGCTCTTGCCACCGAAGCAGCCCGAGAGCAACATGGTGGCCATCATACTCGCGCAAATAGCCAATATGTACGTTCCTTTTCTCATATCTTACTGGTTTGGAGCACCCGCCCTACCCCGCCTGGGGAAAAAGGGCGGCGCTTCTTTCTATTTTTATTTATCCTTATTTATTTATCTTAATTTATCGATCAACTCTTCTTTTGTCTATCTACACTCACCCATATCCATCTACTCTCACTGCTATCTACTCTCGCCCACTCGCTACAATATCCGCGCACTCTTGTGGAGGTTGCGCCCCTTCTTCTGAAGGTTGATATCCATCTGATAGCTCACCACCAGTTCGTGGTAGCCGTTGCCCATACCGGCACCACCGGTGAACATCTCGTAGCTATAGCCGACGTTGATGCCCTGAAAGCTTCCGCCGATATAGCCCGTGACGGAGTTGGTAGGACTGTAGCCGAGACCAGCGTACATACGCTTCTTCTCGTTCTGATAGACCACGCGGGCAGTGATGTCCGCACGATAGGCCGTGCCGTCGTAGCGAGCCAACACCGAGGTGGGAACGCTGATGTAGGGACTGCGCAACTTGATGTTGTAACCTCCCGTGAGGTAGAAGGTAGGATCGACCTTCATCTCATTGGTCTCGCCGAGCCCCACGGTCGGGCCGGTGAGGTGCTGTCCGCTCACGCCGACGTACCACTGGCGGTGGACGTAGTAGAGGCCGAAGCCCATGTCAAGGGCGTTGCCGCTGAGCTGCGACTTGGAGAAAGCAGGATCGCTGCTGTCTTCCAGATCAATCTTCGTACCGTCAAACTTCTCCATGACGAGGCCGAGCTGCAGACCTGCCGAAACCATACCCCCGAAGAGGCTTTTGCGAAAGGCATACTGGGCGGAAAGACGCTGGTGGGTGAACGCGCCTATCTGGTCGTTGAGCATCGAGGCGCCCACGCCATGATACTGCCGCAGAAGGTAGAGGGGCAGGTCCGCGCTCACATAGAACGTCTTGGGACTGCCCTCATAACCCGTGAAGCCCATTGAGTAGGCGCCCACGGCATTGAGTTTGTTACCCTTTCCCGCTGCAGCCGGGTTATACGAAGTCTCCATCAGCCAGTAGTGGCTAAAGACTGGGTCGTATTGCGCATGTGCGCCGATGACGGCCAACAGCGTGAGGGATATGACAATAATGCGTTTAAACACATTCCAATAACGCACCACTTCCCCTTTTATTGCCATGAGGGTTGATATATTTTGAGAGACGGATCAAAAAAAGTTGGGATCCTGCCGCGGTTTTTATGTCCCTCCGTCTTTGCCATCCCATCGTTTCGGACGGGGCAAATCGTTTTCGAATGGTTCTAAAAAACCCATTCTATCCTTTCATAAAACAAAAAGTGTAAAAGTATGGTTAAATATTTTCTGCTCTCTACTTTTTTGCGTAACTTTGCGGTGCAAATCAGAAACAGGTTGCACAAAGGGATAAAACAAATAGCATAAAACTTTTAAAAGATAAAACAATGCAGTATTTAACAAATGACAAGCTCGTTATCGTCGGCGCAGGCGGTATGATTGGTTCTAACATGGTACAGAGCGTTCTGATGCTCGGCCTCACTCCTAACATTTGCCTCTACGATATCTATGAGCCGGGCGTTCATGGCGTATTCGATGAGATCCAGCAGTGTGCTTTCGAGGGTGCCAACATCACCTACACCGTTGATGCTAAAGAGGCCTTCACGGGTGCTAAGTACATCATCTCCTCTGGTGGTGCTCCCCGCAAGGACGGTATGACCCGCGAGGACCTGCTCAAGGGCAACTGCCAGATCGCTGCCGACTTCGGCGACAACATCAAGAAGTATTGCCCCGAGGTGGAGCACGTGGTCGTCATCTTCAACCCGGCCGACGTGACTGCCCTCACCGCTCTCATCCACTCTGGCTTGAAGCCCAACCAGCTGACTTCTCTCGCTGCTCTCGACTCTACGCGTCTGCAGCAGGCTCTCGCCCTCGAGTTTGGCGTGCAGCAGGACAAGGTCACGGGTGCTCACACCTATGGTGGCCACGGCGAGCAGATGGCTGTCTTCGCTTCCCAGGTGAAGATCGACGGCAAGCCCCTCTCTGAGATGGGTCTCTCTGAGGAGCGCTGGGAGGAGATCAAGCACCACACCATCCAGGGTGGTTCCAACATCATCAAGCTTCGTGGCCGCAGCTCTTTCCAGAGCCCTGCCTACAACGCTGTGAAGATGATCGAGGCTGCTATGGGCGGCAAGGAGTTTACGCTCCCCGCTGGCTGCTATGTCAACTGCGACAAGTGTGGCTTCAAGAACGTGATGATGGCTATGCCTTCTACCATCGACAAGACGGGTGTTCACTTCTGCGCTCCCACGGGCACGGAAGAGGAGCTGGCTGCCCTCAACAAGTCTTACGAGCACCTCTGCAAGATGCGCGACGAAATCATCGCTCTCGGCATCATCCCCGAGGTCTCTGAGTGGACGAAGATGAACCCGAACCTCTTATCCGTTCGGGATTGTAAATAAGCTTTTTTGTTTACAACTTCATAGAATGAGGGGGTATCATCCAGCGAGGTTGATACCCCTTTTCATATTAGCACCATCCCCCACATTCCCCTCTCCACATTTTATCACCGACGTTACATCACTAATGTTTCGTCAGCAATATTTCATCACCAACGTTTCATCACCAACGTTTGTTCACCCTCAGAAGTTATGGACAAAGCGACGCAGCGACACAACAACATGGCGGCCATTCGCTCCAGCGGAACAAAGCCCGAGCGCATCGTGCGCCAATACCTGTGGCGCAGAGGCTTTCGCTACCGGCTGAACAGTCCGCGCCTGCCTGGCCACCCCGACCTCGTGCTCCGCAAATATCGTACCTGCATCTTCGTCAACGGGTGCTTCTGGCATGGCCACGCCGACTGTGGAGGCTTCCGCCTGCCCAAGACCAATGTGGCATTTTGGCAGCGAAAGATAGAACGAAACAAGGAGCGTGACCGCGAGGAGCAAAGAAAGCTCGCACAGATGGGCTGGCATTGCATCACGGTGTGGGAATGCGAACTCAAATCTGCTCGGCGCCAGCAAACGCTGGAAGCATTGGCACACACGCTCAACCACATCTTCCTACAGGACCACAGTCGACCCAAAGGGCCGACCCACTACAGACTGAGGGAGGAGGAAGAAATGACGGGAATGGCAGCAGAGCCCGAGCAACGCGGTAGTGAACAGCCTAATAACGGTGGCAACAAATAGTCGGGTAATCGCGACAACGGTCGGCCCAACAATCGGGACAAGAGCCAGCCTGAAGACCGTCTTAGCCGATAGGAAACAAACTGCCAAGAACCTGCGCGATGGCCTCAAGACCTTGCTGGTCAGCCTCATGAAAGGAATCCAACTCGCTGCTATCGACATCGATGACGGCTACGACCACGCCATCTTTCATGACGGGCACGACGATCTCCGATTGCGACCGCGAGGAGCAGGCGATATGGCCTGGGAACGCATGCACGTCGGACACCATCAGCGTCCGCGCCTCGGCCCAGGATGTGCCACAGACACCACGCCCATGCTTGATGCTGAAACAGGCCAAAGATCCCTGAAACGGACCGAGCTGCAGTTCGCCGTGGCGCACCACATAGAATCCCACCCAAAAATAATAGTCGAAAGCCTCCTTGAGCAGCGCCGCCACATTGGCAAGCACGCCTACGGGGTTGTCCACTCCCTCCATCAATCCTTTCACCTGCAGCAGGATCTCAGCATACTTCTCTGCCACGCCAGAGGCAGACTGCGGTTCAAAAGTCTTCTGTTCTTTGTTTTCCATCATCTTACTTTTTGATTTAGGCTGCAAAGATAGGCAAATCTGCAGAAAATGACAAAGGAAGGTACAACGAAATGACAAAGGAAGTTACAACGAAGTGTAAATCCTCATAGGCTTTTGCTATAGTTATTCTATTATCTCTTTATCCAAAAACTAGGCATAATATGCCCACAAACAAGGCAAGGACGAGTGACAATGCACAGAAGCAGAGTGCCATAATGCCATTCCCATATTCTATTCTGATTTATTGTTTTGTTCTTTGTCAAACAAGTCATCATCCTCATGGAGCAGACCATGTACCCACCACGTATCTTCCTCCCTTCCAGCATATATCGACCTCATATTGTTTCCGTATTGTTTCCGTATTGTTTCCGCTTCCGGAAGCGAGAACGAAATTTAATCTTTTTATCATTATTCCTTTTGATTATATTTTACATTTCAACCACTTGCCTCTTTCAGCTGTTTATGCCAAGAAGACGAGCTCACCATTTACCCTGGCGCAGCCTCTATACAAAGATAACCTTCCGTTCAGCTGAATGCAAGCCGATTAGCATGAATTAACGCCCCATTAACTATTCCTCCGTATCCATTTAACAAAGCCCATCTCAGGCCAAAAGCCTTCATTGCGGTCTTTCCTCATGCCCTTCCTCCTGTTTTATCCGCCCAAAGGTTGCTATCTCCGATCTCTACCAGCAGCCAAGAGATGCATATTTTGACTTATTAAAATTGCGAACAAACGAAACTGTTAAGTTTGAAAATCATTTACGACAAAGACCACCGAAACCTAAGGAGCAATAGCTAGCAAGACCTTAAACACCGCAGGATCCTTGTCGCTGACATTTGCGCCTGTAAGGACAAAGGCTATAATCTCGCTTCTGTCATTGCACGCAAGATGCAGTTTGAAGCCGTGACACCAGCCCATAGTTCCTTTCCCATCGGTGGCGATACCTTAAATACCTTATTGGCGTATCGCCTGAGATTATGGCACACTGGGATCATCATAGAACCAACAAAGGTTATACCAGTACACCTTCCGAACGCACCCAGATTAAGAAAGAACATGACTTGAAAGAACACTCGGCTTTCCAACTCCACAAAAAGGAACTGATAAGATGGAAAAGAAGTCAAAAAAAACAGGATACAAAAAAAGCTGAACAATAGCGATCCATGACCCGTAGTCACAAACGCGCTATGCTCAGCCCTTTTCTTCTTACCTAAGAAACAACTCAATCTATTGGGGAAAATAAGTCATCTTGAACACTTTCAAGATCTTTTTAGTATATCGTGTTTTCGGGATCGAAATTGGCCCAACCTGCCGTCCAATCATCGGAAGCGTCGCGGAAGGCACCTACGAAGGTAGCAGACTTGTCAAACCAGTTGTTGGACTGGAGTTCGGCAAATGATCCCTGGAGAGCGCCACCCACCGAGGTGCTGGCAGCAATGATGGACTGAATGCCCTGCCAAGAGCGTGCCACCCATTGATCAACAACCTTGTTGCCGTTGGCCGGGAGAAGGAAGAACGTACTGGAGAAAGACTTCTTCGAAGGGTCAGTCGTCTTGGTCTTGTAGTCGTAGAGTTCGTCCTTATAGACTTTGTTGAAGTCGGACCCCGTGAGGTCCGTTCCAGCGAAGACAATGCGGTGGAGCTGGAGCAGACCATCGGTAGCGGCCTTCTGCGTGTTGCCCTTCTCGCTGTCGAGTATAAGACCAATAGGCCATCCTGCTACGACACTGTTGTAGCAATTGAGACGCGTGTTGCGGCGCAGGTGCATTCCTGCCTGGAAGCGGCCCGTGGAAGAACCGTTGCCCGGGTTCATCTTGCCACCATCGAGATAGTCGGTAGTGTTCTGGAAGTTGGCGTCGAAGACCTTCGGGCCCAGGAATGTCATGTTGGAGAAGGTGGCAGAAGTGAAGGGCTCTGCCGTGGAGCCCTCGGCGTTGTTGTCGCTCTCGAAGCCATTGCTCTGGGAGGCGTCGGCTATACGCGAGTCGCGGACGCTGAGACCAAACTGCACGTTGCCCGAATAGCCATTATCGGTGTCGAAGTCGTCATCCCAACCACGATAGGCGATGAGGTACTTGCAATTGACCGTGCCACCAAACCACTCGAAGGAGTCGTCGTTGCTATAGCTGACCTGCACGTGGTCAACCGTCGTTCCAGCACCTACCGAACCAAGGGTGAGACCGTTGATTTCCCGGTCCTTCTTGAAGGGATAGCCAGCAAACTCGATGCGGACATACTGCAACACACCCGAGTTGTCGTTGGCGTCGGTGCCACCATGCTTCGTACGCGGACCTCCCTCTATCTGCTGGGCGAGCACGCCATTGTTGTTGGGAGCCTTGCCACAGACGATCACACCACCCCAGTCGCCAGGACGACGGCTGCCAGGAGCCTGCTCCGAGGTGAAGACGATCGGTTCTGTGGCCGTACCCTTGGCAATGAGTTTGCCACCGGGCTCCACGATAATAGCCGCCTTGGTCTCTTTGTCGCCCTTGACGATAGTGCCAGCAGGAATGGTCAGTGTAGATCCGCTGGCCACATAGACCCAGCCTCGCAGCAGATAAGTGCCTTTGGCGAGCGTCTGCTGACCCTTGAAGACAAAGTTTTGGTCGCCGTTGCCGATGACCTTGCCCTCGGGAGCCTCCTTGCCTTCTGCATCGAAGAGCACATGGTCGCACGACTTGAAGCCACCATCCGTGCCCCAGACGTAAGAGACGCTGGAATCTGGTGGCGTGACAGGGCTGTCATTGTCATCATCACTACACGCCGTCAGCGTGGCCGAGAGAGCGAGGATGCCGAGGCATCCGACAATCATCTTGCTTGTTTTCATCATTGTTTTGTTGTAATTAGTTGTTGTGTTGTGTAAGCGGGCTTGCGCCCACCCCACTTGTTGACTTTACATTGTTTTTTTGCTGATACAGTGGCCTTTGGCGCCCACGCATCTCCGGGGAGAGATCAAAGTGTGAGAGTGGCCGAGAAATTGAGGTTCATTCCTGGACGGTAGCGGCGCGTCACTTGTTCAATATGGCGTTCTTCGCCCTGCACCATCACATCGGAGAACTGCTTAAACGTAACCTGCTGATTGAGGAGGTCTCTGATGGCGAGTTTGATCTCCAGCGGACCAAAGCGCTTGCTGGCCGTCAGGTCGAAGACGTCGCGCGGCATCTCGTAGCTGTCCGGCACCCGGATATTTCTCGAAGCGTCGCCGCCACCCGTGGTGCGTCCCACGCCCACGATGCGCTTGCCAATGCGGTTGTAGAGCAGGTTGACCGAGAGCTGCAATGGCTCATTGTAGTAGAAGATTCCCGTATTGACCAGATAGGGCGATTGTCCCTGCATGGGGCGATCGTACTCATTGCTACCCGGGGCAAACCGCACACGGCTATGAATGAGCGCCCCGTTGAAACTCCAGGAGAAGTCTTTCAGTCCGATGAAGTCGAGCTGCTTGCGTATGTCGAGCTCCAGCCCGTAGTTGTTGGCGGATCGTGCGTTCATGTAGGAGTAGATGACGTCCGTGCCACCAGAGAGCGTGTAGACCCACTCTATCGGACTATCGAAATGCTTCCAGAAGGCAGCCAGCGAGATGACCTCTCCGCGCGAGGGATACCACTCGTAGCGCAGGTCGAGGTTGTCCACATAACAGTTGCGCAGGTCGAAGTTGCCCTGTACGTCGGAGGCGAGATCGAAGTCGTAATAGACCGACGGCGACACCTCTCTAAACTCGGGGCGGTTGACGCTCCGTCCATAGCTCACGCGCAGCTGATGCTCAGGCAGAAGGTGGTAAGTGACATTGAGTGATGGAAACCAGTCGCCCTGACGGTAGTAATAGCTCTCGTGGCTCTCGACAGCCGACTTGGTGTTGGAGATAAGTTCCATGCGGTTGTACTCGTAGCGCAGACCAGCATGGGCCTCAAACTTGCCCAGTGGCAGTTCTGCCTCGATATAGGCAGCCCCCAGCAAGTTGTTGCCACTATAGTCGTTAAGTTTGTTGACATCCTCTAGGAGATAGAGTTTGTTGGCACCAAAATAGGTCTCGTCGGAAAGCAGGGCAGTCATATCCATCGATCGGAATCCCTCGGGCAACTGACAACCCTCGTGGTCGTACCAGTAGAAGAGGTTGCGCGTCTTGTACTTCCTCGTGCGATACTCCCCGTAGGCTCCCCCTTTGAGCGATGGACTCCACGACTCGAAGTCGAAGCGATGGGTATCGTTGAGTTGGAGGGAGAGGATGTGCTCGTCGAGCGAAGTCCACTCGCGCGAGATATCGTTCTGATAGAGCCACTGGTACTGATCACCCTGACTGGAATCTTCGCAGTAGAGGATATATTTTCTACGATCAGGCAAGCGACGGTTGGCATACGCATAGCCGACACTCCAGTCAAGTGCATCGCCACCGAAGGTATGCCGTCCCGTCAACTGTCCTGTATAGGTGGTGCGGCTCTGATAGTAGTACTCTGCCGACCGCTCTGGTTCCGACTGTGCGCTGACGCCCTGTCGGAGCGTGTAGCGGCTGTAGCCCAGTTGGTTGAAGATGTTCTTCATCTGGTATTTGTTCTTGCCATTGGGGCTCAATAGCGTCAGGTTGAGCATGGTTCCCAGACGCGCCGAGTGGGTGTACTGGTCGTCGGTGGAGAGGCGCAGCGGGTTGATGCGGTCGTTGTCAGTATCGTAGGCAGCATAGAAGTTGTTGACCATACCGCAGATCGTGCGATACTCATTGCTGTAGTTGAAAGCGCCGATGAGACCGAGTTTTGCCCCATCAAGACTCCAACTGCGACTCCAGTCAGCCGCCAGCTTGAGGTCGACCCAAGGAGTGTACTGGCGAACGCGCCAGTCGTTGATCAGTCCGTTGTGAAGGAGGTCGATCATCGGATTGCCGCCCCCATTGGTGCCCAGCGTGCTCAGTTTGGCGTCCATACCGCCCGAGAGCGACCGCATCCCACTATCGAAGCCCAAGAAGTCGGTGGGCGACGACTTCGGCGAGAGGAAGGTGCGGAAGGCCGTCTGCGTGTTGCAACTGCCACCCAGCGTGAGATGGAGAGAGTTGCTGGTCGGAATTTCCTTGGTGTTGATGAGGATGAATCCGCCCGTGTAGTCGGCAGGATACTCAGCCGTGGGCGTCTTGACAATCATCATGTTGTCGATCTGTCCACTGGGAATCATGTCGAAACTGAAGGCGCGACTGTCGGCCTCGCTACTGGGCGCTGCCCCGCCATTGATCCAGACGTTGTTGTAGCGTTGGGAGAGTCCGCGCACCATCACAAACTTTCCCTCGATAAGGCTCACGCCAGGGATGCGGCGGATCACCTCGCCGGCGTTGCTGTCCTGACTCCGCTTGATTTCCTGTGCGGAGACGTTGCTCACGATGACGGAACTGGTTCGTGCGGCGTCGATCATGGCGGCATCCGTATTCAATCTCTTCACCGCCGTCACGGTCACGTCGCCCAGCTGCTGTTCGTCAGCCGCCAGCGTGATGCGCAAGTCATCTTCTGCGCCGTCGGCCTTAGCCCGAACTCCGTCAATATTTTTGGTTTTGTAGGATACATATTGGATGACAAGGGTGTAGCTCTTACTCTTGTCGAGACCCTCGAAGTGGAACTTTCCATCAATGTCTGTGGCCACACCCAGCGACGTTCCCTGTACCTGCACTGTCGCACCGACGAGGGGCTCCTGCGTCTTGGAATCGACCACCGTGCCCCGGATGTCCTGCGCCCAAGCTCCCATGGGGAGGGAAAGCGTCAGCAAGGCAACGCCTGTGAGTCTATGATAACACTTCTTCATCTTTGTCTATCGTTCGTTTCTTTGTTTTGACGGTGCAAAGGTATTCCGACGATGTGACAGAAACGTTACCAAGATATTACAAGACGATGAAGAAGGCAATATCAGCCCAACAACACGCTAAGCATGAGACAAAAGTGTCTAACAATGAGGCAAATAAGAGATTTGAAGAAATACCGAGAGACACTACCGAAGAAGCGTACAACAGGCTTCTACTTTGCGCTGATCCTTGGCGAACAGCCCAAAGCAGAAGCCACAGTCTTCGAATCAGTCGAACTCTTTGACGGAGACCAATTCATACCCCTCCTCCGGTTCCTCGGCCGTTTCTTCGGAAGGTGAGGGCGGATTGGTGGCAGAGGGTGAATTGGAAGATGAGGACGGATTGGTGGATGAGGGCGAATCGGTGGACGGACCAGAGGGCTCGTCCTCTACGACGGGAGCAGCAGGAGCAGCGGAACGCAGGAGGCTAACCATAAGGCGGGCGGCCTCGTCGGGAGCGATAAGGCGGCCCAGGCGGTCGGCGACGGTGCGGTAGCCCTGGAGCATTTCCTCGCGGTGGGGCTGACCAGGGAGGACGCGGTAGAGTTCGTTGATGATGCGGTAGATGGTGAAGTGGTCGGCAAAAAGTTCCTTGACCACCTCGGCATCGGCCACCAGGTTGACCAGCGAGATATACTTCACCTTGAGGACGTGGTTGAAACCGAAGCGTACCAGCTTGGGCACGGGCGTCTTGTAGCACACCACCTGCGGAACGCCCAGGAGGCAAGTCTCCAGCGTCGCCGTGCCACTTGTCACGAGCGCGGCCACGGAATGGGTGAGCAGGGCATAGGTCTCGTTGTCAACGATGGGTACCTGCTGTTTGCCCAACACCTTATTATAATAGTCGCGGCTGATAGAGGGAGCGCCCGCCACGACCATCTGGTAGTCTTCGAAATGGCGCGCGGCCTCGATCATGGCCGGGAGGTTGTCCTTGATCTCCTGCTTGCGACTGCCTGCGAGCAGGGCGATGATCGGCTTTTCGGAGAGGGCGTGGCGTGCAAGAAAGGCTTCGCGACTCTCGGTGTAGTCGCGGCGAAACTGCATCACTTCCTCGGCTGTGGGATTGCCGACATAGTGGATGGGGTATTGGTGCTTCTGATAGAACGGAACTTCGAAGGGGAGGATGGAGAAGAGTTCCTTGACGTCTCGGCGGATGGCCTTGATGCGCCACTCCTTCCAGGCCCATATCTTCGGCGAGATATAGTAATAGACAGGTATCTGCGTGTGCTTGTGGACGTAGCGGGCTATGTCGAGATTGAAGCCCGGATAATCGACCAGGATTACTACGTCGGGACGCCACGCCACAATGTCCTCCTTACACCACTTCATGTTGCGAAAGATGGTGCGCAGGTGAAGCAAGACGGGCACAAAACCCATATAGGCCAGATCCTTGTAGTGGCGCACGCGTTCGCCGCCGACGGCCGACATGAGGTCGCCGCCGAAGAAGCGAAACTCCGCCGCGGGGTCATACTGGCGCAGCGAGGCCATCAGCCGGCTGGCGTGGAGGTCGCCACTTGCCTCGCCCACTATCAGATAGTACTTCATATCGTCAGAACTTCAACTTCCGCATCAATTCATAGTCGGTCACATCGATGGTAGATGGCGTGACGGCCACATAGCCGTGATTGAGAGCCCACTGGTCGGTATCGACGGCCTCGAGCTCATCGTTGTGGAAATGGCCCACCATCCAGTAGTACTTGCCACCACGCGGATGCTGACAATCGACCACCTCGTTGGTCCAGCGCCCATAGGTCATACGACACACCTTGATGCCACGAAACTCCGAGCCCTTGGGGAAGTTGACGTTGAGGCAGGTACCTTTCGGCAAACCCTCGGCCAAGACCTTCTCCGTCACCTGGCGCACAAAGGGTCGCAGGGCCAAAAGGTCGGCCTGAGGATCATAGTCGCAGGTGGAGAAAGCGATCGAGGGAATATACTTCAGCGCACCCTCGTAGGCCACGCCCATCGTGCCGCTATAATGGTTGTTGACCGTGGAGTTGTCGCCATGGTTGATGCCGCCAATCACAAGGTCGGGCTTGCGGCCGTCCAGCAGCTGATCGATGGCCAATTTGACACAGTCCACGGGCGTGCCGGAGCAGGACCACACCTGGGCGCCCACATAATCCTCGCGCCGACGCAGATAAAGCGGGTCGGCGGCGGTGAAGGCACAGGAGAAGCCCGATCGGCCTCCATCGGGAGCGCAGACAAGCACATCGCCCAGGTCGGCGATGAAGGAAACAAGGCTTCGGATGCCGTTGCTATCGAAGCCGTCGTCGTTGGAAACGAGGATGAGGGGTCTGTTCTGATTCATCATTGCATCAATCTTTGAGCCGCAAAAGTACGAAAAAAAGTTTTTAAAGCCGTCGGTTTCTCATAGTTTTTATGTACCTTTGCCCAATATTACACTTGAAACAGACAGATACACAAGAAGGAAGCGGACAAAAGGGATGCTTATCAGGGACTTCACCCGCCGAGCACCCAGCGCCCAGCAACGGACAACCTCCGCCGAAGGACGCTCCGCAGCGCAGCCTCATGGCGTATTTTTGAGAATATTGAAAATGGGAAAAATCATAGCTTTAGCCAACCAAAAGGGCGGCGTGGGCAAGACCACGACCACCATCAACCTGGCCGCTTCCCTGGCCACGCTGGAGAAGACCGTGCT
>PPYF01305339.1_pt1 | contig 21683 bp, 20 predicted proteins | sample 1559871 | NCBI WGS metagenome assembly PPYF01 (sample SAMN08240021, study PRJNA423297) | Human gut metagenome, whole genome shotgun sequencing project.
CATCATCTGGATCTTCGACCAGTGGGATGCCGGTAAGACCTACTGGGGCAGCGAAGTCCAGCTCGGCCTCGCAGAGGGCGGCGTCGGCATCGTGACCGACAAGAACTACGACAAGTACGCCTCCGCCGACACCAAGGCCGCCGTTGAGGCTGCTCAGAAGGGCATCATGGACGGCAGCATCAAGGTCGACACCGCGTTCGACGCCAACTTCGACCTCGCCGCTCTGCGCGACTCTGTCAGACCGTAAATCAGTTTCGTTTAATCTTTCTTTTACCTTGTAGGGGCGGGCGACTCTGCCCGCCCCTTACATGCTTCTGCGATAAAAGCGGGCGGACAGAGTCGTCCGCCCCTACAAAATCAGATTCTCCTTAAGTAACAGTGAATAGCGAAAAAACGAACCCGCGTTTGTTCTTTATTCACTATTACTTATTGCTTTTTCATACGCACGACTTTTTCTAAAGAAAGAGAGGAACATATCGTATGCCAGACGAAAAAACCGGCCGTTTGGACGAGGACTATGTCGTCCAGATGAAAGGGATCACGAAGGTGTATCCCAACGGCGTCGCGGCCAATCAGGGTGTGGATTTTAACCTCCGCAGGGGCGAGATCCACGCGCTGATGGGTGAAAACGGCGCCGGAAAATCCACGCTCATGAAGATGCTGTTCGGTCTGGAGCAGCCGACGAGCGGCGAGATCTGGGTGCACGGCGAAAAGCTGACGCTCTCGTCTCCCACCGTCGCCATTTCCCACGGGATCGGCATGGTGCACCAGCATTTCATGCTCGTGCCGAGCCTGACCGTCGCGGAAAACATGGTGCTCGGCATGGCTCCGCACAAGGGACTGTTCATCGACCACGCGAAGGCCGTCGCCATCACAAAGGAATACGCGGAAAAATACAACCTGCACGTCGAACCCGAGGCCAAGGTCATGGACATCCCGGTCGGCATGAAGCAGAAAGTCGAGATCCTCAAGGCGCTCGTGCGCGGCGCAAAGATCCTGATCCTCGACGAGCCGACGGCCGTTCTGACCACGCAGGAGACGGTCGAGCTGTTCAAGGAGCTGCGGCATTTAAAGGAGCAGGGCTATACCATCGTCTTCATCTCGCACAAGCTGAACGAGATCATGGAGATCACCGACCGGCTGACGATCATGCGCGGCGGGCGCTCGATGGGCGTTTACAACACGTGCGACGTGACGAAGGAGGAAATTTCGCGTCTGATGGTTGGCCGCGATGTCATTCTGAATGTGCAGAAGGACAAGGCGCAGCCGTCGGATGTTGTGCTGCGCGTGCGCGACGTCGAATACGTCAACGAGTGGCACAAGAAGATGCTGGACAAGATCTCCTTCGACGTGCGCCGGGGTGAAATTCTCGGCATTGCGGGCGTCGAGGGCAACGGCCAGAAGGAGCTGGTCGATATGCTCTTCGGCTTCCTGACGCCGAACGCGGGCACGGTGACGATGCAGTCGGAGAATCTTCTCGGCCTTTCGCAGCAGAAGCTGCGCGACAAGGGCGTTGCGCTCATTCCGGAGGACCGTATGCTCTATGGCATTGCGGGCAGCGCGTCCATCGAGGAAAATCTCATTTCCGATCGTTCGGCGGAAAAGCGGCTGAACCATGGCCCGCTTTTCAACATGAAGGCCATTCACGACGAGGCGGACAAGCTGATCGAGGACTACGCCGTTTTGTGCAAATCCCGCAAGCAGCAGGTCGGTATGCTCTCCGGCGGCAACATTCAGAAGGTCGTCGTCGCGCGCGAATTCTCCGGCAATCCGGTGCTCATTCTTGCCGACCAGCCGACGCGCGGCATTGACGTCGGCGCGACGGAATTCATCCGCAAAAAGCTCGTCGAGCTGTCTCGCTCCGGTATTGCGGTGCTGCTGATCTCGGCAGATCTGGCGGAGGTCATGGAGCTGTCCGACAGTCTGATCGTCATGCACGGCGGCAGGATCGCCGCGTATTTTGAAGACACCTCCACCCTCACCGACGATGTGATGGGCGAATATATGCTCGGGCTCAAGACCCAGAGCGAAGAGGAAATCAGGAGGGTTTGCCATGACTAAGAAACGTCAGATCCTGTTCTCCGTGATCCGCGGCCTGCTCGCCATTCTCATCGCGCTGCTTGTGGCGACGCTGCTGATCTTCCTGTCGGCAGACGGAAGCAGCTTCTCCGAGAAGCTTTCCGCCACCGGCGACGCATTAAAGCAGCTGCTCGTCGGCCCGCTGTTCCGCATGGGACGCAGCGGCACCACCTTTGATTTCAAGCGCCTGACCGACATTCTGGCCTCGATGATCCCCATCATCTTCACCGGCCTTTCCGTCTGCGTCATGTTCTCCGCCAACCAGTTCAACCTCGGCGCGGAGGGCGGCATCATGCTCGGCGCGTTCACGACCGGCATGGTCGCGGTCTATGTGCCGATGGCGGCGTTTTTGCATCCGGTCGTGGGCGTTCTGGCCGGCGGTCTGGCTGTTGCCGCGATCATGCTGCTGCCCGCGCTTTTAAAGACCAAGCTGAATGTGAGCGAAATGGTCTGCTCGCTGATGCTCAACTACATCATCATGTATCTCATCAAATACCTGATGAACACGTATCTTGCCGACAAGACCAAGGGCCAGATCCAGTCGTATGAATTTCTGGAGACGTCCAGGATCGCGCCGCTCATTGACAACGGCTCGAAGCTCTCCTGGGGCTTTGTCATTGCGATCGCCTGCGTCGTGCTGATTGGCCTTTTCATGTTCAACACCCGCTGGGGCTACACCATCCGCATGATCGGCATCAATCAGGCGTTTGCCAAATATTCTGGCATGAAGGTCGCGACCGTGATCGTGCTGTCGCAGGTGCTGGGTGGCTTCCTGGCCGGTATCGGCGGCGGCATCGAGATGCTTGGCCGGTACCCGACGTTCTCGTGGAGTTCGCTTCCCGGCTACGGCTGGACGGGCATCACCATTGCGATCCTCGCGGGCAACAATCCGTGGTTCGTACCGTTCGCGTCGTTCTTCATGGCGTATCTCACAAAGGGCTGCGAGCTGATGGCGACGTATGCAAACGTACCGTCGCAGCTGATCGATATCATTCAGGGCGTCATTTTCCTGTTCTTCGCCGCCGAGCAGTTCCTGTCCAAATACCGGCAGAAGCTGGTCGTCAAGACGGCGCAGGAGGAGCTTGCCGCGAAGGCTGCGCTCGAAGCGCAGAAGGGAGGTGCCGAGCGTGCTTGATTTTCTGAAAATGCTGCTGACGCCGGAGTTCTTCTTCTCCATCATCCGCATTTCCGCGCCCATCCTGTTCGCAACGCTGGCGGCCATCGTGGTTGAAAAGGCGGGCTTCTGCAACATCGGTCTGGAGGGCCTGATGATGTTCTCCGCGCTGACCGGCTCGCTCGTGTCCTATTATGCGCACAGCTGGGTCTGGGGATTGCTTGCCGCGCTGGCCATCGGCGTTCTCATGAGCCTGATGATGGGCTTCTTCGCCTTCCAGCTCAAGACCGATATCACGCTTGTCGGCATCGCCGTCAACATGATGGGCTCCGGCGGCACGCTGTTTTTGTGCAAGGTCATCACGAACCTGTCCGAGGGCACATCCATGGCGTCCTCCACCGGTTTGATCACCTCAAATCTGCTGATCCCGAACATCAACATTCCGCTGATCGACAAGATCCCCTTCCTGGGCAGCATCATTTCGGGACACAACCTGCTGACGTGGATCGCGTTCATCTGCTGCGCGCTCACGAGCGTGATGCTGTATAAGACGAGCCTCGGTCTCAATATCCGCGCGGTCGGCGAAAACCCGAACGCGGCCAGCTCCGTCGGCGTTTCCGTGCTGAAGATCAAGTACATCGCCATCGGCTTCTCCGGCCTCATGTGCGGCTTCGGCGGCGCGTTCATGTCGATGTACTACGCGGCCGGATGGTCCCTTGACATGGTCGCAGGACGCGGCTTTATCGCGCTGGCTGCACAGGCCATGGGCGGCGGTGAATGCCTCGGCGGTATGCTGTCCTCGCTCGTGTTCGGCTTTGCGCAGGCGCTGGGCATCAAATTCTCCGCCGTCGGCCTCGACTCGAACCTCGCCTCCCCCATCCCCTACGCCGTTACCATCATCGGCCTTGTGATCTTCTCCCTCGTGCGGCGCAGCCGCGCGAAGAAGCTGCACTCGGCTGCCGCGCTCAAATAAGGAGGGCTTTATGTCCGAACACAAAAAGATCCCCGTCATTCTCGACGGCGACCCCGGCCATGACGACGCCATTGCGTGGGTCCTGGCGCGGGCCAGCCGGGATCTCGGGATCCTTGCCGTAACGTCCTGCTGCGGCAACCAGACGATTGAAAAAACGACCTATAACGCACTGCGCGTCTGCACGCTCATCGGCCTGCACGCGCCGGTCGGGAAGGGCTGCCCGCATCCGCTTCTGAACGACGTGATGAACGCGCCGTCTGTCCACGGCGAATCGGGCCTTGACGGCCCGGCGCTGCCGGAGCCTGCGTTTGAAGCCTCTGCGCTTTCCGCGCCGGAGCTGATGGCGAAGGTGCTGCGCGAATCGCCGGAGCCTGTCACTATCGTGGCGACCGGCCCGCAGACGAACGTTGCGGCGCTGCTGCTGGCGCACCCGGAGCTGAAATGCAAAATCGCCCGCATTTCCCTGATGGGCGGCGGCATCGCCACCGGCAACTGGACGCCTGCGGCGGAATTCAACATTCTCGTCGACCCGGAGGCAGCACGGATCGTATTCACATCCGGCGTCCCCATCACAATGGCCGGTCTGGACGTGACGGAAAAGGCGCTGATCATGCCGGAGGATTTTGAGCGCGTGCGCGCGCTCGGAAATCCGGTCAGCGATATCGTTGCGCAGTGGCTGGAGTTCTTCTACCGATTCCACCGCTCCATTGGCTACGCTGGTGCGCCGATGCACGACCCGTGCGCGGTCATGGCGCTCATCCATCCCGAAATTTTCACCATCCGGCCCATGTATGTCCAGATCGAAACAGCGGGCGAATACTGCCGCGGCACGACTGTGGGCGACCTGCTCGGCTTCTCCGGGCATGCGCCAAATGCGGACGTGCTGATGGACGTTGACCGGGGCCGCTTCGCCGATCTGCTGGTCGAGGCCATCAAATTCTACGGGGAGGCAGAGGCATGACAACCAAACAGATTCCAGTCTGGATCGACTGCGACACCGGCACGGACGATTCCGTTGCGATCATGCTGGCCCACGCGCTGCCGGAGCTTTCGGTCGTCGCGCTGTCCGCCGTGGCGGGCAACAGCCCCCTCTACAACACCTTCCCGAACACACGGCGCATCGTGCATCTGCTGGGCGCCGATTATCCGGTCTATCCCGGCGCGGAGCGCCCCCTTGTGCGGGAACCGCACGTGGCCGGCAAGTTCCATGGCGAAAACGGCCTCGGAGATGTCGAGCTGCCCCTGCCGGACTGTGCGCCTGAAACCACGCCCGCGTGGGACGCACTCTATGAAGCGGCGAAGCGGATGCCGGGCGAATTGCGTCTGGTCGCGACCGGGCCGCTGACAAACGTGGCCATCGCGCTTACAAAATACCCAGAGCTGAAAACTCTGCTGCACTCCATCGCCCTGATGGGCGGCGCAGCCGTCGGCGGCAATGTGACGCCTGCGGCAGAGTTCAACATTTACGACGACCCGGACGCGGCGCAGATCGTGTTCAAATCCGGCGTGCCGCTCGTCATGTGCGGTCTTGACGTTACAATGCAGGCCGAGCTTCGCCCCGCAGACTGGGACGAAATGGCCGGATACGGCAACCGCTGCGGCAGCCTGGTACGCGAGCTGTTTGCCTGCGCGTGGAGCGCGGTGCAGACCGTTGGGCTCACGGGCGTCGCGCAGCATGATTCCTGCCCTGTCCTGTATCTGGCACACCCGGAGCTGTTCGAGGGAAAAATGGCGGGCGTTTTCGTGGAAACGCAGGCCGAGCTTACGCTCGGCAAGACCGTCACCGATCTGCAGAGCGACAAAAAATTCGAGCAGAAAAACGCGCTCGTGCTGCTGAAGCTCGACCGCGAAGCATTTATGCAGCTCCTGAAGGACTGCATCCGAACACTTCCGTAAATCCGCAAAACACCCCGTATGTCAGACATACGGGGTGTTCGTTTTACACCACCGCCCCTTACCGCGCGCGGTGCGGCAAGGGGCGGCTTTGAGCGAGATCATCTATCATGCTCCCGCACTCATTTCGGCTCCGCGGCAAATGTGATGCGGCTTTCCTGCACGCTGGCGCGGATAGTGCCGTGGTGGGCTTCTGCGATGCTCTTGGCGATGGAGAGGCCGATGCCGAAGCCGCCGGTCGCAGCGGTGCGGGAGGCGTCCGGCCGGTAGAAGCGGTCAAACAGGCGGTCCAGCGGCCCGTCCGTGTCAAGCGTCAGGGTGAAATAGCGCATGGAATACTGTGTTTCCTGATTGAACGGCCCCTTCGGCGGCTCCTGCGGCTGCTGCATGGACCGCACCGCGTCCGGGCCGGACTGCGGCTTCCCGGCAGGCGCGCCGGGGTCCGGCCCTTCGCAGATGAGGTCGAGCATATCGTTGATATCCCGGTTCGTGGATACGAAAAATGATTCTTTTCAAAAAGCACGCCGAGCGCCTCGGCCAGATCTGCCTCGTCCTCCGCAAGCAAAAGCCGCATACCGCCGCCTCCTCTTATGTTCTGTTTTGATTATACAGGCACTTTCTGTGAACCGCAAACGTCAGAGCGCTTCTTTGTCCGACGTGCGGGCGCAGAAGATCGTGCTGCAGAAGCTCTGCAGCGATGCCGGGCAGCACGGAGGCCGCCCAGCACAGCAGAAAGATCGCCGGCGTTATTTCCGAGGTAATGATCGAATCAAGCACAGAACATGACCTCCTTTATGGCCCCAGCATAGCAGACGCACCTAAAGCCAGCCTAAAGGATCATACGGGCCGCGTCGCGGCGGGCCTGTGCGAAGATCGTCCGCGTCCGAACAGACGAAAAAACGCTGCGAACGAAACTGTTCGCAGCGTTTGGAGCGGGTGACGAGGCTCGAACTCGCTACCTCCACCTTGGCAAGGTGGCGCTCTACCGGATGAGCTACACCCGCAAAGCTGAGGATCGTCTCAAATATATGCGCCATCAGCAGCCAGCTGTCGTGCGAGGAGATGAAGTAGCGGCTGAGACGGGCCTGAAGCTGCTGGTAATTGCGGTGGTGCAGCTCGTGGGCGCTGGCAAGGAACTGCGCGGAATAATAATAGCGCAGATAGAACCGAATGTCGTCCGGCTGGGCCAGGCAAAAGCGCCACACCGGCTCCCACAGCGCGCGGCAGCGCTGCTCCAGCGGCTGGCCGGGCGCGTCCATCACGTCCAGATTTTTCAGAACCGTCTGCACGAAGCGCAGGTCAGTGCGGCTGAACGCAGCCTGAAGCAGCGCGTCCTTGCTGCCGAAATTCCGGTAGATATAGACCTCATTGCACGGAACCTCCGCCGCGATCAGCTTGGTCGTTGTGCGGTCAAGCCCCTCGCGCGCAGCAACGCGGACGACCGCGTCGATCAGCAATTCCCGGTAATTCTCTTTGAGTGCCATAGCCGGACCTCCTGAACACAAAGCATGTATTTTGACATACTATACTACGGAGACAGCAGAAAATCAAGGTAATTTCTGCAAAACACGCAAAAATCCGAACGCCGCAGGTTTCAGCATAGCGCACGCCATTCCGCCCGTCTGCTGCCGTATACGGTGGTCTGCTCCCCTTCCCCGTCTGTAAACGTATCCAGCAGGCGCAGGCGTTCTGTCTCCATCATGCCGAGATCCACCGGTCCAGAAACCGCAGCTGTTCATCCGTGTGGAACCAGTGCTCGCCGCCCGGCATAACGGTCAGGGCTGCGCCGCTCTTCTCCGCAAACTCCGTAATGGTCCGCATGTCGGTCAGCTCGTCCCGCTCCCCGTACAGAATGCGCGTCGGGACGCGCCACGTGACCGGATGCTCACGCACATCGCACAGATACCGCCATGAGAGCGTTTCTCCGAACGTCGTGGGGATCTCCTGCCGTTCCGCAAGCTCCCGCTCGGTCACGTTCGCCCACGTCATCATCCTGCCAATCAGCTTTTCCATGTCCACGACCGGGGAGATCAGATACGCCGCGTCGACCAGCGTTTCATCCAGCGACAGCAGCGAAAAATACGCGCCAATGCTGTTCGCAATCAGCGTGAGCCGCCCGCAGCGTGCGCGCTGGGCGGCAAAAAACCGGGGAAATTCTTCTCTGGCCTCCCACGGGGTCTGCGCGCGGTAGTCAAAGCCGAGCACCTCGCTGTCCGGGAAGAGAGCGCTGTAATGCTCCGCTTCCTCCGCAGAACCGCCCTTTCCATGGACGTATACAACGATCTGTTTCATTCTCATAACTCCTGATAAACATGCAGCGCAAGCCATCTTCGTGTCCGGCAGCCGGCGCTGTTTCATTTTGCATGGAAATCGGTCAATGCGTATCGTCGATTATATATCACACTTCATTTTTTGTCAATCCAGAGGTCTGCGCCCCAACAAAGGCTTCCCTTGGGCGCAAGGGAAGCTGACTGAAGGGATTCGAACGCTGCAAATCCCCTCCGTCATTTTCCTCGAAAATGACGCCTCCCCTTACCGTGCGGAGCACGGCAAGGGGAGGCTTTTACGTTTGTCTTATTATTCGGTGTAGAGGTAGCTGTATTTGCCGCGGAGGGTAAGGATCAGAGTCTCAATATCCTGCGGCAGCTCGTTCGGCTGGGACAGGTCGAGGACTTCGTCTTTTTCCAGACGGACGCGGATCTTGTCGCCGCCGAGGAACAGGACGCCCCTGTTCTCGCTCTCGTTCATGTCCTTTTCGGTCTGGAAGAGCGTGAACTTGTCGTGGCACGGCTCGGAGGCATACGGGCAGAACTGCGTGCAGTTGCCGCACTCGTTGCACATCTTGTCGACGTGGACGATCTCGTGGCGGCCATCGGCCAGCTTGACCACGACGTTCGCGCGGTTCGGGCAGGAATCGACGCAGTTTTCGCAGACGGTATTGCAGTCGAGGCAGCGTCCGCCCTCACAGCAGGCGCAGGAGGCCATCTTCAGGATGCCCTTCTTGGCAATCGCATCAGCCTTGGCAGGATAAGCCTGCTCGGGAATTTCATACGTGTGCGCCTTGCCGATGACGGCCTCCGCAAACGCGGCGGCGTCCGCAATGCCCTCGACGACGGTGGCCGGGCCGCGGTGCGCATCGCCTGCCGACCAGACGTTTTCCACGTTGGTCTGGAAGGCCGGGCCCTTGCGGCCCATTTCGATGCCGTTTTCGGCCATGAGCTTCGCGTCGACCTTCTCGCCGATGGCGGAGATCACGAGATCGCACGGAATCTCAAACGTTTCGCCGGTGGCGACGGGGCTGCGGCGGCCGGATGCATCGGGCTCGCCGAGCTTCATCTGATTGCAGACCAGCTTGCCGTCCTTCTGCTCGACGGGAGCCGCCAGCTCGACCAGCTTCACGCCCTCGTCGATGGCAAGCTTCAGCTCATGCTCATCGGCGGGCATTTCCTTCTTCGTGCGGCGGTAGACGATGGTGGAGGAGGCCGCGCCCATGCGCTTGGCGACGCGGGCTGCGTCCATGGCGGTGTTGCCTGCGCCGACGACGACCACATGGCCCTCAAGACACGGCTTGACCTGCTGCTTCATTTCCTTCATCCAGCCGATGACACCCTTGACATTGCCGGGGATGCCGAGTTCGCCCGCCTGCCATGCGCCGGTGGCCATCAGGATGTGGGTGTAGCCCAGCTTCTTGAGCGCTTCCACGCTGGGAGCCGGTGCGCCGCACTTGACTTCGACGCCAAGGCGCTCCATGAGCGCAACGTCCTTGTCGAGCGCTTCGTCGGAGATGCGGAACGCGGGAATGACATAGCGCGGCACGCCGCCGAGCTTCGCTTCGCGCTCGAAGATCGTGGTCTCCACGCCGCCGCGGGCGAGGAAGTAGGCAGCTGCAATGCCGGTCGGGCCGCCGCCGATGATCGCGGCCTTCTTGCCGGGCAGCTTCGCGGTCGGCTTCATGGACGCCATGAGCGCGCCGTAGCCATGCTCCGCTGCGACGAGCTTGGTGTCGCGGATGTGGACGGATTCGTCATAGAAGTTGCGCGAGCACTTGTTCTGGCAGCGGTGCGCGCAGATCGTGCCGGTCAGGAACGGCAGCGGGTTCTTTTCCGTGATCAGCTTCAGCGCCGGGCCGTACAGTCCGCGGCGGACAAGCTCCATGTACTCCGGAATGTCCTGATGGATGGGGCAGCCGCCCTTGCAGGGTGCGGTGAAGCAGTCGATGAGGGGCACCTTGTCCTCACTCTTGCGGGCAGGCAGGGGCTTGATGGGCTTGAGGTGATGGAAGTCGCTGTGGCTGGCGGCGGACATATCGCTGATCGCGGCGGAATCCGTGCCATTGAACGCGTGATACGGCAGCTTTTCCGTCTTTTCGACCATCTGGGCCAGACGGTTGTATCCGCCGGGCTTCAGGATGGTGGTCGCGACGGTGATGGGCCAGATGCCTGCGGCAAACAGCTTGTCACAGTTGAAGAATTCCGCGCCGCCCGCGAAGGAAATGCGCATTTTGCCGTTAAACTGACGGCTGATGCGATTGCACATCTCGATGGTCAGGGGGAAGAGGCTGCGGCCGGACATGTACATTTCCGTGCCGGGCAGCTCGTTCCGGGTGGTGTCGACGGGGAAGGTGTTGGAGAGCTTGAGGCCGAATTCCAGGCCCCTGGAGTCTGCCAGCGCCTGCAGGCGCTCGAACATCGGCACGGCGTCGGCCCACTGCAGATCCTCGTTGAAGTGGTGCTCGTCGAAGACGATGTAGTCATAGCCCATGGAGTCGAGGATGGTGCGGGCGGTCTTGTAGCCGAGGATGGTCGGGTTGCACTTGACGAAGGTGTGCAGGCCCTTTTCGGTCAGGAGATAGGACGCGATGCGCTCGATCTCCTGCGGAGGACAGCCGTGGAGCGTGGAAACCGTGACGCTGCGGCTGACGCGCGGGGAAATACCAGTGATGAAGTCCTTTTCCTGCGGGAACAGCTCGGTCAGGACGGCGAGGCACTCTTTGAACTGCGCGGTGTTCGACGCGTCCATCATGTTGTCGATGTAGCTGTTGACCTTTTCGCCCTTGATGCCCTCGAGATCGTAGCCGACGGACATGTTGAACACAAAGCCGTCCGGAGAGCCGAGGCCGTAGACCCTGGACAGAACCTTGAGCGCGCACCAGGCCTTGATATATTCGTTCTGCGCCTGCGGGACTTCGAGCTCGGTCGACCATTCCTGGTTATAGCCCTCGTCCGCGGCCAAAATGCACGGACGCGGCACGCAGCGGGCCAGCTCTTCGCCGTCCATCTTCTGCACGGTCTTGACCTCGAAGAAGCGGGCGCCTGCAAAATAGGCGGCGATGATGTTCTGCGCCAGCTGGCTGTTGGGGCCTGCTGCCGGGCCGAACGGGGTCTCGATCGTCTCGCCGAAGATGGGGAGCGTCTTGCCCGCGGCATAATACGGCATATGCACGCCGAAAATCTCACCCTCACGGGCGTATTCGGTGACGATCCAGTTCATCAGAGACTTGAACGGGATCGGATACATTTTTTCAGACATTTGATTACCTCCTAAGTTCCTAAGTTTTAATAGCCGCGGCCCTTCCAGAACAGCATCAATACGATGGGCAGCCCGGCTGTGACGAATGTCACGAAATCCTTTGCGAATGCCAGCGCCTGCGCGCCGAGATCCGCTGCGCTGAACAGGGCCAGAATGCTGGTCAGGAAGATCAGAATACTTTTGAAAAACGGAAGGACTGAAACGGCAAAGATCACGGTTATTCCCGCGCGTTTTCCGCAGAGCAGCAGGACCCAGCCAGCCAGCGCGGCCAGCCCGGCAAACGCGGCCAGCCCGGCAAACGCGGCAATATACACGGTCAGCTTCCCCGGAAACAGCTCCGGCAGATAATACTCAAAGAACGAATTGAGACAGCGCAGGCCGAGCCGTTCCGTTCCGATATCGAAGAGTGCAAACAGCGCGGCGTCGAGCGTGGAGAACACAAGCACGGCAAGCAGGAGCCACTTGCAGACTCTCTGACGGGTGGTTTCGTACATTGGGAACCCTCCTGTTCTTCACTGTAGGGGCCGATGCCCACATCGGCCCGTTGGGCAACTGCGAATTCGCCGAAGCTTTTCATAAAAGCCGGTGCATCCTGCGCGGGCCGATGTGGGCATCGGCCCCTACAAAACGCAGAAGGTGGCTTAATATTCTCTGTGGTTCAGTGCGCCCCAGAGCTTCTTGGCGGCTTCGAGGATATGCGCGTTTTCGGCTTCCTCGTCGATGCCGATGAGCTCGCGGTCCTTCATCAGAAGCTTGCCGTTGGCAATGGTCGTGCGGCAGAGCTTGCCGGTCATGCCGAAAAGGATGTGGCCATCGATATTCTCATCCGAGAACGGAGTGTACGGCTTGTAATCCATGACGATGATATCGGCGGCGGCGCCGGCCTTGAGCACGCCCAGCTCGTCCGGGAAATACTTTGCGCCGATCTTCGCGTTGTTCTTAAACAGCATACCGGTCACTTCGCACCACGCGACGTTCGGCAGGCAGGCGTTCAGACGCTGGACGCAGAGCGCAGCCTTGAGCGATTCGATCATATCGTTTGTCCATGCATCGGTGCCGAGGCCGAGCAGGATGCCCGCCCTGGAAAGCGGCAGCACCGGGCAGACGCCGACGGCGTTGGACATATTGGATTCGGGGTTGTTGACAACCATGGTGTGGGTGTTCTGGATGAGTTCGATCTCAGCCGGGTTCACATGGATGCAGTGGCCGAGGATGGTCTTGTCGCCCAGGATGCCGTGGTCGTGCAGGCGCTGCACGGGGCGGCGGCCATAATTCTGCAGGCTGTCATAGACGTCGTTCATGCCCTCGGAGACGTGGATGTGATAGCCGGTACGGCCGTTATTGGCCTCGACCATGCGGTCGAAGGTCTTGTCGGAGATGGTGAACAGCGCGTGGCCGCCGAACATGGCGGCGAGCATCGGGTCCTTCTGCTGTTCGCAGTAGGTGATCCAGTCGGCGTTCTCCTTGATGGCCTGCAGGCACTTTTCCTCGCCGTCGCGGTCGGAGACCTCGTAGCACAGACAGGAGCGGATGCCGAACTTCTTGGCGCTCTCGCCGATCTGGAACAGGGAGCCGGGGATCTCGCAGTAGGCCGCGTGGTGATCGAAAATGGTCGTGACGCCCTGCTTGATGCAGTCGATGTACAGGGCATCCGCGGAGGCGCGGGAGCCTTCGAGCGTCAGCTTGCGGTCCATGGCCCACCACGTACCGTCGAGGACCTCATAGAAGTTCGTGGGGTTGTTGCCGACGATGGACAGGCCGCGTGCCAGCGCGGAATAGATGTGGGTATGTGCATTGATGAACGCGGGCATGATAACGCCGCCCTTGGCGTCGATGATCTCGGCCTGCGGGTATTTTGCGCGCAGCGCGGCTTCTTCGCCGACCTCGACGATTTTGGTGCCTTCATAGGCGACGGCGCCTTTTTCGTAATAGCCCTTGCCGCCCTCGTCGCGGGTGATGACGCGTCCGTTTGTGAGTAAGTTCATGGGGGTTCCTCCTTTTCGTGATGCTCACCGGTGCATATAACAAAAGTGCTTCAGATCTTCATCTGAAACACTCTGCCGTGCAAGCCGAGTGATAGTTGCAGCCCGTGTGCGAAACACTTCCTTACAGCTACCAATCTTAGATTGTAGTTTCATTATAAAGGGCGGGCAAAAAAATTTCAATGCTCCTGTCAAATTTTCTGCCCGCCATTTTTTACAAACTTCGCGCCCCATTTTTGAGCATTTTGCACGCCGTTTGCGATTGCAGAACAATATCTAGCCGATGCCCGTCCACTGCTCCGCCGCAGCCGGTACGCAGCAGGTATGATCGACCGCCGCCTCGATCAGATCGGCGTAATACCACGCCGTCTCGTCCTGATTGTCCCAGTACCACGCGGCGGCGCGCAGCTGCGCATCTTCCCTGTCCGGACTGCGGGAGAGCAAACTGTTCATTGCGCGCGCAAGCTCCGCCCGGCTGACCGCCGCGCTGCCTGCGGCGCTCCCCTGCCCCGCTTCAAAAACCGTTTTCTCTTCCCACGCACCAGTCAGCGCCGGAAATATCTCGCGGCCCGTCTCCGAGTCCGCCAGCGTGTCCAGCACGCCGCACAGCTCCCGCCAGCTGACTGCGGCAGACGGCAGGAACCAGCCGCCGTCTCCGAACGGCAGCAGTCCCAGGCCCGTGAGCTTCCCGATCTGCGCGCAGGCCCAGTGGTCGCCCGGCACATCAAAGAACGTCACGCGCTCCGGCTCCGGCAGCGGCTCCTCCGCCAGCCGCACGAGCGCGCAGGCAAGCTGCGCCCGCGTGACGGGCGCACCCGGCTGGATGCTTCCATCCGGGTAGCCGCAAAGATAGGCGCGGTGCGTCTGCTCCGCTGCCCGCGCAGGAAGCGCCAGCACCGCTGCCAGCGCCGCTGCGCAGAAAAGCCCCCGCAGCTGTTTTTTCATCTGCATCCCCTCTTCCGAAAGTTCTGCCCTTAGTGTGGCAGATTCGCCGCGCGGATACAGTCGGGACATGGGCAGGGAAAAGCAGGCAGAGCCGGCAGTACGCTGCAGCATTCCCATCTTCTATGAAGCGGCAAAGGCTCCCCTTTGGAACAAGGGGAGCCTTTGGTACGGCGGTTATTCTTCCTCTCTATACGCCTTCAGCCCCGCGCGTCCCTCTTCGGTAACGGGCTTGAGCCAGCGCATGGACTTGAAGTGGAGCATGCACAGAATGCTCTTCGGGATGTCCTCGCCCAGATACGCGAGGATCACGACGCCGAGGAACGACAGATGCAGCACCCGCGCGCCCAGCAGCGCCAGCGGGATAGCCACGACCCAGAGACTCACAAGGTCGCAGATCATGCCCGTCAGCGTATCGCCGCCAGAGCGGAACGCGCCCACGACCTGTACATAGGAGATATTGCGGAAGCAGTATTCCAGCGAGCAGAAGATCGTTACGGCGTAGGCCGTTGAAATCGTCGTGGCCGAAAGATTGTCTCCCATGGCAAACAGGGATACAAGCGGATGGCGTGCGGCGATCATCGTCAGTCCGACAACAAGGCCCATCAGCGGCACCAGCACGGAAAAGCGCCGGGCGTCGGCCACGCCGCGCTGAATCTTGCCGCTGCCGATGGACTTGCCGACCATGATGACGCAGGCGTTGCCGAGGCCGACGAAGAAGGCGAAGGCCAGCTCGGAAAACGTCTTGAAGATGGTCATGCCGGCGTAATATTCATAGCCCATGTTGGCGTAAATGCGGTTGAGCGTGAGCATGCCGAGCGCCCACAGACCCTCGTTCGACATGACGGGCAGCGCGCGGGCGCAGAACTCGCCGAGCTGTTTCAGATTGAAGTCAAACAGCTCGCGTACCGGGCCCATCAGCAGATTTTTCTCAAACGCTGAGAAGATCAAAATCAGCACGGGGCCCAGCCAGGACGAGATGCACGTCGCGATGGCCGCGCCCTCCACGCCGAGACGCGGCAGGCCGAACGCGCCGAAGATCAGGCCGTAGTCCGCGAAGGCATTGGCGATGGTCGTGACGATGGAGGCATAGAGCGGCAGGCGGACGCGCTCCGTGCCGCGCAGGACGTTGGACAGCAGATACGTCAGCGCAACGGCAGGGTAGGAGAAGCAGACGATGCGCAGATACCGGCAGCCGGTGTCCACGACGGCGGGGTCCTGATTGAACAGGCCGATGACCCACGCGGGCGCCGCCAGCGCGACGGCCAGAAAGCCGAGCGAAACGAGCATCGCCAGCATCAGGCCGATGCCCATCACGCGCCGGATGCCCTTGAGATCCTTGACGCCCCAATATTGCGAGATAAACACGCTCATGCCCGAGCACAGGCCAAAGCCCAGAAGCCCGCAAAGCCAGCCCCACTGGGCCGCCATGCCAACGGCGGAGAGCGTCACGTCGCCCAGCTGCGACACCATCAGTGTGTCGACCAGCTGGAACGAGCTTGTCAATACGTTTTGCAGCGCGACTGGAACCGCCAGCTTCACGGTCACGCGCCAGAAGGGCTTATCGCCCAGATAATCAGTCAGTTTCATAAGAAATAATACTCCAAGGCAAAGATGTGGGGATGCTGCCTTGCGGCAGTATCCCCACGAAGTTTTTCAGGTGGCGCAGGACACCGCGTCAGAAGAAAGCCTTTCGGAACGCATCCTTGCAAAGCAAGGCTGCTTATCCTGTCGGCTTCCTTCTTCCGCTCCAAAACGCAAGCGAAGCTCGCGTTTTGGCTTTGACGGAGTGCGTAGGGGCCGACGACTCTGTCGGCCTCAAAAATGTGGCAAATTCGCCGCAGATTTTCGAAAAAACACTGTGTTCTGCGGGCGGACAGTGTCGTCCGCCCCTACAGATTGTGTTCGAATTTACGCAAATTCTATAAAATTACAGCTTACGCCATACCAGCGGTGATGATGGCCATCTTGTAGACCTCATCGGCGTTGCAGCCGCGGGAGAGGTCGTTGATGGGGGCGTTCAGACCCTGCAGGATGGGGCCGTAGGCCTCAAAGCCGCCGAGGCGCTGGGCGATCTTGTAGCCGATGTTGCCGGCTTCGATGCACGGGAAGATGAACGTGTTGGCGTAGCCCGCGACCTTGCTGCCGGGGAACTTCAGCTGGCCGACGACCGGGGAGACGGCCGCGTCAAACTGCATTTCGCCGTCGATGGCCAGCTCGGGGGCAAGCTTCTGCGCCTCGATGGTGGCGTCGTGGCTGAGCTGGACCGTGCCGCCCTTGCCGGAGCCCTTCGTGGAGAAGGACAGGAGCGCGACCTTCGGGTCGATGCCGAAGAACTCTGCTGTGCGGGCAGACTCGACCGCGACCTCAGCCAGCTTCTGCGCTGCCGTGAAGGTCACCTCGCCGGTCGCCTTGTCGACGGTATCCTGATAGTCGATGTTGATGGCGCAGTCGCCCATGCAGTACTTCTCGTCATTGCCGTCCTTGTCCTTGCGGAAGAGAATGAAGGAGGAGGACACCAGATGTGCGCCCTTCTTCGTCTTGACCAGCTGCAGCGCCGGACGGACAGTGTCGGCAGTGGAATAGGTCGCGCCGCCGAGCAGTGCGTCGGCCTTGCCCATCTTGACGAGCATGGTGCCGAAATAGTTGCCCTTGGCGAGTGCCTTGCGGCAGTCTTCCTCGGACATCTTGCCCTTGCGCAGCTCGACCATCTTTGCGACCATCTCGTCCATGCCGGCATAGGTGGCCGGATCGATGATCTCGGCCTTGGCAATGTCGAAGCCGCCCTTTTCGGCTGCGGCCTTGACCTCGTCGACATTGCCGATGAGGATGACGTTCATCAGATCGTCCTTGATGAGGCGGTCAGCCGCTTCGAGAATACGGGCGTCGGGGCCTTCGGTAAAGACGATGGTGCGGCGAGTAGCCTTCAGTGCGTCGATCAGCTTTGTAAACATGGTATCTTACCTCCATTATGCGGTTTTTCCGCTGTTATTCTGACTCCCAGTATACAACGAAACCCGGCATAAAACAACACCCCCGGCAAAAATTTTCCGTCTATCCGGCAGGCCGCACCGGGATGGTAATCTCGGTCACGAATTTTTCAGATCCATCCTTATCCTGTCACGTCGCCCTCAAACACGTTCTTTTCGGCGAGTGCGAGTCAAGCGGTTTTTGCAGAAAGGGTTTACTTTTTTTCGGTTATCGCATGTAATATGGGTCGTTTGCGCCGGACTTGCGGCGCAAGTCTAACTCAAACGAAGGGCGGTATGCAGCACAGTCATCATTTTCACGGGCAGATGTCCGATACCTTCCGCGCAGCGGTCTTCGTCACGCTCTCCGGCGGCTTTCAGGACGCCTATACCTACATCAGCCGCGGTCAGGTCTTCGCCGCAGGCGCAGGCCTCGGCAGTCTCGTGACGGAGTTCACCGACATCCGCGCCATCTGGGTCTGCTGCGGATTGCTGCTCATCAGCTTCATCCTCATGTTCATCCGCGACGATCGGAGGCATGAACGCGGGAGCGTCTGAGGCAGAATCGTCAGCTCCTTGTAGGGGCGGACGCCTCTGTCCGCCCGCAGAATGCAGCTTTTCTACAGAACTTTTCGGCGAATTCGTGACATTTTCGGGCCGACAGAGTCGTCGGCCCCTACAATGGAATACGCCAGTGTTATACAAAACCGGCCCGCTGCTTTTTTGCAGCGGGCCGGACTTTTTACAGGACCTTCCCCAAGAAATCCTGCAGACGGGGATTCTGGGGGTGCTCAAAAATCTGCTCAGGTGTTCCCTGCTCGACGAGCTTACCGTCGGCCATGAACAGCACGCGGCTGCCGACCTCGCGGGCGAAGCCCATCTCGTGCGTGACGACGACCATCGTCATGCCGTCGTGCGCCAGCTCCTTCATGACCTCCAGAACCTCGCCGACCATCTCCGGGTCGAGCGCGCTCGTCGGCTCGTCGAAGAGCATGACCTCCGGCTCCATCATGAGCGCGCGGACAATGGCCACGCGCTGTTTCTGTCCGCCGGACAGCTGCGCGGGGTACGCGTTCCCGCGGTCGCCGAGACCGACGCGCTGCAGCAGCTTCAGCGCCTGCGCGTCCGCTTCCTCCTGCGATTTATGCAGGAGCTTTACGGGCGCAAGGGTCATGTTGCGCAGGATGGTCATATGCGGGAAGAGATTGAAATGCTGGAACACCATGCCCATCTTCTGGCGGTGGAGGTTAATATTGCAGCTCTTATCGGTGATATCGACGCCGTTAAAGAGAATCTGTCCGCCCGTCGGAACCTCCAGCAGGTTGAGGCAGCGCAGGAACGTGGACTTGCCGGAGCCGGACGGGCCGATGACGACCACGACTTCACCCTTTTTGATATCGACCGAAACGCCGTCGAGCGCCTTGATGGCGGACGTGCCGGTAAAATGCTTTTTCAGATCCTGAACCTGGATCAGAACGTCAGTGGTCACTGCTGCGCAGCCTCCTTTCCAGCTTGCTTACCAGATGCGAGAAGAATACGACCATGATGAGATACAAGGCTGCGACGATCAGCAGAGGCATGGCCTGAATGTACGTCTGTGAGCGGATGATCTCGCCGCCCTTGGTCAGATCGTTGACGGCCACATAGCAGGCGACGGACGTTTCCTTCAGCAGCACGATAAACTCGTTCGCCAGCGCGGGCAGCACGTTTTTGAGCGCCTGCGGAATGATGATATAGAGCATGGTCTGCGCAAAGTTAAGGCCGAGCGATCGGCCCGCCTCGTTCTGTCCTTCGTCGACGGCCATGATGCCGCCGCGGATGATCTCAGCGACGTAAGCGCCGGAGTTGATGCCGAATGTCAGCATGGCGACGGGCGTACCGTTGCGTGCGGTGGAGAAGACGACAAAGAACATGATGAGGATTTGGATCATCGCAGGCGTGCCCCGAATGACAGTCAGATAGACCTTGCAGAGCCAGTCTGCGATGTTCAGAAGCGTCCGGCCCAGACCGGGGCGCATCGTCTCATGCGTTTTGTCATGTGTCGAGCGGATAATGGCGACGATCGTGCCGATCAGGATACCCAAAAGCACGGCGGCCAGCGCGATCTGGAGCGTATTGCCCAGACCCTTTACGATATATTTCCAGCGATCCTTGGTGATGAAGCAGGTGACAAAGTCCTTTGCGACCTTTGCGATCCATTCCCGAAACCATTCTGTCATGGGCGAAGCGCTCCCTCTTTTCTATAAAGTCGTATAGTGCGAAGCAGCGGGGCGGAGCATCGCTCCGTCCCGTTGCGAAGATACAGATTCAATTGGATTACTTGATGTACTTGTCGACGATGGACTGGAGCGTGCCGTCGGCGGTCAATTCGGACAGCGCCTTGTTGACCTTCTCCAGCAGGTCGGTGTTTTCCTTGGCGATGGCGATGGCGTAGTCCTCAACGGCATATTCGGTGTCGAGGATGTGCAGACCCTCGTTGGCCGCGACCAGCGCCTTCGCAGGCTCATTGTCGAGGATGACGCAGTCGACCTGACCGTTCTTCAGGGCTTCGACGGCGTCGGTCGTCTTGCCGAAGGACTTGACAGTGCCGAGACCGGCATCTTCAATGTCGGACGTGGCATAGATAAAGCCCGTGGTGCCTGCCTGCGTGCCGACGACGGTGCTGGCGCCGTCCGCGAACAGATCGTCGACCGAAGTGATGGGGCTGTCGTCCTTGACGATGACGACCTGCACGCCCGTGGCGTAGGAATCGGAGAAGTTGACCTGCTCCTTGCGCTCGTCAGTCACGGTCATACCGGCCATGCCCATGTCATACTTGCCGGTCTGCACGCCGGGGATGATGGAGTCGAATGCGATGTCGGTGACTTCCAGCTCCATGCCGAGCTTGTCTGCGATGGCCTGTGCGACCTCCACGTCGATGCCGACGATGGCGTCGCCGTCATAGTATTCATACGGCTGGAAGGTGGCCTCAGTCGCCATGGTCAGCTTGCCGGAAGTGGAAGCGGCGTCCTCAGTCTTTGCGGTGGAAGCGCAGGCCGCAAGGCTCAGCGCCATAATGGCTGCAAGCAGCAGTGCAAGATACTTTTTCATGTTCAGTTCCTCCTGTGACGCGTGTGCGTCGTGCGTGTTATTTTGTATGCTCATAATTATACACGTAGAATGCATATTGTCAAGAGAAACTGAATAAAAAACCGCACAACTCTGTTGGTACAAGCGTCCAGAAAAGCGGCGGTTTGCACAATTCCGCGCAAACCGTGTAATTTTTCGCAAAAGCGGCAGCCTCTCGTGCGGGCCGGTCCATTCATATCTTTTGTATATATACAGAGCATATACTTTTTGTGCAGCGTCCGTTGTTTTTTTGCCGGGCCAATTTGTAAAGGGTCAGATCTGTGCATTCAGTGAGACGGTGCCTTCGTTTGCGTGAAAGAGCCTGCGGTTTCATCACAGCTGTACGGAATCAGCACCCGCACGAGCGTGCTTTGCCCGATTTTGCTCTGCGTCGTCAGCTTTGCACCGCAGACCATCTGTAAGCGGCCGCGGACGAGCTGCAGTCCCACGTGTTCCTTTCCGTCCTGCGGCGGCTGCTCCGGGTCAAAGCCCACGCCGTCGTCCGACACGGTGATTTCCGCGCCAAGCGGCGTTTTTCTGGTCATAGGCGTCACCGTACCGCCATCCTCTTTGCGTCCGACGCCCCATTTCACGGCGTTTTCGACAAGCGGCTGAACGTCAGCGCGGGTAAGTAAAAGTCTGTCTCGGCAATGTCCAGTTCAACATGAAGCTCGTCGCCGAAGCGCAGCTGCTCCAGATAGAGATATGTTTTGATTATCCCGAATTCAGGATAACCAGGCGTTTTCTACAGCTGGCAGGAGGAAAGGATTTGAAGATGCAAGAGGTACTCTCTTCTTCGAACTGGCCAGAGTGGTTAAAGAGAAGAGGCCTCTGTATCTTTTTCTTGAAAACGTGCCTGGGCTCCTTTCGCATGACCGAGGCCGGACGTTTGGTGTCATCCTCTCCACGCTTTATGACCTGGGGTATCATGTTGAATGGACTGTGCTTAACAGCAAACATTTTGGAGTCCCGCAATCAAGGCGTCGGCTGTTCCTTGTCGGATATCTTGATCCCAGATGCGCCGGAAAAATACTTCCTGTCTTTGGAACAGATGCAAAAGCTCTTGTACAGATCGTCCATGGACGGCTGGGCAA
>PPYF01027529.1_pt1 | contig 21681 bp, 20 predicted proteins | sample 1559871 | NCBI WGS metagenome assembly PPYF01 (sample SAMN08240021, study PRJNA423297) | Human gut metagenome, whole genome shotgun sequencing project.
GTAATGAATGGCTATGTTTTTTATAATATGATGTCATCATCGAATGATAGTACAACGACCGTTACAAATAAAGGAACTGTAAAACAAGTCAATTATGATGTTAAAACAGATACAACAAGTGTTGTAGAAAAAGCGAGTGATAGTGTTGTAGGAGTTGTTGTTTATAAAAATACAACAAATAATGCTTTTGGATTTGGTGATAATTCAAGTTCTTCGAGTGAAACACAATCTGGAAGTGGTAGTGGGGTCGTTTATGATCAAACTGGTAAATATACCTATATTATTACGAATCACCATGTTATTGATGGTGCAAACAAAGTACAAGTTGTATTTTCAAATAATGAATATGTAGATGCAGAAGTTGTAGGTAGTGATGAATATAGTGATGTCGCTATTTTAAGATGTCAACCAAGCTTTGATGTAAGTGTTATTGATTTAGGAGATTCTGATTTATTAGATAAAGGAGAAACAGTTTTAGCGATTGGTTCACCATTAGGAATTCAATATTCAGGAACTGTTACTCAAGGTATTGTTTCAGCAACAGATCGTACAGTTTCTGTTGATTTAAATGATGATAATGTTGATGATTGGGATATGAATGTTATCCAAACAGATGCAGCTATCAACCCAGGTAATAGTGGTGGAGCGCTTGTTAATATGAAAGGTGAACTTGTAGGTATTACGAACATGAAGTTCTCTGATGAAAGCGTTGAAGGTATGGGATTTGCTATTCCTATTAATGATGTTATTACAGTTGCAGAACAAATTCGTACAAATGGTAAAGTATCTCATCCAGTTATCGGTATTTCAGGTGTTTCTTTAAATGATTATTCTTCATATGAACTTCAAAGATATGGTGTTAAAGTATCTGTTGATGAAGGTATCTATGTTGTTAAAGTAACAAGTGATGGTGCTGCAAGTAAAGCTGGAATCCAACAAGGTGATGTTATTGTTAAATTAGATGGTAAAGATATTACTACTTATAAATCGTTCTTAACAGCACTTTACTCGCATAAAGCAGGAGATAAAGTAAAAGTTGTTGTTAATCGTAGTGGCACAGAAAAAACAATTGAAGTTACGCTTCAAGAAAAATAGATATTGCTTAACGCAATATCTTTTTTTATAATTAATGTAGAATGATTGAAAGAGGAATTATATGAAAATAGGTATTTTTGATTCAGGAATAGGTGGCTTATCAGTATTATATGAAGCAATGCAACTTTTACCTCATGAACAATTTATATATTATGCTGATGAAAAACATGTTCCTTATGGGGAAAAAACAAGAGAAGAGATCATTGGCTATGTAGATGAAATTATTCAATTTATGATTGATCATGATTGTAAGGCCATTGTCATTGCTTGTAATACAGCAACCAGTGCAGCAGTTGCTTTGATGAGAAAAAAATATGATATTCCTATCATTGGAATGGAACCTGCAGTAAAAAAAGCAGTTGATTTATATGGAAATCAAAAGGTATTGGTGTGTGCGACACCAATTACAGTTAAAGGTAAAAAGATGTTGGACTTGGTAGAAAGAGTTGATAAAGATCATTTAGTTGATTTGGTTGCTTTACCAAAACTTGTCCGCTTTGCTGAAAAACAAGAGTTTAATAGTGATGAAGTACTTGCTTATTTAAAAGAGGCACTTTCGAAATTTGATTTTAAAGAGTATGGTTCTCTTGTTTTAGGATGTACACATTTTAATTATTTTAAAGATAGTTTTCATCAATTATTACCGCATGTCCATTTATTAGATGGTAATAGAGGAACAATTAATTATTTAATGAAAAATATTGAATTAGAAAATTTGGAAAGTTCTGTTGAATATTATTATTCTGCTAAAAGAGTAAGCGGTGAAGAATTAAAACGTATTGAACGCTATTTAGAACGTTTAAAAAATATGAAAGATATAGGTATATAATATGGTAAAAGCAATTTTTTTTGATATCGATGGAACACTTGTCAGTTTTAAAAATCATCAGATTCCTAAATCTACATTTGATGCTTTATATAAGTTAAAAGAAAAGGGAATCAAGCTTTTTATAGCAACAGGAAGAGGAAAAGATGGATTAGATGTTTTAAATGATTTTCCTTTTGATGGTTATATTACGTTAAATGGACAATATTGTTATACAAATAATCAAATTATTTATTCAAATACAATTAAAAAAGAAGATCTACAAGCTTTATTAGATTATTTAAAAGATCATCAAGTTCCTTGTGGCTTTACAGAAGAAAATACAAAATACTTCAACTATCGTGATGAGCGTGTTGATGCAATTCATGCTATTACTCATAATGATGATCATCCTGCCGGAGATTGTAGTCATGTCATTGATAAATCGATTTATCAAATTATGTGTTTTGTTGATGAAAATGAAGAAAAAGAAATCTTAAGTCATATGCCTCATTGTATTTCAGCAAGATGGCATCCAACTTTTTGTGATATTTCACCAATAGGTGGAACAAAACAATTAGGAATTGATAAATTTTTAGAATATTATGGTCTTGATTTAAAAGATACGATGGCTTTTGGTGATGGGGGAAATGACATGCAAATGTTGCAACATGTCTCTCTTGCCGTAGCTATGGGAAATGCGGGAGATGAGTTAAAAAGCATTGCTGATTTTGTGACAAAAGATGTGGATGATGAAGGTATTGCCTATGCATTAAAACATTATGGTTTGATAGACCTTTAAAAATAAGAAAAATTATTATATAATAAAGAAGCAATAAAATAATACTTCAGGGCAGAGTGAAATTCTCTACTGGCGGTAAACTCCGCGAGCTAAAGATGGCCGAACTGGTGAAATTCCAGTAGCAACAGTTATAGTCTGGATGAAAGAAGTGTTTTTTGTAATACTTTTATATACAAAAACGTACCTAGAAGATTATTTTAGGTGCGTTTTCTTTGTTAAAGGAGGTATATAAAATGAGTACAAAGAAAATAACAACAGTAGGGATGCTTTGTGCCATGGCAATGATCGTTAATGTATTTATTTCATTTCCAATTGTTCCAGCGGTATCTTTTTTAAGGTATGATCCTAAGGATATTTTAATTGTTATTGGCGGATTTATTTATGGACCAATGACATCATTATTAATGAGTTTTATTTGTTCGATTTTTGAAATCATGTTAAAGGGAGGCAATATTTTAGATGTCTTGATGAATATGGTTTCAACGTGTTCTTTTGCTTGTATGGCTGCTTTTGTATATAAAAAAGTACATAATCAAAAAGGAGCTATTTTAGGACTTGTTCTAGGTGTTATGTGTACAACAATATCTATGCTTATTTGGAATTATATCATTACACCTATTTATTATGGAATGCCAAGAAGTGCTATTGTACCAATGTTGCTTCCAGGAATATTACCTTTTAATTTAATTAAAGCAACGATGAATGCTGCCATTGTCTTTTTCTTATATAAACCAGTGGTTCAAATATTAAGAAGAAGTCATTTGGTTGAAAAATCAAATCGACAAGGAAGTGTTTATAAAGGTTATGTCTTTGTCGTAGGTGTTGTTTTAGTGACAATGATTTTATTTGTTTTAGGATATCAAGGAATTATATAGGGAGGAAATAAGATGGAATTTTTAGAAGCTAAAAAAATTATGGAACAAAAAATGGGAGATTGGAAAATTATGGCACTTGCCAGTTGCGAGGATAATTATCCGATGGTGAGAAATGTCAGTTGTCTTTTTTATAATGATAAAATCTATTTTAAGACAGATAAGAACTTTAGAAAGACACAGCAGTTGTTTAAAAATAATCGTGTTGCAATGTGTTTTAATGGAACACAAGTTGAAGGGATTGCTGCTAATAAAGGATTGGTCGTTGATGAACCAGGAAGAGTTTTTGAAAAGAAATATAAAGAGTATTTATGGCAAAGTTATAATGCTTATTCTCACGTTGATAGTGAAATTTTAATAGAAGTGACTCCTGAGTTTGTTGAAATTTGGGATGAAGATGAAGATCGAAAGGCTTTTCAATTGTTTATTGATTTTAAAAAGAAAACAGTTGAATATAAACCTTACGATTAAAGAAATCATATGATTTGATTTCTTTTTTTGAAGTGCTAATATATATATATGAAAAGAAAGTCTTCAGGGCAGGGTGAAATTCCCGACCGGTGGTGATAGTCCACGAGCAGATGCAGAAAAGGTGCAATTCCTTTACCGATAGTGAGAGTCTAGATGGAAGAAAGACATTTTTTTAGATAATGTTTTTAGTCATGGAGATTAGTATTTTCATGATATTTTTTATTTTAAAGGAGAATTATTATGGAAAGTACTAAGACACAAAAAATGGTTTTAGCAGCAATGCTGGCTGCACTTGGGATGATTTTAAATCTCATTGAGATTCCTTATCCCTTTGCTCCTTGGTTAAATCTTGATTTATCAGAAATTGTTGTTCTTGTAGCAATTTCTACTTTAGGATTTATACCAGCATTGTTTGTCTGTATTTGTAAATTTGTTGTTTCTATTTTGTTTAAAGGACCTGTAGGACCAATGGCTATTGGGCAAATTGCAGCATTGATTGCATCGTTATCAATTTGTGTAACATATTCATTGCTTGCTCGAAAAATTGATCCAGAAAAGAATTTAAAGAATTATTTTTTAGATATGGTTTTAACGATGCTTGTTTTTGCTTTTATTATGTTTGTCATCAATTATTTTTTTGTGACACCTACTTATTTAATGCAAAAACCGACATGGTATACAAATCTACCTTTTGCAGTTGATATTCAAGCATTTAATCAACAATATGGTTCAAATATTTCAATTCCGAAATTTTTATCTTTTTTATCACCTTATGGACAAGCTATTTTTATTATTTATTTTCCTTTTAATTTTATTAAAGGAATTATTACAGGAACTGTTTATTATCTTGTAAGACCGGTTGAAAAAAGATTTAAAAGTAAATATATTAAAGAAGCTTAGGCTTCTTTTATTTTTTTATAGTGATTATTATGTTATAATGGCGAGGGATGGTGGGAAAATGACGTATTCAAGAGTAAAAAAATACCAAGAATTAAGAGATGGACTTAAGGAAGAAGTTGGCATTTCTAAAGAAAAGTATGTAGAACCAGTTCAAAATGATGGTGACGATGATGATTTTTTGTCATTTATGAAAAAGGATAAAGAAGAAAAAGAAGTAAATTTAGAAGATACTTTAACAGAAACTAAAACATTTGAACAAATGAGAGAAGAAGGCTCAGCTGAACTTGATAAAGCTCTTAAAAGTGCGAAAGAAAGTGTTGGTAAACAAGATCAATATAATACAAGAATGGATATTTTAAGTAAAATTAGAGAACCTGAAAAAAATACAATTAAGATAGATTCAGTTGAAAGCTATGCCACACAAGAATTTGCTAAAGGAATGTTTGTAAATAATAAAGTTGAAGAAGAGCCAAAAGAAAAAATGACTTTTATGGAAAAATTAGCTGCGATGTCACCAGAAGAAGATGTGAAAAAAGCAGAAGAATTTTTACAACAAGAATCTGAAGAAGTAGAAGAAAAACAAGCTGAAGAAATAACAGAAACGAAAGAAATCGTTGAAACGATAGAAGAAAATCCAGTAGAAGATATTGAAGAAAATGATACTTTTATTGAAGATGAAGAAGAGATTATTGAAAATAAAGGTGAAAGTAAAGTTGTTAAGGTTATGAATGTCATTATTGTTATTTTAGTCATTATTTTCATTGCTTTACTTGGAGTTATCTTATATCAAAGTTTTTTTTAACTAAGGAAGACCTTAGTTTTTTTAGGAGGGTGTTTATTTTATGAAGAAAAAAATTTCAATTGCAATAGATGGGCCTAGTGCTGCAGGAAAAAGTACAATTGCAAAAATGGTTGCTAAAAAGGAAAATTTCATTTATATTGATACGGGTGCAATGTATCGATCTGTTGCATTTTATTGTATAAAAAATCACATTGACTTAAATGATGAACAAGCTGTTGAACAAGCAATTTCAAATATTCAAATACGTCTTACAGCTGATAATAAAGTTTATTTAAATGATGAAGATGTTAGCCTTCAAATTAGAACAGATGAAGTTTCACTTGGAGCTAGCTGTGTTTCTAAATATCAAGCGGTAAGAACATTTTTAGTTGATGAGCAAAGAAAAATGGCTGAAACTGGGAATGTTATTTTGGATGGAAGAGATATTGGAACAGTTGTTTTACCACATGCAGATTTAAAAATTTATCAAATAGCAAGTGTAGAAACACGTGCGAAGAGACGTTATTTAGAAAATAAAGAAAGAGGCTTAGAGGCTGATTTAGAAACAATCAAAAAAGAAATTGAACAAAGAGATTATCAAGATATGCATCGTGCTATTTCGCCACTTAAAAAAGCGGATGATGCAATTGAACTTGATACGTCGAATATGACGTTAGAAGAAGTTGTTGATCAAGTGTTAACTTTAATTAATAAAACAAGGGAGGAATAATATGGCAGGTGTAGTTGCAATTGTTGGTCGTGCTAATGTTGGAAAATCAACAATCTTTAACCGTATGGTTGGAGAAAGAATTTCAATTGTTGAAGATGTTGCAGGTGTAACAAGAGACCGTATCTATGCTAAAGCTTCATGGCTTACAAAAGAGTTTAGTGTAATTGATACAGGAGGTATTGAATTAGAAAATGCTTCTTTTACAACACAAATTAAAATGCAAGCAGAAATTGCAATTGAAGAAGCAGATGTTATTGTATTTGTTGTTAATGGTCGAGAAGGTATTACTAAAGAAGATGAGTATGTAGCACGTCTTTTACAAAAATCAAGAAAACCAATTATTTTAGTTGTTAATAAAATTGATGATAATCAATTTAGAGATTATATATATGAATTTTATGCATTAGGTGTTGGTGATCCTATTCCTGTTTCTGGTTCACATGGGATTGGAATTGGAGATTTATTAGATCAAATTATTAATCAATTAGATTTACAAGATGAAGAAACTAATGAAGATGAAATCAGTTTTTCAATTATTGGAAGACCAAATGTTGGTAAATCATCTCTTACAAATGCTATTTTAGGGGAAGAACGTGTTATTGTTTCTAATATTGAAGGAACAACACGTGATGCCATTGATACACCTTTTGTGAAAGATGGACAAAAATATCGTGTTGTAGATACAGCGGGAATGAGAAAAAAAGGTAAAGTTTATGAAAATATTGAAAAATATTCAATTTTAAGAGCTTTGACATCAATTGAAAAAAGTGATGTTATTCTTGTTGTCATTGATGGTGAAACAGGAATTAGAGAACAAGATAAGCATGTTGCTGGATATGCCCATGAAGCAGGTAAAGGCGTTGTCATTGTTTATAATAAATGGGACCTAGTTGATAAAGATGAAAAAACAATGCAAAAGAAACAAAAAGAAATCTATGAACAATTTAAATATTTAGATTATGCACGTATTGTTTTTACTTCAGCTAAAACAGGTCAAAGAGTGGATCAAATTTTCCCATTAATTCAAGAATCTTATGAAAATTCAAGAAAACGAGTGCAAACGAGCGTTTTAAATGATGTTTTAGTGGATGCACAATTAATGAATCCAACAACGACATTTAATGGTGGAAGATTAAAAATCTTCTATGCTAATCAAGTAGCGGTTTGCCCACCGACATTTGTTTTATTTTCAAATGATCCACAATATTTACACTTTAGTTATAAACGTTACTTAGAAAATAGATTAAGAGAAGCATTTGGGTTTGAAGGAACACCAATTCATATCATTTGTAGAAAAAGAGACTAAGTCTCTTTTTTTAACATTTATTTATTTTTTTCATAGTATATAGTGGTGATATTATGAAAGATAAAGATTTACTCGTAGATCGTGTATCTAAAAAAACAAATGTGAAAAAAGAAGATATTTTTAAATTAGCAAACGATTTACAAAAGAAAGATTTGAATAATGAAAAAGATATGAGAGATTTTATTCAAACGGTTGCAAAAGTAACAAATCAATCTTTAGATCAAAGAAAGATTGATAAATTGATTAAAATTATGCAAAATAAAGATGTTTTAAATGATGTTGAAAAAATGATTTAAAATAGTGTTGATTTAGTTAAAGTTTTTGTTATAATGGAGAAGAACTTCATTAAAAAGTGAAAAATGTTGTTTTAGGCCATTTTTAGATTGACTTATGATGTGAGTTTCTATATAATAGATTTTGCGGTTATGGAAAGGTGATTAATATGAAGTATAGTTTGCAGTGGATTATTAAACACAAAGGAACATTTGATTTTGAAGAAGAAATAACTTTTCCATGTGAAATGTTTGAAAAGTATGCCCATATTAACGGCCTTAAAGACGTCATCGTCTCAGGTACCGGGAATCTTGATACAAGAGATAAACGATTATATGTTGATTTAAATATTAAGGGAACAATGATTCTTCCGTGTGCGTTAACGTTGGAAGATGTTGATTATCCATTTGATATCGATTCGACGGAAGTATTTTCATTTGAAAAGCCTGATCCGCTTGAAGACGTTCATGAAGCAAAGAAAGATGTTGTTGATTTTACGCCTGTCGTATTTTCAAATATCATGTTAGAAGTGCCTATGAGGGTCGTAAAAGATGATGCTAACATCAAGGAATCAGGTAAGGGTTGGAAGATACTCGATGGTCAAGAGGATAATGATGAAGAATACATTGATCCAAGGTTAGCAAAATTGAAAGATTATTTTAAACAATAGGAGGATATAAAGATGGCAGTACCATTTAGAAGAGTTTCTAGTACAAGAAGAAATAAAAGAAGAACACATGATAAATTATCTGCACCAACTTTAGTTGTATGTCCAGAATGTGGAGAATACAAAATGTCTCATAGAGTTTGTAAACATTGTGGAACTTACAAAGGTGTAAAAGTAAAATAAGAAGATCACCCCAAAGGGTGATTTTTTTTTACCTTTTTTAGTTCACAAGAAATGTGAACTTCCATATTTTATTCACATCTATTTATTGAACAAGTGATTTAAAAAGTATATAATGGTGGTATAAAGTGGTAAAAGTGAATATAAAAGTGGTAAAAAGTGGGTGATAGTGATGTTCATGGGTGAATTTAAGCATTCAATTGATGCAAAAGGACGTTTGACGATTCCATCTAAAATTAGGAATCAATGTCAAGGTTCTGTTTATGTTGCCCGTGGATTTGATGGGTGCCTTGCTTTTTATACAAAAGAAGAATGGGATCCGTTTTGTGCGAAACTCCTTTCTTTACCTTCTAATAAAAAAGAAGTTCGAAAAGCAATTCGTTTTACCATTTCAAGTGCATGTGAGTGCGAATTTGATAAATTAGGAAGAATTAACATTCCTACAAATTTACGCACTTTAGCACACTTAGAAAAAGAATGTGTCATTATTGGGGCAGGAAACCATGGTGAAATATGGTCACAAGAAAAATGGAATCAATACTATAATGACAATCAGGATAGTTATGATGATATTTTAGAATCTTTAGATGATTTTAGTTTATAGGAGGATTTTGAATGTTCAACCATGTTACAGTTTTATTAAATGAAGCAGTTGAAGGATTGAATGTCAAACCAGATGGTATCTATGTAGACTGTACACTTGGAGGAGCTGGTCATTCAAGTTTGATTTTAAAACAGTTAACAACCGGCCATTTATATTGTTTTGATCAAGATATTCATGCGATTGAAGCTGCAAGAGAAAGGTTGGGGAAAATTGGTAATCAATTTACAATTATCCAATCCAATTTTAAGAATTTAAAAAGTGAACTCCATCTTCGTGGTGTAGAACATGTAGATGGAATTTTATTTGATTTGGGTGTTTCATCACCTCAATTTGATGATGGGGATCGAGGTTTTAGTTATAACTATGATGCTCGATTAGATATGAGAATGAACCAAGAGGCATCTTTGGATGCACATTATATTGTTAATCATTATAGTTATGAACAACTTGTAGAAATTTTATATAAATATGCGGATGAAAAATTTGCAAAACAGATTGCTCGAAAAATTGAAAAGGAAAGAGAAATACATCCTATTGATACAACTTTTCAACTTGTAGATATTATTAAAGAAGCAATTCCTGCTTATGCTAGAAGAAAAGGTGGACATCCAGCAAAACGTACTTTTCAAGCACTTCGAATTGCGGTTAATGATGAATTAAATGTTTTTGATATTGCTTTAAAAGATGCATTGGATCTTTTAAATTTAAATGGAAGAATCTCGGTTATTACTTTCCATAGTTTAGAAGATAAAATATGCAAATATACATTTAATGAAGTTTCAAAATTAAAAGATGTTCCTAAAGGATTACCAGTTATTCCTTTAGAAATGCAACCTAAATTTAAATTGGTTAATAGAAAACCGATTATAGCATCGGATGATGAATTAACTCATAATCATCGTGCACATTCAGCTAAATTAAGAGTTATAGAGAGGGTTATTTTATGAAAAAGAGAAAGACAGGATTTGAATCTTTTGCACAAGTGTTTTTAATTGTAACAATTGTTGTTTTTGTTTTTGGAATTATTATGGTTAAATCAGTTGAATCTTCATATAATAGAACCATTCAAAAATTACAAAATGAAATAGACACACTTGAATCAGATATAGATAGTTTACAAATGCAAAAACAAGAATTAGTTTCATTCAATCGTGTTGCTGAAGTTGCAACTTCTAAAGGATATACTTATCAAAATGATGCAACAGCATCAACAACAGGAGCTCAGCAATAATGAAGAAATACAAAAGTGCAAAGATAACGGGTATTATTTTTGCAGTTCTTATTTTTTCATTGGTAGTTAATATTTTATACTTGGGGGCAACGGGAAAACACTTGATCAGTGAAGAGAACATTGCCTCTTTTGCGAAAAATAGAAGTAAGAAAGAAGTTGTTGAATATGCTCAAAGAGGGCAAATTTATACAAGTGACCATGAAAAAGTAGCTGTTAATGTTAAAAAGTATAAAATTATTTTGGTACTTTCATCTCAAAGAACAGGCTATGGTAAAAATCTTGCTTATGTTAAAGATGTTAATAAAACAGCTAGTCAACTAGGTCCTATTTTAGGAATAGATGTCAATGAATTAACATCTAAATTACAAACAGCAAAGGATGAAGGACGTTATCAAATTGAACTTGGGACAAAAGGAAATAATTTATCAGCGTCAGTAAAAAAACAAATAGAAGATTGTAATCTTACGGGAATAGAGTTTGTAGAGTCTAATTCGAGATATTATCCATTGGGTGATTTTTGTAGCTATGTTGTAGGGTATGCAAAAAGTTATAATGATCAAAGTGTTAAGAAAATGGTTGGAGAAATGGGACTTGAACTTTCTTATGATAAACAATTAAAAGGTAAAAATGGTTATAAGGTTTATCAAACAGACGCTAATGGATATGCTTTAGTAGATGGAACTTTAAGAGAGAAAGATCCAACCAATGGAAATGATCTTTATTTAACGATTGATAGTGGTCTTCAAAGAAATTTAGATTATTTGATGTCTAATGCTTATAGTGAAAGTGGTGCTGAAGTTGTGACTGCTGGAGTGATGGAAATTAAAACAGGAAAGATTCTAGCAATGTCAACCTATCCATCTTTTAATCCTAATGAAAGAAATATATCAACATTCAATAATTATTTTTTAGAAGGAACAATTGAATGTGGATCTGTTTTTAAACCATTTATTTATGCTGATTCTATTGAAGAAGGTAAATATGATCATAATGCTTATTATAATTCAGGAAGTTATAATGTTTATTATGGAAATAAATTAGTAGCCACAATTAAAGATCATAATGGTGGTCAAGGTTGGGGTACAATTACTTATGATCAAGGATTGTATCATTCAAGTAACGTAGCTATTTGTAATTTATTGGATCAAGGTTATGTTACAAAAGATGTTTTAACAGAGAAATTAAATGATTTAGGCTTTTTCCAAGGTGATACAATGGATGGACTTACATGTTCATCATCAATCAATGCTTATACAAGAAAAAATGCTGGAAGACTTGAATATTTAACGACAGGATTTGGTCAAGGTTCTACGGTCACTCCTTATCAACTTTTAAAAGCATATAGTGTTTTTGGAAATGATGGGAAAACGGTTCAACCACATATTGTAGATAAAGTTGTCAATCCTGAAACAAATAAAGTTGTCTATCAAGCAACACCGAAATATTCAAAACAAATCTTTTCAACAAATACAATCAGTCAAGTAAAAGATTTAATGTTAGGTGTTATTGAAGATGAACAAGGTACAGGGAAGACTTATCGTTTGGATAATGATGTTCGTATGATTGGTAAAACAGGGACAGGACAAGTTGTTGAAAATGGTGGTTATAGTACAACTTTATATATGCATTCATTTGTAGGGATTGCTCCTTATGATGATCCTCAAGTCGTGATGTTTTTAACTTTTAAATCAGGAGATTCATATGCTCAATATATGCCAAATATTGTTAAACAAACAATGAATGAAGCACTTCAAGTAGTAAATCGCTATAATGCTAAAAATACGACAGCAGTTGATCAAAGCTGTACTTTAGATTCCTATACAAATCAATCTGTTAATTATGTAAAATCTAAATTAGAATCAAAATCATTAAGTGTTCAAATTATCGGTAATGGAAGTTCTGTTATTGAACAATATCCACTTGCTAAAAGCAAAGTGACAAGTGGTGATAAAGTATTTATCAAAACAGAAGGAAAAGATATAACACTTCCTAATTTAATAGGATGGTCTAAAAAAGAAGTACAAACTTATGCTTCACTTGCTGGTATTCAATTAACGATTGATGGCACAAGTGGACATGTAACTGCTCAAAGTGTTGGCGAGAATACAGTTGTTCATAGCGGTGATAGTTTAACAGTAGCAATATCTTAAAAGAGGAATGATTCCTCTTTTTTTTCATAGTTTATAATGGTGAGATTTATGTTGTTTCAACAATCTGTTAATAAGATCAAAATCATTAAAATGTGTATTTATCTCATTGTTTTAGCGCTTATTTTTAAAGTGGGGTATATTCAAATCATTGATCGTAAAAATATTTATGATAAAGCATTAGAGTCTTGGCAAAGGTCTTTTCCTGTACAAGCTAATAGAGGGAAAATATATGATCGAAGTGAAAATGTACTGGCAACAGATCTTACAACTGCTTCTTTGGTTGTTGTACCGAGTCAAATAAAGGATCAAGCAACAACAGCTTTAGAATTAAGTAAAATTTTAAATTTAGATGTCAATGTTTTAAAAGAAAAATTAAATAAAAAGGTGTCGATTCAAAGAATTTCTCCAGAAGGAAGACAACTTGATAATCAAGTTGCAAGTAAAATACAAAGATTGCATTTATCAGGTGTTTATTTGATTAAAGATACAAAAAGATATTATCCGGGAAATAATTATTTAAGTCATTGTTTAGGTTTTGTTGGAATTGATAATCAAGGATTATTAGGATTGGAGTTAGAATATGATTCGTTTTTAAAAGGAAAAAACGGTTCGATTGATTATTATATGGATGCTAAAAGTCATAATTTAAAAATGTATCCAAGTCATTATACGTATAGTCAAAGTGGAATGAATATCACTTTGACCATAGATAAAAGAGTTCAAGATGTCATTGAAAGAGAATTATCAAATGCTTATGATACGTATCATCCAGATGGTATTTGGGCACTAGCGATGAATCCTAAAAATGGAGAGATTTTAGGAATCGCCAGTTATCCTAACTTTAATCCTAATGATTATCAAAATGAGGATAAAGATATTTATAATCAAAATATTCCTATTTGGAAAACTTATGAACCAGGATCAACCTTTAAAATCATAACTTTTTCAAGTGCTTTAAATGAAAATTTATTTGATATGGATAAAGATACTTATTATGATAAAGGGTATGAATATGTTTCAGGCGCAAGAATCAAATCATGGAAAAAAGGAGGGCATGGCTTGCAGACTTTTAGAGAAGTTTTACAAAATTCATCCAATCCAGGATTTGTAGAAATTGGTAGGAGATTAGGAAAAAAGAGATTGTATCAATATGTTCAAAATTTTGGTTTAACTGAAAAAACGGGAATTGATTTACCTGGAGAATCATGTGGGATTATGTTTGATTATAAAAACTTTCATGAACTTGAACAAGCGACCGTTGCTTTTGGACAAGGCATATCTGTAACGCCCTTACAATTGGTAACTGCTATTTGTGCTTGTGTCAATGGTGGCTATTTGTTACAACCGCATATTTTAAAAGAAATCAGTAACAGTTCAAATAATGAAATTGTTGAACAAGTTAAAAAGAAAGTAAAAAGACAGGTTATTAAAGAAGAAACATCTAAAAAAGTAAGAGATGCGCTAGAAAGTGTCGTGACTGATGGTGGAGGTAGAAATGCTTATATAGATGGTTATCGTATTGGTGGTAAAACAGGAACGGCGCAAAAGGCGGTTAATGGAAGCTATGTTGGAAGTGGTTATATTCTCTCTTTTGTTGGCGTTGCTCCTATTGATGATCCACAAATTGTTTTGTATGTAGCAATGGATAATCCTAAAAACTGTATTCAATATGGTGGAACAACAGTTGCTCCTATCGCTAGAAAGATGTTTGTTGATATTTTACCTGCTTTAAATGTCAAAAAGGTAAAATCTCAAAGACAAAAATCATATTCTATAATGGATAAAAGAACAATCAAAGTAGAAAATTATATTGGTAAAAAAAGAAGTGAAGTTCAAAATATTTCTTTACGCTTTACTTTTGTTGGTAAAGGAAATAAGGTCATTGATCAATTGCCAAGAAAAGGTGAGTATGTTGAAGAAGGAGATACGATTGTTATTATGTTAGGGGAATAATATGTTTTGAGATTTGTAGATTCATATGATGATATGGGATATAATTTAAATATAAAATAACAAGTGTAAAGGAATTTAGGTGATAGTAATGAATTATGATAAATTTCCAAAAATAAATATAAGTGGATATGAAAATGAAGCTTGTATAGGCAAAACAGAAATAAAAAATATTTAGAAAATCTAGGACAAGAAGAAAATTATTGTTTAACTGTAGATTGTTATCCTGGCGTCGATGACGAAATCTTTGATTTAATTAAAGAAATTTATAAACCTGATTTCGTGATTAAAAGTGAAGATGTATTTTATGAAAAAGATGGGCTTAATAAAATGATGAACCCTTTTGATCGTGTAAGAGGAGTCATGTATTATGGAAAGATGGATGATTTTATTGATGATATAAAATTGGCTCAATATCAATCACTTGCTAGTCATAAAGGTAGAGTTTTGGTTTATGGTGTTGGAGCGAGTTACATTCATAAAGGTGATACTTTGATTTATTGTGATCTTGCTTGTTGGGAAATTCAATTGAGATATCGAAAAGGTATGCCTAATTTTAAACAAGATAATGATGATGAAGATGTTTTAAAGAAGATAAAGAGAAGTTTCTTTATTGAATGGAGAATTGCTGATAAGCATAAAATGGATATTTTTGAAAATATTGATTATTTTCTTGATAGTAATCAAGAAGGAAACCCTAAAATTGTTACTGGAAATGCCTTAAGAAGTGCATTAAAAAAGACAACTCAACGACCATTTAGACTTGTTCCTTACTTTGATCCAGGAGTTTGGGGTGGACAATGGATGAAAAAGAATTGTGGCCTTGATGAAAAACAAAAAACTATGCTTGGAGTTTTGATGGTGTTCCAGAAGAAAAAAGTCTTTATTTTAGATTTGGAGATACACGTATAGAAATTCCAGCGATGGATTAGGTTTTGTATCAATCAGTAGAGTTGTTAGGAATGAAAAATTATTGTCGCTTTGGTGCTGAATTTCCTATTCGTTTTGATTTTCTAGATACAATTGATGGAGAAAATTTAAGTTTACAAGTGCATCCTTTAACTGAATATATTAAATCTCATTTTGGAATGACTTATACTCAAGATGAAAGTTATTATATATTAGATTGTAAAGATGATGGTGGTGTCTATTTAGGTTTAAAAGAAGGTATTGATAAAAATCAAATGTTAACAGATTTAAAATGTGCTCAAGAAGGTCGTGTTTCATTTGATGCTGAAAAGTATGTCAATAAGTTTCATGCTAAAAAACATGATCATTTCTTAATACCTGCAGGAACAATTCCTTGTTCTTCTAAGAATTGTATGGTTTTAGAAATTAGTGCTACACCTTATATTTTTACTTTTAAATTATGGAATTGGGATCGTCTAGTGTTAGATGGTTTACCTAGACCGATTCATATTGAAGATGGTGAAAAAAATATTCAATGGAATAGAACAACATCTTGGGTTAAAGATAATTTAGTAAATCATGTTGAAGTGATTCATGATGGAGATGATTATCTTGAAGAAAGAACAGGCTTACATGAATTAGAATTTATAGAAACACGTCGTTTTACAAGTAATCATCAAACAGACCATGGATTTAATATGTTAAATTTAGTTGAAGGGCAAACAGCACTTGTTGAAAGTCCTAAAAATGAATTTGAACCTTATACAGTACATTATGCAGAAACATTTACTGTTCCTGCAAAGGTTAAAGAATATACCATTAGACCTTTAAATGATGAAACAATAAAAGTTATTAAAGCATATGTTAGAAATTAAGCGGGCAAAAGTCCGCTTTTATATTGCTTTTATTATCGAATATCGATATAATGAGATTGAAATATTTATCGATATTCGATAAAAGAGGTGAGAAAATGGCGAGAAAAGAATTTGAAACATTAACTCCACAAATGTTTTATATTTTACTTTCATTATATGAGCCCTTATGTGGTTTAGAAATTATGGAAAAAGTAAATGAAATGACGGAAGGTGATGTTAGCGTTGGTGCTGGAACACTTTATGCATTGTTGCCACGTTTTGAAAATATAGGATATATTCAATTATTAAAAGAAGAAAATAAAAGAAAAATATACATAATTACTCAAAAAGGAAAAGAAAGACTTGAATTAGAAAAGGAAAAGATGCAAAAACAAATTATTTTGTTTATGAAAAAGGATTATGAAGATGAAATATAAGTATACATTTTTAAAAAATAGATTGTTTTATGATGAAATATTAATTCCTTATCTAGATAAAATGTCTAAAAAAGGATGGAATCTTGTATCAGTTAATTCATTTTTTAAGTTTGAAAAATCCTCACAAGTTTATAAATATCAAGTTGACTATAATCCATTAACGGATGACTATTTAGAAACTTTAGACCATTTAGGATATGAACATGTTTGTTGTATGCAAGATATGCATATTTATCGAAATGTTAATTTAGATGCGGAAGATTTATCAAGTGATGAAGATGTTTTATGTGAGGCAAAATTAAAAATGTTTAAACCATGGGCAATTGCTATGTGCATTCTTGCGGCTATGATCTTTTATGGTTTTACAAGTTTCTTTTCTTGGTTGTACCGTTTTTCTTGGGGTTCGATATTTTTAAATTTAAATGTTTGTTTTAGTTTGTTTCTTATTTATATAGGCTGTTTTTTATGGCTATTTGCAGCATTGTTTATTTATTTAAAGAGACGTGCTTTAAAGAAAAGAACATATTCTTATCAAAAGTTTAAATATTTAGATGGGTTTGTTCGCATTATTATAGATATTTTAGCTATTTTGATGATTGGAATGTTATTTGTCTTGAAAATGAATAACTTAAGTTCACTTTTAAGCTTTTCGGGTTATTTTATATTAATTACATTATTTGCGACAATTATTAATACAAAAATTCCTTTAATTAAAAATCCAATCAAAAAGAAAATAGCAGTGATTGTTTCTGTTGCTGTTTTTGTAGGAGTCAACTTTTTGTATAATGAAATTGATTTTTCGAAATTAGATAAACAAGAAATTACGATCACTTTGCCAAAAAATAAAAGGATAGATGAAAATAATTCAAATTTACTTGTTGATACGACAACTTTTATTCAAAAAATCGGTAAAGATAAAGATGATGGAGAAGCAATTTATTCTTTTGAAGGTTATTATCAATGTTTAAATACTTTTGTTTCAAAAAATATTTTTAAAGAATTGGTTCTTGAACGTGAAAGACAAACAAGAATGCCAAGTGATAAAGAGATTGACCAAATCGTTGAAGAAAAAGGTTCATGGCGTAGCGATGAAATTGGGTATAATACGTATCAAAATGTTTTAAAAAAATTTAAAAAAAGAAAATCAATGTATTTTGATCAAGTTGTTGAAATTGGTCATTATCAATTAGGAATCAAAGGTAAAAAAGTGTTAGTTGTATATGATGAAGATATTGATGATTTTTATCATCATTACATAAATTTTATACAAAAATAATGGAATATTGACAAATTTTTGTAATTATACTATTATAATTTTCAATAATAGAATCAAAGGAGAAATGTAAAAGTGGATTCTGCCCAGATAATGAATATCATATCATTAATCATTTTATTAATTTTATCATCGTTGTTTTCTTGTAGTGAAACAGCTTTTTTATCGGTAAGTAAAATTAAAATACGTACACTTGCTGAAGAAGGAAATAAAAAAGCAAAATTAGTAGAGTCTTTATTAGATGATCAAGATCGTTTATTAAGTGCTATTTTAGTAGGAAACAACCTAGTAAATATCGGTGCTTCGTCACTTACAACAGCAACGATTATGGCTATTTTTGGAGATGGTGCACAAACAGTTGCAATCGCAACAGGTGTTGTAACATTGTGTATTTTGATTTTTGGTGAAATCACGCCTAAATCTCTTGCTACTCAAAACGCTGATAAATTAGTTTTTGCTTTAGCACCATTTATTCGTTTTGTTTGTGTAATTACTAAACCAGTTGTTTTTGTATTGAATATTATTACAGGATTTATTATTAAACTTTTAGGTGGTAATCAAGAACATGGCCCTAGTTTAACTGAAGAAGAATTGAAAACAATTGTAACAGTTGGACACGAAGAAGGTGTTCTAGAAAAAGAAGAAAAAGAAATGATACATAATGTTTTTGAATTTGGTGAAACTGAAATCAAAGAGATTATGACACCACGTATTCATGTTGAAAGTTTACCGGATGATTGTACGTATGATGAATTAATGAATGTTTATCATGATGCACAGTATTCTAGATATCCTATTCATGATGAGTCTTTTGATGAAATTATTGGTGTTTTAAATATGAAAGATTTGTTGTTTATCGATATTGATAAAGAACATTTTGATGTTAAAAAGTATATGAGAGAGACTTTTGTGGTCTATGAATTTAATCAAGTCAATGATGTTTTTGCTTCAATGAGAAAGGAACATGCAACACTTGCTATTGTATTAGATGAATATGGTGTTATGAGTGGAATTGTTACTTTTGAGGATATTGTTGAAGAAATCGTTGGTGAAATTGATGATGAATATGATGATACAAGTGATGATATTGTTAAAATCAATGATCATGAGTATTTAGTAGATGGTAGTTTAAATTTAAATGAGGTCAATGATGAAATTGATACTCATTTTGAATCGGAAGATTTTGAATCAATCGGTGGTCTTGTTTTAGGAGAGTTTAGTGGTGTTCCTAAAATAAAAGATAAAATTGAATTTCCAGGAGTTACAATTATTATCGAAAAGATGCATAAGAATCGAATTGAACTTCTTAGATTAATAATACATGAAATGGAAGAAGAGGAAGAAGGAGAGGAAAAACATCAATAAGATGCTTTTCCTTTTTTAAGGAGGCTATATGAAAACAACAGTTGAAATTAAAAAAATGGGAATCAATGGAGAAGGTATTGGTTACATTAATCGTAAAATTGTCTTTATTAAAGGGGCATTATTAAATGAAGAAGTAGAAATTGATGCCAAACAATACAATAATAAAAATTATTATTTTGGTGATTTAATTAGAGTCATTAAACCTTCACCAATGCGTGTTAAAAATCCATGTCGTGCGAATAAAGAATGTATGGGATGTAATTTATTACATTATGCTTACCCAGCACAATTAAAACATAAAAAAGATTTAATTAAAGAATCTTTAAAGAAGTATACAGAATTAGATCGTTCACAAATTAAGATTGATCAAATTATTGGGATGAATCAAAAAAATGGTTTCCTTACACAAGCTAATTTACCAATTGTAGATTTTAAAGGAAAAGTTACTTTTGGGATTTATCAAAGAGAAACAAAATATTTAACAGTGATGACAGGGTGTATGAAACAACATCCATTAATTAATCAAACATTATTACAATTAGAAGAAGTTTTTAATAATCATCAATGCAAAACATATAATGATAAATTTAGAACAGGTTTAAGATTTATTAAATTACGTGTTTTCCAAGATAAAGTACAAGTCATCATTATTACAGGGAAAGACGGTTTAAAAGATGAAGTGGTAAGTGATATTAAAAAATTAAAACAAGTCAATGGTTTATTTATGTCAATTAATACTTCTAAATATCAAGATTTTGAAAGTCAAGGTTATAAGAAGATTTTTGGAAATACGAAAGAAGAATTTATTTGTGATGGTAAAAAATATATTATGTCTGTTAAAACAACTTTACCAGATCATTTAGAATCTTTTGAAATTAGAAATAAGATTGTTAAAACAATGGTCAAAGGAAGTAAAAAGATTATTTCTATTAATTGTGAAAATGGTATTTTAGAAATGAATTTAGATCAAGAAGTTGTTGCTATTGATGAAAAGAAAGATAATATTGAAAGTGCTACTTATAATGCTAAATTATTAGGAAAAGAAAATATTAAATTTGTTTATGGTCAACCAATTAAAAAAATGGTTACTTTTGCAAAAAAGAAAGTGTATGATACAGTGATTATTCAAGGAGTCAATGGGATTTCTAATGAATTAAAGGATACTTTAAGACTTGGAAAAGTACAAACAGTCATTTATATGAATTCTTCAACATCTATGCTTGCAAAAGATTTGCAAGAATTATCAAAATATTATAAAGTAGAAGAGATTAAAGCAGTAGATAGTCATATGTATCAATCATATGTGACATCAATTGCTAAACTTACAAAAAAATAGGAGGAAGGAATAAAAATGGAATACGATTATACACCAAGAGGTGTCTGTTCAAGAAATATCCATGTAGAAGTTGAAGATGGGATTGTTAAAAATGTTATCTTTACAGGTGGATGTTCAGGAAATACTCAAGGAGTTGCTGCACTAGCAAAGGGTATGAAAGTTGATGAAGTTATTGAACGTTTAAAAGACATCAAATGTGGAGCAAAACCAACAAGTTGTCCAGCACAGCTTGCAAAAAGTTTACAAGAGCATGCTAAATAAGTGCTCTTTTTTTGTTTCTTTCATAAAATAAAATGGTGGTGTTATGTTAATTAGAATCAAAAAAATGCAGTTTCTAGTAGGGATTTGTTTGATTTTGCAAATTATTTTGTCTTCGTTATTTTTACCTTTTCATTTTATAGCGATGTTTTTATCTATTGTCATTATCATTTGGCAAAGAAGATTTTGTGTTTTACAGATTCGTTATCATTACTATACAGTTATTTTATATATCTATAGGTTGTTTGTTATGCTTGTTTTAACGTATTCTTTTTTTGAAATGCTGTATTTATTTTTAACTTTATATGTTGGTTTGATTTTAATTTTATTATCTTTGAAAACATTTTTGTAATTCTTTTAATCAAGGATGATTTAGCGTATAATATGGAAAAAGGTGGTGGCAACATGATTGGTGAATTGAATATCTATAGT
>PPYF01639662.1_pt1 | contig 21676 bp, 18 predicted proteins | sample 1559871 | NCBI WGS metagenome assembly PPYF01 (sample SAMN08240021, study PRJNA423297) | Human gut metagenome, whole genome shotgun sequencing project.
GGATTCGAACCAGCGACCACACGCCCCCCAGACGCGTACTCTAACCGGGCTGAGCTACACCCCGAATTGCGGATGCAAAGGTACGGCTTTTTTTTGTATTTGCAAATATTCTCTGTACTTTTTTACATTAAAAGTGCATCTTTTTATGCAAGGTATTGATGAAACTAATAAGTCGATTCCCTATATTCAGAGGGAGACATATTGGTGTGTCTTTTAAAAAAACGACCTAAAGCAGACTGGTTCAGGAACTTAGTTCTGATTGTTATTTCCTGAATATTAAGAGAACTGTTTTTCAATAATTCTTTTATCTCCAGTAATGAATAATCTATAATCCAGTCCTTAGGAGATTTTCCACTGGTTTCTTTAACTACTTCAGACAGATATTTGGAAGAAACATGAAGTTTGTCGGCATAAAAGATAACCTCTTTATGCTCTCTGTAGTTGTCCATCATTAGCGTATAGAATCTATGCGTTAAATCTTCTTTACGTGTTGTACTTGTATTATTTCTATGATTGATGTAATTTTCAAAATCGTTATATAAATCTAGGAATATAATTCTTAGCAGAGCTATAATTGCTTCTCTGGAAAAACTTTTGGGAAGTTTGATCCGACTCTTCAGTAACGTATAATAATTCATGAAATACTGCATCTCTTGTTCCGGCAAGGGATAAAGGAAACGAGATTTCATGTAAGAGAAAAATTGAGGAGAAAAACTCCTGATAGTTTTTATTACATCATAGAAAAATGTGTTTGAAAGTGTAAAATAGTTTGTTGTGAAATGAGGACTTGTCTCTATGACTGAGACTAGCAGTCCCGGCATAAAGACAAAAACATCATGTGGGTGTATAGTATATTCTTGAGAATCCATTCTTATTTTAGCATTTCCTTGTATACAGATTCCAATAGTACATATAGGGGTATAAGAAGGGCAATCTGTAATGGGCAATGTTGATGCATTAGATTGCATGCAAAATTCATTCTCTAATATATCTTCTCTATTCTTTTCAAATTCCTTATATAACATTTATACCAACCAATTATATAATGCAAAAATAGGGTTTCTGAAGCATTGAAAAGTTGATCAATGGTATTTAGGAACAATTTTACGGAAAAAAGGTGCTTTATATTTGTCTTTTTTAAATGATTGGCCTGTTTTTTAACTAATGTATTATAAATACTCTAATTGCTTGATTGTTAAAAGTTTGATCGATTGTAATTGGGAATAAATAAAAGATGTTTTTATTGTATCGGACAGATGGAAAGTTTGTACAATCCTTTCCATCTGTTTGAAGGGAGATCAGCAACCCATGGATTCATGATAAAAATCCAGCATTTCAAAAATTTCGTCTTTACTTGCCGATTGATTAATCTGTATATTTCCTATTTCAGTTAATAGAGTGAAATTGATAATGCCTGCTGAGTTTTTCTTATCATGTTTCATGAATTCATAGAGGCGTTCATATTGTTTGCAATTAAAAGGCATAACTCCATAATGTTCTTTGACGAACAGGATGGTCTGACGTAGCTTGTCTTTAGGAAAACCAGTTTTGATATGGGAGAAATAAAGTTCACAAACTATTCCCCATGCCACAGCGTAACCATGTAATATCGGATGCTGTGTTTCTAATGCCAGACTTTCAAAAGCATGCCCTACGGTGTGTCCCAGATTTAAAGCTTTGCGGATTCCTCTTTCAAAAGGATCCTGTTCCACTATATCTTCTTTAATCTGTACAGATTTTCCGACTAAACTCTGTAAGACCTTGTAATCTATATTGTTGAAGTCAAATTTCAACAATTCTATCCAATGATCATGGGTGCTGATAAGACCATGTTTCAACATTTCAGCGTATCCGGACAATAGATTGCGAATATCCAGTGATTTTAGAAAATTAGCGTCAATCAATACACTTTCGGCAGGAGAGAAGACTCCGATCTCATTCTTTAATCCGTTGAAATTGATTCCGGTCTTGCCTCCTACAGATGCATCAACCATAGCCAGCAGTGTGGTAGGAATATTAATATATTTGATCCCTCGTTTGAAAGTTGATGCGGCGAATCCTCCTAAATCTGTAACCATCCCTCCACCTAAATTGATAAGTAGCGAATGACGGCTTGCACCTTTATCTCCCAACTCTTTCCATACATATGCCAGTGTTTCCAAGTTTTTGTGCACATCTTCAGCCCCTATATAAATAAAATGGGCATTTTTAATACAATCAAATTCTGATAAAACAGGAATGCAAAGTTCACGTGTATGTTCGTCAGCCAAGACAAATAATTTGTCATGTGGGCATTGGTTTATTGCCTTATTGAGATTTTCTTCTAAGTTATGGCAGATAATAACTTCTTGTTTACTCATATTTTCTATTATTTGCCTGCAAATTTAGGTAAAAAAGCAAAAAGATGACCGTTCTTTGCTTACAAATAATTACTTTTGTACGTTAAAATATAAAATAATGAAAGGAATTTTACCGGTTTATTGTAGGACGATGGGATATGTTGTTCTGTTGTTGTCTGTTTTCGTACCGTTGTTCATGTTTATGTTTGGCATGATAAACGATAGTAACCTGTTGTTTACAAAGGCTTCTATCAAGTTACTTATCTGGTTTTCTTTGTTTATGATCTTCTTGGCAAAAGTGAAGGATGAGAATGAGAAGATTTCCCGAATACGTATCAAGGCTATTTGTTATGCTATTTATTTGTTGGGCATTTATTATATTGTAATGTTGGTCAGAGGAGTATATAATGGAAATCTGGAAGAAGCGGATAATTCCATTGCTATAGTTTATATGGTTTTTAATGTTATTTGTCTGGAATTTGGTGTACAAAAAAGCCGGGTTGACCGATTGTTTAAGAAATAAATACATTTTTCCGTTAAACCTTTTGTCGACAAGAGTGTCCAAAGGACATTAGGCATTAAAATTTCAAGGAAAAAGAAAAAATGAAGAAGTTAGTATTATTGTTGTTACTGGTATGTACCTGTGCAACTCTCTCTTGGGCGCAAAGTGGCAAGCGCATAACCGTGACGGGATCTGTGATTGATGGTGATGATAAAAGCCCGGTTGGACAAGCTACCGTACAGTTACTTTCTCTACCCGATAGTACAATGGTGGTAGGAAATGTTACCAATAACAACGGAGTATTCTTTATTGCTGCCCGTCCGGGGAAATATGTACTTAAAATTTCATTTGTAGGTTACCTTACTCAGGAAAAATCTTTGCAGCTGACAGCTGGTAAACCGAGTGTTAATATTGGAACAACTGAAAACCTATGATAAGAAATCCGATTTGGCACGCATTACGGGTATTGATGATGGTGAGGAGGAAACAGTGCTCGATTTGACGGTGAAGAAGGGGATGAATCAAGGCTGGTTTGGAAACGTGGATTTAGGCGCCGGAACGGAAGACCGTTATACAGGAAGAGCTATGATTAACCGTTTTTATGATAAAACTCAGGTTTCTATTATTGGTTCCGCCAATAATGTGAATGATCAGGGATTTTCGGGAGGAGGACCTCGTTGGAGGCGTAACAATGGATTGAACGCGACTAAAATGCTAGGAGCGAATTTTGCTACAGAAACAGAAAAACTGGAATTGGGAGGTAGTATGCGTTACAACTATCGTGATGCAGATGTAGTAACAGTCGGATCTTCACAGCGTTTTTTGCAGTCGGGGGATTCTTATTCCAATTCAAACAAAGCCAATAGTAATAAGGAAACAGGTTTCAAGGCAGATTTCCGTATGGAATGGCGTCCCGATTCAATGACCAATATTATTTTCCGGCCGAATGTTTCTTATGACAAGACAAGGGGAGCTTCAGTTGCAGAGTCAGGTACTTTTAATGAGGATCCTTATCAGTATGTGGTAAATCCCAATGATTATTTGAACTTTGACAATATAGGAGGGGATTCTATAGAACATCGTAATCAATACATTACGATGCCTACTAAAAATTATAATTATACAGCACAGTTTACTTATAGCGAACCTATAGCACGGGCTACTTTCCTGCAATTTAGTTATAGATTCCAATATAAGAATAGCAAGAGTGATAAATCGACATACGATTTGGGGTATCCTTGGGATATAAATGACGGATTACCCGAAAACTATGAAACTGCTTATGTGGATAGCTTGAGTAAGGATGCTGAATATAAATACTTTAATCATGATATTTCTTTGGGACTACGATTTATCCGGGAGAAATATCAGTTGAGTGCCGGCATGTCCTTACAGCCTCAAAATACGAAATTGTCCTATAAGAAGGGAGATTACATGACTGATACCACAAGAACGGTATTTAATTTTGCTCCGAATCTGGATTTTCGTTATCGCTTCTCCAAAGTAAGTCAGTTGCGTATCACTTATCGTGGGCGTAGTAGCCAGCCTAGTATGGAAAACCTGTTGCCGATTGTCGATAATTCCAATCCGTTGAATATCCGTGTGGGTAATCCAGGTTTGAAGCCTTCGTTTGCCCATACCATGCGTTTGTTTTATAACACTTATAATGCCGAGAAGCAGCGTGGCATAATGACTCATGTAAATTTCACTGCTACTCAGAATAGTATCAGTAATAGTACGGTATATGATGAGAATACGGGTGGTACTACTTCAACTCCTCAGAATATCAATGGAAACTGGAATGCGTTTGGATTGTTCGGTTTTAATTCGGCTTTGAAGAATAAAAAGTTTACTATAAATTCTTTTTCTCGTGTGAGCTACCGGAATCAGGTAGCGTTCTTATACAATAAGGAAACATTGCATGATGATAAGAATACGACTACCGGTTTGACTTTGGCGGAGAATCTGAATGGGTCCTATCGGAATGACTGGTTTGAATTTTCATTGAATGGTTCTATTGAGTATACAGCGGAACGTAGCAAGCTGCGTCCTGAAAAGAACCAGAATCCATATACATTCTCATATGGAGCGAGTACCAATGTCACTTTACCATGGCAGATGACATTGTCTACTAATATCACCAACCAGTCCCGTAGAGGATATGATGATGCCAGTTTGAACAATAATGAACTGATTTGGAATGCCCAAATAGCACAAAGTCTATTGAAAGGAGCTGCAACTGTTAGTTTTGAAATGTACGACATCTTAAAACAACAGAGCAATATCAGCCGTTCTTTGACTGCGGATGTACGTTCGGTTACCGAATACAACAGTATCAACAGTTATTGTATGGTACATTTTATCTATCGTCTGAATATTTTTGGAAGTAAAGCCGCCCGTGACAAGATGATGAATAGCCATAGGGGATTCGGCGGTCCCGGTTTTGGTCCCGGTCCGGGAAGACATGGCCGGCGTCCTTTTTAAATGAAACTATATCTTAATCTTTTCCCAATCTATATTGTTATAGGTTGGGATTTTTTTTATAAGTTTGCTTATAAGTAAATTACTGGAATTATATGGTAGAGTGGAGTATCTTTAATGAAATCTTTGCTGTTGCTTTTAACGTGCTTTATTTTGTGATTATCATCGGAACTATCTTTATAGTGATACTTGATAATCGTAATCCCGTTAAAACAATGGCATGGGTACTTGTGCTCTTTTTCCTGCCCATTGTGGGGCTTGTGTTCTATTTCTTTTTCGGCAGAAGCACACGTAAGGAGAAATTGATCAGCAAGAAAGGGTTCACCCGTCTCATAAAACGTCCCATGGCAGAATACCAGGCGCAAAAGGCGTTTAAGTGTCCTGATGAACAGCACCAGTTGATGCGTTTTTTCCGGAAAGTGAATAATGCTTTGCCCTTTGAAGGAAATGCGACGGAAGTTTTTACGGATGGTTATTCCATGCTGTATTCATTGATGAAAGAAATCAGTAAGGCAAAGCATCACATCCATTTGCAGTTTTATATTTTTGAGGATGATCCGGCAGGCAGGTTGCTGCGCGATTTGTTGATAGATAAAGCGCGGCAGGGAGTAGAAGTGCGTTTACTATATGACGATGTGGGCTGCTGGAAAGTTCCCCATGCTTTTTTTGATGAAATGCGGGGAGCAGGTATTGAGGCACGCAGTTTTTTGAAAGTCCGTTTTCCTTTATTTACCAGTAAGGTAAATTATCGTAATCACCGTAAAATAGTAGTAATCGACGGTCGTGTGGCTTATACGGGAGGGATGAACATTGCTTTGCGCTATATGAAAGGCTTTCCATGGGGGATATGGCGGGATACTCACATTAAAATAGAAGGAAAAGCGGTATATGGGTTACAGACTGCTTTTTTGACCGATTGGTATGTAGTAGACCGTACCCTTATCACTTCCTCCCGTTATTTCCCCGAAGTCGGAATCTTTGGAAAGGCTCTGATACAGATTGTCACTTCCGATCCTGTAGGCGAATGGCGGGATATTATGCAAGGGCTACTGATAGCTATCAGCAGCTCCCGAAAGTATTTTTATATACAAACACCTTACCTGTTGCCTACCGAACCTATTCTGATGGCATTGAAAACGGCAGCTTTGGCAGGCGTGGATGTTCGCATTATGATACCGGCACGTGCCGATACATGGATAACACATTTAGGTTCGTTATCTTATTTGGATGATATCATGCGTGCGGGTGTCAGGATTTACCTTTATCAGAAAGGTTTTTTGCATTCCAAGCTGATGGTCAGTGATGATACTCTTTCTACGGTAGGTTCTACAAATATGGACTTCCGTAGCTTTGAGCATAATTTTGAGGTGAATGCCTTTATGTATGATCCGTCCTCAGCATTGCTGTTGAAAGGTATTTTCCTGCAAGACCAGAAGGACGCCATCCTGTTGCAGAGAAAAACATGGATAAAGCGTCCTTGGTATCAAAAAGCACAAGAATCTATTGTCCGGTTGCTGGCACCGTTGCTTTGAAGAAAGAGAAGTTCACACTGCCATATGCACGGCGCTCAATAAAATGGGGGTCATCCTCAAAATGATTCTCTTTGCCATGTTCCAGTACCAGTAATCCGTCTTCCTTTAAAATCCCGCTTTCGAAAATACGGGTGGGGATGCTTTCCAACTCTTTCAAGGCGTATGGAGGGTCGGCGAAGATGAAATCAAATTGCTCGCTGCATTTGTCTATAAATCTAAAGACATCAGCACGGATAGGAAAACATTTGTCAGTCTTCACTTCACGCATCACCTGTGAGATGAAAGAAAGGTGCTGGGGATCTTTTTCTACTGAAATAACCCGGTCACAACCGCGTGAAACCAGTTCTATACTGATGCTGCCCGTACCGGCGAAAAGGTCCAAGGCTGTAACTCCGTCCTCGAAGTCAAAATAATTGTTACTTAATACATTGAAAAGGTTCTCTTTGGCGAAATCCGTTGTCGGACGTGCCTTGAATGTATGAGGCACATCGAAACGGCGCCGTTTGTATATACCGCTGATTACTCGCATAATAATAAGGTTTGCATGTCAAAAGGTATCTCTTCTATTTTACTTATCTCGGAGCGGTTGAATTCCGCTTTGGGGCTGATGACGAATACCTGGCGCAGATAATTGCGCAACTCTTTCAGTAATTCTTCTTTGTCCTCTAATATTCCTGTCAAGTGCAGCTCGTCTCTTTCCTGATTATAATTTAATTGTTGCCATACATATAATAGGTAATACACACGGTCTGTGGTTTGTTTGCATGGAAATGAGTTGATCAGTAATAAGTTGCCCTTATCAAAACAAAAAACTTCCATTTGTTGCTCGCGTATGTATGTATATAGTTTCCGGCTGTTACCCAACCGGCTTTTCCGGGCGAAATATTCAGTCAGCGGGCTGGCGGTGGAGAAGAAACGAGCTGTAGGAAAATGTTCAGTCAGTAACAAATGGGTATGTTTGTCCATAGCAAAAAGTATTACCACATTGCTTCTTCCCAGGACATTGCAAAGTACAATCTCGTTATTTCCTTTAGCTTTAGGAAAATTATGATAGAAAATTGTATCCATCTGTTCGTCTTCGAATAATTCCAAAGGAACAGGGGTGAAACGGGGGGAGTCATACAAGATGTTAACCCGTTTATACGGATACTTCAGCGCTTCTGTTTTAGTCAGCATATCTTTCAGATTGGCCGTCATGGAATATCCGGTGTTGACCGGATGCGGAACAAAGCAGAAATCATTATCTGTCAGTGGGTTATAGATAGAAAAAGAAAATCCATCCGCACTGAGGCGGATGGATAATGTATATTGTTCCGATTTTGTAAAATCGATACGTTCAGTCATTCTTATTCCCAGTTACCTGCGTTATTGTTAGGCTGTTCGATATCACCCACTCTTAAACCGCAATATTTACCCAATTTGGTCTGAAGGTCTTTAAGGTTAGCCAATTCTTGAGTATTCAAGCCGCCCAAATATGTTTCATACGGAGTTTGAGCTTGGAACAAGTTCAAAGGAGCACCCGATTTGGTAGTATCGCTGCGGGTAACCATCTCAAATTGTACGCCGTTTCCGAAGGGAACATATCTCAAAGAGTCTGCATTGAAGCCCGGAGCATAGATTGTATCTGTTACGGCAACCCATAAAGTATCACGTTTGAAGTTCATCAAACCTTCTTTTTCAACTTCTTTCCAGTTACCGGTCTTTTTGGCTTTGTTGATGATTGCCATCGCTTTCTTTTCAGTCATACCGGCTTCCAGTTGTGTATCAGACAAAACTCCTTCTTTCTTTACAAACGGAAGTTTTGCAGTTTTGACGAAATCAATCAAGGTGTCGAAGCTTGCAGTATATCGTCCATTGTGCAGGTTACGGTATTCCAACTGTGCCTTACGGATGTCAATTAAGCGTGCAATAACTTGTTTCTCTCTAGTCTTTTTAGCGTCATCGAAGTTGATCGGTCCCATGATACTGCCGTAGCAAACGTATATCAAACCGATAACGCAAGCAGCCAATACAATATTAATAACTGTTTTCATGATAAATATGTGTTTTTTTGGTACGGGTAAAACATCCCTTATCGGAGCATTGGTGAAGACCTTGGACCAGTTACAGCAAAAGTGTGTTCTGCTTGCTCCGACGGGAAGGGCGGCTAAAGTCTTTTCACATTATGCACAGCATCCGGCTTATACTATCCATAAGAAGATTTACCGCCAGCGCAACTTTTCAAATGACCTGGACAACTTTTCTTTGGATGATAACCTGCATCAGCATACTTTGTTTATTGTGGATGAGGCGTCGATGATCGCTAATGACGGATTGGCGGGGGCGGTCTTTGGTACAGGGCGTTTGCTGGACGACTTGATTCAATATGTATATGCCGGAACAGGTTGCCGTCTGATGCTGATAGGAGATACGGCGCAGCTTCCTCCGGTGGGAGAGGAGGAGAGTCCGGCTCTTTCGGCCGATAAGTTACGCGGGTATGGCATGGAAGTATATGAGGCGCAGCTCACTGAGGTGGTCCGTCAGATGCATGATTCGGGGATTCTTTGGAATGCGACAGAATTGCGCCGCTACATATCCGAGGAAAATTTTCTCACTTTGCCTTCTGTCCGTGTGGAAGGGTTTCCGGATATCCGGATGGTTTCTGGTAGTGAGCTGATTGAGGTAATCAATGATTGTTACGGTCAGGCAGGTATGGACGAAACGATTGTGGTCTGCCGTTCCAATAAACGGGCGAATATTTATAATAAGGGAATCAGGAATACGATTCTGTTTCGGGAGGATGAGCTGAACAGCGGTGACCTGCTGATGGTGGCGAAGAATAACTATTTTTGGACGGAGGGTTGTAAGGAGATTGATTTTATAGCCAATGGAGATATAGCTGTGGTTCGCCGTGTCCGTCGGGTGCGTGAGGCATACGGCTTTCGTTTTGCCGATGTGGTGCTGGCGTTCCCCGACTATGATGGTATGGAACTGGAGGTGAAACTTTTGTTGGATACCTTGCATACTGAAACACCCGCACTGCCTAAAGAATTGAATGACAAGTTGTTTTATTCGGTATTGGAGGATTATGCTGATATAACAGTGAAACGTGAGCGGATGAAGAAAATGAAAGCCGATCCTCATTACAATGCCTTGCAGGTGAAATATGCGTATGCCGTTACTTGTCACAAAGCGCAGGGTGGCCAGTGGAAACGGGTCTTTTTGGATCAGGGTTATATGACGGAGGATATGTTGACTCCGGATTATTTCCGTTGGCTGTATACGGCTTTCACCCGTGCTACGGAAATTCTGTATCTAGTGAACTGGCCGAAGGAGCAGACGGAATGAGCGGGCAGTCAGTGAGGTGTTAATGACTGATGATATGTTTTCAACCGTTTGGTTAATGTTTTTTTCTTTATGGCTAAGCCTTTTTGAACGTTTGTATTCTATCTCCATAACCTTTGGAGTTAACTCCCAAGCTTATGGAGTTAACTCCAAAGGTTATGGAGATAACTCCAAAGGCTTGGGAGATAGAAATCTTCCTTTTTATTTCCCTTATCCATAAAGAAGAAAAGGCTTAGTAAACCAGATAAAAAAACTCCGCCATCGGCTTTCAGACCAGATGGCGGAGTTTTGATATATACGAAATATGGACGAAATTCGAATAGATTACAATGCAGCCAGCTCTATCACTTTATCAACAGCCGCATTCAGACCGTCGGGATTCTTACCGCCTGCCGTTGCGAAGTGGGGCTGACCACCGCCGCCGCCTTGAATCAGTTTGGCTGCTTCACGGACCAGTTTGCCTGCATTCTGTCCGGCTTTTACCAAGTCTTCGCTAATCATGACAGTCAGCATCGGTTTGTTGTTGTCCACACTACCTATTACAACGAACAGATTGGCAGGAATCTCACCTTTCAGCTGGAAGGCAATATCTTTCACTACGTCGGCAGACATCGGAATGATGGCTTTCACCACTTTCACACCATTTATTTCTTTGGCATTCTCTACCAGTCTGGCTTTCAGTGCGGCGCCCTTTTCTTTCATGAACTCTTCCACCTGCTTCTTCAATCCTGCATTTTCGTCAATATACTTGCGGATGGCGACTTTCAGATCGGGGGCATTGTTGAACAATGCCTTCAAGTCATTCAGCGTATCTTGGACCGTATCCATCAATTCCTCTACTTTGGCACCCGTGATAGCTTCGATACGGCGCACACCGGCAGCAACAGAGCTTTCGCTGATAATACGGACCATACCGATCTTGCCTGTAGCCGGAACGTGGGTACCTCCACAGAATTCAATAGAGTTTCCGAATTGGACAACACGTACCTCATCACCGTATTTTTCACCGAACAAAGCAATAGCACCCAGTTCTTTTGCCTTTTCGATAGGAAGATTGCGGTATTCCGTCAAAGGGATGTTCTCACGGATTTTGGCATTTACCAAATGTTCCACTTCACGAAGTTGCTCGTCAGTCACTTTCTGGAAGTGAGAGAAGTCGAAACGTAATGACTCAGGGGTTACCAAAGAACCTTTTTGTTCTACGTGAGTTCCTAATACCTGGCGCAACGCTTCGTCCAGCAAGTGAGTACAAGAGTGGTTGGCGGCACAGGCGGCACGTTTTTCTGTATCTACACAAGCCATCATCGGAACGTCAAGGTGTTCGGGCAGTTTTTTGGTGATATGGATAGGAAGGTTGTTTTCCTTCTTGGTGTCAATGATTTCAATGGTTTCGAATTCGCTTACGATCACCCCTGTATCACCTACCTGACCACCACTTTCGGCATAGAAAGGAGTATCGCTCAGTACAATTTGATACAGTGTCTGGTTTTTCTGCTTGATCTGGCGATAGCGCAGGATGCTGGTTTCATATTCGGTAAAGTCATAACCTACAAAGTGGGTGTCACCTTCCTTTATGGTGATCCAGTCGCCGGTTTCAACGGCTGCCGCGTTACGGGCGCGTTCTTTTTGTTTCTGCATTTCGGCGTTGAACTCTTCTTCGTTTACAGTCATGCCGTTTTCGCGGAGAATCAGTTCTGTCAGGTCGAGGGGGAAACCGAAAGTGTCATATAATGTAAAGGCATCCACACCGCTGATCTCTTTTTTTCCGGCAGCTTTGGCATCGTTCATAGTCTTGTCCAACAGACGGATACCTGTTTCCAGTGTGCGCAGGAAAGATTCTTCTTCTTCTTTGATCACTTTCTCGATCAGTGTTTTCTGTGCGTTCAACTCCGGATAGGCCTCGCCCATATTCTCAATCAATACAGGCAGCAGCTTGTACATGAATGCTTGTTTCTGTCCCAGGAAAGTATATCCGTAACGGACGGCACGGCGGAGGATACGGCGGATTACATAGCCGGCTTTTGCGTTGCTGGGCAACTGGCCGTCGGTGATTGAGAATGCGATGGTACGGATATGGTCGGCTATAACGCGCATGGCGATATCTTTCTGGTTGTCTTGACCATAGGTGGTTCCTGCCATTTCGGCAATGGCTTTCAGTATCGGTTGGAACACATCAGTGTCATAGTTGGATGTCTTGCCTTGCAGTGTGCGCACCAAACGTTCGAATCCCATACCGGTATCGATCACTTTGGCGGGAAGACCTTCCAGTGAACCGTCTGCTTTGCGGTTGAACTGCATGAATACAAGATTCCAGATCTCGATTACTTGCGGATGATCCTTATTTACCAGTTGGTTGCCGGGGATTTGAGCTTTTTCTTCTTCCGAACGTGAGTCGATATGGATTTCGGAACACGGGCCGCAGGGACCTGTATCACCCATTTCCCAGAAGTTGTCATGTTTGTTGCCATTGAGGATATGGTCTTTCGGCAGGAACTGTTCCCAGTAAGAGGCGGCTTCGTTGTCTCGTTCCAGTCCTTCTTCGGGACTTCCTTCGAATACGGTGGCATACAGATCTTTCGGATCTATCTTCAGTACATCTACCAGATATTCCCATGCCCAGCCGATAGCTTCTTTCTTGAAGTAATCTCCGAAAGACCAGTTGCCCAGCATTTCGAACATAGTATGGTGGTAGGTATCATGTCCCACTTCTTCCAGGTCATTGTGCTTGCCGCTTACACGCAAACATTTTTGTGAGTCCGCGACTCTTTTGTATTTGGCCGGGTGGTTGCCCAGAATAATGTCTTTGAACTGGTTCATACCTGCATTGGTGAACATCAATGTGGGGTCATCTTTAATGACCATCGGAGCCGATGGAACAATCTGGTGTCCTTTCGACTCGAAAAAGCTTTTGAAAGAATCTCTAATTTCTTTAGCTGTCATCATGTCGCTTATAATATATTGTCTTCTAGTTAATATTCTCAAAAAGGATTTGCAAAGATAATTGGTTTTATTATTTTTGTCGTCAAGAATTGTGCAAAATATTGATGTGTTGTGCATTAAAAACTTCAAAAAGCAGAATTAGATGCGTAAAGTCTACTATATTTATAATCCTAAGACCCGAACTTATGACCGCATTTACCCCACAGTGAGGCAGCGTGCCTTAAGCATCTTGCGCCGTTTGTTTGTGGGAATGGGCTTGGGGGCAGGCAGTTTCATTATCTTATTATTGATCTTTGGTTCTCCGTCCGAGAAGGAGCTCCGTATAGAGAATACCCGTTTGCTGGCCCAGTATAATGTGTTGTCCCATCGTCTGGATGAGGCTATGGGGGTGATGCAGGATATCCAACAGCGTGATGATAATTTGTATCGGGTGGTGTTGCAGGCCGATCCTGTATCGGATGCAGTCCGTAAGGCCGGTTATGGGGGGACAAACCGCTATGAACAGTTGCGGGATATGGCGAATGCCGATCTGGTTATCAATACCACTCAGAAGCTGGATATGTTGAACCGGCAGCTTTATATCCAGTCCAAGTCTTTTGACGAGGTGGTGGATTTGTGCAAGAATCATGACGAGATGCTGAAATGTATTCCGGCCATAATGCCGGTATCCAATAAGAATTTGAAGAAGACGGCTTCAGGTTACGGTGTACGTATAGATCCTATTTATAAAACAGCCAAGTTTCATGCGGGAATGGATTTCTCTGCCAATATAGGTACTCCTGTTTATGCTACGGGAGACGGAACGGTGGTAAAGGCGGGATGGGAAACCGGTTATGGAAATCTGATCCAGGTGGATCATGGTTTCGGGTACGTGACTTGGTATGCACATTTAAGCAAGTATAAGGTTCGCCCAGGGCAAAAGGTGGTACGTGGGGAAGTGATAGGGGAGGTAGGAAATACGGGCAAGAGTACTGGGCCGCACTTGCACTATGAAGTGCACGTGAAAGGAAAAGTGCAGAATCCTGTGAATTATTATTTCATGGATTTGAGTGCGGAAGATTATGACAAGATGATACAGATTGCAGCCAATCACGGTAAGGTATTTGACTAGCCGTGAATTTTTAATTCTTAATTTTAATTTACCATGGCCTATAATCCGAATAAAGAATTGAAACTTTACTATTCCATTGGGGAAGTGGCGAAGATGTTTGATGTAAATGAATCCTTGTTGCGTTATTGGGAAAAGGAATTTCCTATTATTTCGCCCAAGAAGGCGGGAGGGAATGTCCGTCAGTATCGTAAAGAGGATATTGAGAATATCCGGCTGGTCTATCATCTGGTGAAAGAGAAAGGGATGACTTTACAGGGGGCCAAGCAGAAACTGAAGATGAACAGGGAAACCACTATCCGTACTACGGAGATTTTGGACAGATTGAAACTGATACGTGAGGAATTGGTCAGTATGCGTAAAGAACTGGATTACCTGACTTAAGAATATTCACCACAGATTGCACGGATTAAAAACGAGTTGCAGATAATCGTTATGGACAAATCAGTGTAATCTGCGGTGAAACTGGTATTGGTTAATTCGGCTGGTCTTCGAACTTTTCGATACGGGTGACGGTTTTTATCTCATCTATTTTCCTTAGGTTGGTAGTGATGGATTTTACATCATCCACATCGTGCACAAATAGCTGTATTCTTCCTTCAAAGATACCATCGTTACTTTCAATATTCAACTTGTGGATATTTACATTCAATTGTTGTGAAATGATTTCTGTTACCTTGTTTAACAGACCGATGTGGTCAATACCTTTTATGTAGATATTTACAGGGAAGTACAAGGACTTTCCATACTTTTTCCAGTTACTGGAAACCGGTTTGTCTTTCAGTTCGTTTTTATCGTTTTCTCCTAGAATGATTGTTTTGAATCCGATGGCTGCAAACAATTCTTCCTGTGTCTTGAGGGTATGCAGATTACAGATCTTTCGTATGTTTTCGGGAGTGTACTCTACTCCCTCCCTGGAGAAGAATTCCCGTAACATTTCCTCACCGGCCTGCTGCATACCTCGCTGTTCGCGTTTCAGTATGGCCTGTATCTTAGCCTTGGCTTTTGCAGTGGTGGCAAAGTTTATCCACGAAGGCTGTACATGTTGTGATTTGGAAGTAAGAATCTCCACCTGGTCGCCGCTTTGCAGTTTGTGGCTCAAGGGCACCAGCTTGTGGTTGACTTTAGCTCCGATGCAATGGCTGCCCAAGAATGTATGGATGGAGAATGCAAAATCCAGTGCCGTACAGTTTTGCGGCATCGTTTTGATTTCACCTTTCGGAGTGAAGACAAATATTTCAGAAGCGAACAGGTTCAGTTTGATGGTATCCAGAAAGTCCATGGCATCCGGTTGCGGATCATCCAGAATTTCCTTGATGGTACGCAGCCATTTTTCCAGTTCGCCCTCGTCCTCACTGCCTCCGCCTTCTTTATATTTCCAGTGTGCGGCAAAGCCTTGTTCGGCTACATCATTCATCCGCTCGCTGCGTATCTGCACTTCTATCCATTGGCCTTTGTTGCTCATCAGAGTTACGTGAAGTGCCTGATAGCCGTTGGCTTTAGGATGGCTTACCCAGTCGCGCAAGCGGTCTGGGTGCGGTTTATAAATCTTGGATATGGATACGTATATGTTAAAGCACTCGTTGAGTTCTTCTTCCGGATTTTTGGGACAGAAGATGATACGGACAGCCAGGATATCATATATTTCTTCAAATGTGATATGCTTGGTCTGCATCTTGTTCCAGATGGAATAAGGGGATTTGACTCGTGCTATCAATTGATAGCTGATACCCATTTTGTCCAGTTGTGCGCGGATAGGTGCTGTAAATTCACGGAATACTTCTTCGCGTTCCGCTTGTGTTTCTTGTAGCTTGGATTCTATCTGTGCATATTCTTCCGGATGCTCATATTTGAAACTGAGATCTTCCAGTTCTGTCTTTATTTTGTTTAACCCCAAGCGGTTAGCCAGTGGCGCATAGATGTATAAGGTTTCTCCGGCAATTTTGTATTGCTTGTTGGGAAGCATGGAGCCAAGTGTACGCATATTATGCAGACGGTCGGCTATTTTGATGAGGATAACCCGGATGTCATCACTCATGGTCAGTAGCAATTTCTTGAAATTCTCGGCTTGTGCGGAAGCCCGGTCTCCGAATATGCCGCCGGATATTTTAGTCAGGCCATCTACAATCTGTGCGATTTTAGGACCAAACAGATTTTCAATGTCTTCCACAGTGTAGTCTGTATCTTCAACCACATCATGCAGTAAAGCCGAACAAATGGAAGTTGATCCCAGTCCTATTTCGGTACATACAATTTTAGCAACAGCTATGGGATGCATGATGTATGGTTCACCCGAGCGTCGTTTTACTCCTTTATGTGCTTGTTTGGCAAAATTGAATGCCTTTGTGATGATTTCTACTTTTTTGCGGTGCTTGGTCGCTAGATAACTGTCCAAAAGTTCCTGAAACCCTTGGTTTATCATTTCCTCATCCGCCTGTTCCTGAGTCTGCTTTTCATCCGTCATATCTTTGCCTCCTATAATCTATACTGCAAAAATATACAAAAAACATATTCAAGCAAGTATTTTCAGAAAATGTATAGTGTTAAATCTGTATTTTTTATCAATCATCTGATCCGCAAACTTCTTCCGGCTCTGATATTATTGCCCTTTATACCGTTTAGATTACGTAATTGGCTGATGGATACGTGGTATTTGGCAGCAATTCCTCCCAATGTGTCTCCTTGTTTGATTTTATGATAAAGAGTTCCCTTGGATGAGCGGTTTCTGCTACTGGTTGTTTCCTTGATGGCTACCGTTTTTCTTTTGGTCAGATATTCATTGGGCTTATAAGCGAACACGCTGTCTTGGCGGTCAATGAAAGTACTGACAAAGTTATTGGGCAGACGAAGTGCGCACAACTCGCTGTTACCGGGAATAATATCCTTTTTGTATTGGGGGTTCAGGCTGCGAAGCTGGTCTAGGTTGATGTTGCATACTTCTGCCACTTGTTGTAAGTGGAGGTCTTTGTTAATGTGAATGGTGTCTGTAGCGTTGGGAAGCTGTGTTTCCATGGGACAGATGCCATGTTCGCAATAATAGGTCATGATGTAGTTTGCCGCTATGAAAGCAGGAACGTACCCACGGGTTTCTTTGGGCAGATAGTTGTAGATTGTCCAATAATCCGTGGCTCCTCCGGCACGGCGTATGGCTTTGTTGATAGTGCCCGGCCCGCAGTTGTAAGCTGCCAATACCAGATTCCAGTCTTGATAGATGTCGTACAGGTCTTTCAGGTAACGTGCTGCCGCCCAAGTTGATTTGACCGGGTCCCGTCTTTCGTCTATCAGACTATTGTTCTTCAGCCCGTATATTTTTCCTGTACCCAGCATAAACTGCCACAAGCCGGTAGCTCCCTGGCGGGAAACAGCGACAGGATTTAAGGCGGACTCTATAATCGGCAGATATTTCAGTTCTTGAGGAAGGTCGTATAAATCAAGTGCTTCTTCAAAGATAGGCATATAAAAATTGGTTGCCGCAAGCATAAAGGATACTTTATTGCGCAGACGGACGGCATACATATCAATGAATTTGCGTACTGCCTCATTGTAAGGCATTTCTATGATAGAGGGAATACGTGACAGACGATCCATATAGATGGAATCACTTACAACAGGGTTGGTAGAGGCCATTGTGCAGTTCTCTCCCAATGTGATGTGATTCTTAGATTGCCAGTCCCAGTAAAGACTGTCCATTTCTGACTGCATACTTTCAGGAACATCAATAATTTCTTCTTTTCCTGTAGTTTGCGAGTGAACGGTAATACTTTGGGTTTGTGCGCTTATTCCCGTTGTTCCTATAAATGTAAATAAACCAATTAAAAAGTTTTTCATGCGATTAAAATTTGAAGCTGCATTGCAGGCCTATTGTATTAGGTATCCTGCTCCGGCCGTCATTAAAAATAACAGGTTGTATTTGAAGACCTAAGTCTTTGGATATGTCAAAATCAGATAGTTCGGCATCCACGTATGCGTCTATGACAGACAGTATATATACACCGATAAAACAGAATATGCTTAAATCCCGATTTCGGCGATAGAAATCTTTTCGTTTTTTAAAGGTGTCCTCCATACCTTCCGCGCTCATGCCATGAGGCAGGAAGTCTTCGTAGCTTTTGGTATCAGGGTCATCGTCCATAATATCCAGATAGGCTTGAGAATAGTCCTTGTACATTCTGTTGTTCCAGGTCAGCGCATATGCACATCCCACAAAACCACCATATACTATCGGCAGTTTCCAATATTTACGGTTGTATATCTGTCCTCCGCCGGGAATTACCAACGCCAGCCAGATGGCACGGTTGGAGTTCGGGATAAACCGGGGTTTTGTTTCGGCAGCCATTGCTTTCTGTATGGAATCATTTTTACGGACTAAAGCGGCAGTATCAACAGGTGCTTCCATATTTTCTATCTTTTGCCGTTCTTCCAGCAGTTTCAGGCTGTCAATGACAAGTGAATCTTTGACTTGTATAATAGAATCTGTCTTTATACCCATACGGCGGTTGCGTGCCTTTTGGGCGTGAACATTCATGCTTCCAGCCATCATAAGGCATAAAAGCAGGAATGTAAACAGTTTATATGTGGATGTTCTTCTTTTCAATGTAGTAATAACGCTTTATTCTTTCTTTTTCAGTGAATCCAGTATTTCCATGATTCGTTCCAAGTCCTCTTCGTTGTTGAACGGAATACTGATCTTGCCTTTTCCTTTGGCTGTACATGATAGCTGTACTTTCGAACCGAAGAATCCGCAGAGGTGGCTTTGCAGCAAAGTGTATTCCTCGGATAATTTGGAGCCTTTCGGTTTGATCTTCTTCCCACCGCTGTCCACTGTCTCGCCACTGCTCAGTGCCTTGACAATTTCTTCCACTTTACGGACAGAATAGCCTTGTGACTGTATTTCATTAAAGATACGTATTTGGGTCTTAGGATCATCTAAGGACAATAAGGCACGGGCGTGTCCCATGTCTATTTCGCGGTTTTTCAATGCTACTTGAATCTGGGCCGGAAGTTTCAGCAGGCGCAGATAATTGGCGATAGTGGTACGTTTTTTCCCTACACGTTCGCTCAGCCGTTCCTGTGTCAATGCATATTGTTCCAATAAATGTTGATAAGCCAGTGCAATCTCCAATGAATTCAAATCTTCACGCTGAATATTTTCAATCAACGCCATTTCCATTACATTCTCGTCATCGGCTGTGCGGATGTATGCCGGAATAGATTTAAGTCCTGCCTGTATGGAGGCACGGTAACGACGTTCTCCGGCTATGATCTGGTAAGAGTCTTCACTCAGTTGACGCAACGTAATGGGTTGGATGATACCAATTTCGGCAATAGAGTCGGCCAACTCCTGTAACGCCACCGGATCAAATTCACGACGCGGTTGGTTAGGGTTGACGGATATTTTGCTCAGTTCTATCTCGTTGATAGAAGATGAGCCGGCTGTCTTTACTTCTTCAGTCGAGATCAGTGCGTCAAGCCCGCGTCCTAAAGCAAATTTCTTCTGTACTGCCATTGTTTACTTACTGTTACGTGTTATAATTTCTTGTGCCAATGCCAAATGATTCTTGGCTCCGGTAGAGTCGGCATCATACAATATTGCAGGAATGCCGTGGCTGGGAGCTTCGCTCAGTTTGACGTTACGCTGTATAATTGTCTTGAATACCAATTCTTGAAAATGGCGTTTCACTTCATCATAAATCTGGTTGGCCAGACGCAGACGTGAATCGAACATTGTCAGCAGGAAGCCTTCTATTTCCAGTGAAGGATTCAGTTTCGATTTAATAATCTTAATGGTATTCAGCAATTTGCTGATGCCCTCTAATGCAAAATATTCGCATTGAACAGGGATAATCACTGAATCGGCTGCTGTCAGCGCATTGATTGTTATCAAGCCTAACGACGGGGAGCAGTCTATCAGGATATAGTCATATTCGTCCCGCATGGGGGCTAATACTTTTTTCATGATCTTCTCGCGGTCTTCCAGGTTCAGCATTTCTATTTCTGCGCCAACCAGGTCGATGTGTGAAGAAACAATGTCGAGTCCGTCAATGTCGGTGGTATAAATTGCTTCCCGTATATCGGCTTCGTTGATAATACATTCATAGATAGAGCATTCTACCTCTTTGATGTTCACACCCAATCCTGATGATGCGTTGGCCTGAGGGTCTGCATCAATAACCAGCACCTTTTTCTCCAGTGTTGCCAGAGAAGCTGCGAGGTTAATCGTTGTGGTAGTTTTACCTACGCCACCTTTTTGATTGGCTAAAGCAATAATTTTTCCCATATTAATCAGTTTTTCTCGCTGCGAAGTAACAAATAATAGGTGATTGCACCTATAAAAAACGGCAGACATTAGCAAAACTGTTGATAACTCATTGGTTTTGTTAATAACTCAACGGCGGCAAAGATAGAAATTTTCATTCAATTCTATTCTATTTTTAGCACTGGGTTGTAGAACATTAAGATAATTTTCTTTTCCGGTGAGGGGTAGTTCCGGCAAAGAGTTGTATCTTTACGCTCCGAGAAAAAGAGTGGAAAAATATGAAGAAAGAAAAACCGTTGATATTGCTGTCAAATGATGACGGCGTGGAAGCTAAGGGATTGAATGAATTGATACGCGGGTTGCGTGGAATGGGTGAGATAATCGTAATGGCACCGGACGGTCCTCGTTCGGGAGCTTCGGGGGCGATCACTTCCGAGCATCCTGTGAAGTATTACAAGGTACGTGAAGAGGAGGATTTGACTGTGTATAAATGTACGGGCACACCGGTAGATTGTGTGAAACTGGCATTGCATACGGTGGTTCCCCGTCGTCCCGATGTGGTGATAGGTGGAATAAACCACGGTGATAATTCTTCAGTGAATGTGCATTATTCCGGTACGATGGGGGTAGTGATTGAAGGGTGTCTGAAGGGGATCTCTTCTATCGGATATTCATTATGTAATCATTTTGCGGATGCTGATTTCTCTTCATCGCTGCCTTATATACGCCGTATTACTGAGCAGGTCCTGGAGCATGGCTTGCCTTTGGGGATTTGCTTGAATGTGAACTTTCCGGATACAGCTTCCTTGAAAGGGGTACGCATCTGCCGTCAGACGAATGGGGCTTGGATTAATGAATGGAAGCGTAGTCTGCATCCTCGGGGGGGAGAGTATTTCTGGCTGACCGGAGAGTTTGATAACTATGAACCGGAAGCGGAAGATTCGGATCACTGGGCATTAGGACATGGGTATGTGGCGGTAACTCCGACCCAAATTGATGTGACTGCTTATGGGATGATGAATGAGTTGAAAAACTGGAATCTGGAAGTATGAAATACTATTTGATAGTAGGCGAGGCATCAGGCGATTTGCACGCATCTAATTTAATGCGTGCCTTGATACAGGAAGATCCGGAAGCAGAATTCCGTTTCTTTGGCGGGGACTTGATGACGGCTGTTGGTGGAACGCGGGTGAA
>PPYF01208737.1_pt1 | contig 21674 bp, 18 predicted proteins | sample 1559871 | NCBI WGS metagenome assembly PPYF01 (sample SAMN08240021, study PRJNA423297) | Human gut metagenome, whole genome shotgun sequencing project.
CTATCGCACCTTTCACAGGTTGTCCTGTGATTGATGCCGATATCTGTATCCCAATGCCCTTATAGCTAATCAGGCCTTGCGATAATAATTACTGAGTGATGTTCTCGCCTTATATAACGATTCTTGATTTCGTTAACTTGGATCACATCTGAGTTATCTTTCAACTCTGTAATAAGTATAATCAACGGCAAAAAGTAATTGAAGATAGCAAGTTTTCACATAATATTTATATTTTAGTAATGGATATTTAGTTGTATTTTGAGTTATTAGAGAGTATAATTAGTACATTCCATATACTTTGCCATTACTATTTTTATGCAAAAAAATAAAGTCATGACATATGCCATGACTTTCCGACCACAGAAAGGAGCCCAAAATGCCCCAAATCAAAGAAAATTTTTTTGAAAATATTTTATTTAAGTTCGAAAGTTGTAGTTGCGACTGCGTTGAAGATATAGAACACATTGCTCCGGGAGCAGAACCTATCAGCAAATTCAAGCTACAAGCAATGCCGGAACACCCTATTCTCTTTGGCTACGCAGCTAAAGATGGCTTAGTTCGTATTGCACCCAACGGGACAATCAAAGAAAAAAACATTCTCGGCACTCTGATGTCTCTTGCAAATAAGTCCACCAAGGAACTCGTATCATTTATGAGAAACAATGGTTTCCTATTTCCAGTTTGTGCAGATACCTATGAAGTATTTGATGAGATATCTTTATACGGAATAATTAACCGATTAAAAATGACCGTAGAGCTAATGACTGCTGCCAACGAAATCAGAAAGAATTACAAGAAAATTTGTGACCTAACGATTTCTTTATTGTTCTCTGAGGATCTTACAATAAAAACCGACTCTATGAAAAATGCCTACTCCAGCTGCCATCATAAATATGTAGATACACTTATAAACCCACCTGTTCAGTTATCTTACAGCAGACAACAAGAAGCATTTGAAGGCGACACCTATAGCATCACCGATTGCATATACGGTTCTTATGCTCTTAACATCCAGGATTACAATAATATTATTGGGGGATATGCTTCTGTTCCGGGATATCAGAATGGATTCTATCAAAATATCACTTCGATGTTTGTTAATTATGAAAAACGAGATATGACCAAGAAAATCTCCGACTTCCTCTTCCATTTTCTTTATGAAATGAATGGAAATAGTTCCGGGGAGTTCTCTGATGAAATGAAAACAGCACTGATTGAAATTGCAAAATACATAATCGGAGAAGAGATTAATGCTAACCTTGATGGTATCCATCCTGTTTATAATTCGGAAACAATGACCCCATCATGGAAAGTAGATTCACTTCTTTGTGCAGCTTACTTCTCTATATTCTATTTGAAACCAGACCTCGAATTGTATCGTCCTTGTGACAATCCTAGATGTGGTCGCTACTTCCTTGTAAAGACCACTTCAACAAGAAATCGTTTCTGCAGTCAGGAGTGCTGCAACAGAGTCACTCAAGACCGTTACAGAAAACGAAAAAGAGAAAAAAAAGGATTATAAGAAAAGAACCTCTGTCTGCAATCATCTGCAAACAGAGGTTTTATAATATTATGCTATTTTTATATTTAATCAAAATTGTAGGAACCACTATCTTCTGCAACCATAGAAGCAACAGACTTAATACCTACATAAGATACAGGTTTAGGAATAGGAGCCTCTCCAGTAGATTTAATTTCATCTCTTCCCAGAACTGCCTCTATACATTCTGCAAGAGCAACTTTTTCCTTTATCGGTTTACCAGAATAATGATACATCAGATACCTTGTATCCATAACAATTCCTTGGATTCGTTCATAGTATTTCTTGTTGTATCTCCAGTCACCAACTGCCTCTCCAATATTGCCAACAACTGATGTAAGCTTGAAATGGTTCTTTGCCATATTGTATGGCATGATAAAGGCATTGAATAATGAGTTAGTATCTACACCTTTATATTTTTCCAGATACTCACCGTATGTAATCTGCTTATTGATTGATGAACCGTTAGGCAGATGATCTGGAATGCCTGTCCAACCATATTTATAACATTTGGCATCAAGAATATAGTACTTACCGTTGTAAATCATGATAGTATCCGGCATCAAAGGTCTCTTCTCTTTATACTTGCCATAATCAAGCAACCACCTTGAACGAGGAAAATATTTCTCTTTGCCTTTTTCTCCAAATGCTCTATCAATTAGTTTCTCCCACACATGGTCAAAATCATCGGTGCCAAAGTAGAACTGCTTATCAGAAGTCTGCTCATCCATGTACTCAAGCATATCCTTCATACCTCGGAATAAAGATTTCTTCTTATCATCATTAGTAGTGGCAAGTTTGCTCTGAACAATTCTGATTGAAGTTTTCACATCCGGGTGTGCTCCTGGTTCTTCCGGCATATATGGAACATACAACCATCCAAGTCTCTTGAATGCCTCATAAACACAGAATCTATTAATCTGAGTAATTTCCTTTGTGTCATTCGGTGTTGATGAGCGAACCTCGAACTGTGTAAAAACAAAAGAACTCACACCGTTTCTACTCTGAACAAGTGGCATCTGCTTTCTTGCAGTTCTTGCCCAGTCTTGCTTTCCGGTTGGAGCCGTGATATACACCTGTTCCTTCTCAACATAATATGTACCGCCAATGGAGAAATAATATTCGATGACACTTTTATATGCGTTGATTGGAAAATCAACTGTCTGCGGTGCTGCAAACTTATTGACAGCAAGTAAACGGTCATCCTTTGTTGTAAACTCAGACAGTACTTGTATTAAGTGCTTAATATCAGTTCTGATCTCGGCATCGGTTTCTGGCAGTTCATATCCGATAGGGAAATAGACCATAGCATTATCTGAATCTGCTTTGATACCTACAAAACGGTCACCATCTTCATTTGTGTTGATATGGCAGTGCTTTTTGATATCATATTCCATGATTGAATTCAAAGCTGAGCCTAAATCCATCTATCATCACCACCTTACTCTTCGTCTTCTCCTGTAAAGGCATCCTTCACATTGTCTTTGAAAACCTTAAATCTATCTAATCCCTGGGCATACATAAATGCACGGATTACCTGCTCAAGGCTCTGGTATTCTGTAACCTCAAAGATTACTTCACGGTTAAACTTGAATGCGTCATCCCACAAATACTTGATTACCTTTTCAGGGAACTTTCTGTTCTGTCTTATAGCATCACGGATAATAGCAATCTGTGTTTTCTCATCATCTGTAAGAGTACCATTACTTTCCTTTTTGCGAAGTGCATCGTATACTTTTAAATCACCCATCGCATCATTGAACTTAAGGTCACGAAGATGAACAAAGTATGCTCCAAGTCTCTTATCTTCTGCAGATGTCATTCTAGCACTGTTGCCTACAACAATCTTATTGATTTCTACACAGAAGTTTCTCCACGTAACCGTAGTATCAAGAATTTCTGCATCCGCAAGTGTTGGGTCAACATTAGAAAAATCATTCTCAATAAGACGCATATCCCATCTACGTTGAAAAGCTGTATCCAATGTAAATACATTCTGATCAGATGTATTCATCGTACCAATGATAGAAAGGTTTGACGGGATACGAACCTTTTCTGTCTTTCTATCTTTGCCATACATTTCTTCAGCAATATTCATATTTGTAATGCCATACTCACTTGTACCAATTGGATATCCGTCATCATCAATATCACGAATTTCTACCTTACGGTCAAGTAGCTGGAATACCTCACCAAAGATAGCTGGAGCATTACCACGGTTAATCTCCTCGATAATAAGGATGTACTCCTTGCCAGGATTGTTATAAGCCTCACGAAGAATATTTGTAAAAGGACCTGGTGTAAACTTATAGCTTACCTGTCCGTCTTCTGCAACTGCAGGAAGAATCTGACCAATAAAATCTGAATAAGTATAGTCTGGGTGGAATACAAGTCTTTCCACAACACTTTCTGGCTTACAGTATTCATGTTCAATAGTCCAGCTTTTGCCAGAACCAGGAACACCGTAAAGAAGGACATTGCAACCAGTAGAGATTCTATTTTCTTCATAATTTTCTGGAGAGAATCCTTCATCTTCTGCATCTATGTCTTCTAAACCAATCACTTTAGTGGCTGATAGTCTTAAAAACATATCTACTCGTTTTTGATATGCTTCTAAAGAACTACGTTTTTCTCGTACAACTGAGACATTACCTCTTGAATAACTAAGATATGGATTCATACTGTCTGACAGCAATGACTTAAGTACACGAAGTGATCCTTTTGCTTCACTATCTCCATTGATATCAACAGCATCTTCTGTTTCAAGTAGCTTGGTGTAAACACTATTTTGATTAAAAATTACATCTCGATTTCCGTCCGTAAGTTTAAACACGGCTTCTTCTGATAACGCAGTTAATAAATGAAGCATATGTTGTTCACATTCAGGATCTGCATTAATATTAAAGCCAATCCATGAAAGAAGCACTCTAATATATGCATCATAATTACTATCAATCAAGCTATGTATAATATCTGCGTTAACTGTGTAAAGTAATTTTTTAGGATATCTAGTCCCGCCTGTTCTTTCTGCACTTGCAGCTTTACCATCTTCAACAAAACTTACTTTTGCTAGTTTCCATACAAGCTCAAATGCAACAATTAAAGCCTCCATCTGGGACTTAAACAATTGATTTTCGTTTATTCCAGCTTTCAATGCTTCAAAACCAATTTGTTCCTCTTCGCAAATTTCAGATAGAGCATCAACCAACCACTGATCCAGTTCATCTGTCAAGACAATACTATCTCCATTTTGCTGCGAATAGATAAGTTCAGCAGGCCTATCTGCACACTCCCATAACAAAATTGCAAGAGCAATAGTTCCTTTTACATGAGGAAGTGAAGACTTGATTCCGAGTTTCAAGTCCAACTCATCATACACAGATAGATTTTTTGGTCTATTCATGCTTAGTTTCCTCCTTAATATCATTCATAATAACTTCAGCAATTGCAGCCGCCAGCAATGGTGGCACAGCATTACCAACTTGTTTCATCTGTGAACCCTTGTTTCCAACAAAGTGAAAATCATCTGGGAATGACTGTATTCTGGCTGCTTCTCTTACTGTTATAGCCCTATTCAAAAACGGATGCGTAAATTTACCAGAAGAAGGTGTATCAAATCTAGTAGTTATTGTTACAGAGATTTCATCTTTTTTCATTCTGGTCCATGTTCCACTATAAATAGACTTTGTAAGATGCTCTTCAGGAAGGACTTCTCTTCCCGCATTTGGAGGTATTAGTGCCAACCTCTCTAAGGCTAATGGCGAGTGTTTTGTGGCTCTGTGATTAAACAGCTTTGAAGAATCTTTTCTTAACATTTTCTCATAATCACTCTCAGCAGGATACTTATATTCCTGTTCTTCTGAACCCTCACCTGACTCTAAATACGCCAAATCACTTATAGCATCCCAAATTGTCACCTTATTTCTTTTTGGGACAGGGAGCTTTGGTGCATCTCCATCAAGTTTCCCTATAATTACGGCACGTCTTCTATTTTGAGGAACTCCATAATCCGATGCATTTAATACTCCATATTCAAGAGAATAACCCAATTTATTAAACAGCTCTTCTATCTCACGCCTAAAGTATCCGCCTTCAGCAGTCAATAAATTAGGTACATTTTCCATTACAAAATATTTGGGGTTAACCAATTCAACTACTGATACATAATATTTAAACAGGTAATTTCTTTCATCATGAATTGTTTTTCTCTGTCCTTTTTGAGAAAATCCTTGACATGGAGGCCCTCCTATAACAACATCAATTGTTCCTGCTAGTTTACCAAATGTATCTTCTAAGTCGAGTGAAGTAATATCCCCCACTATCATTTTTGTATTCTTGTGATTCGCTATATATGATGTAGCAATCGAAGCATCATATTCGTTTGCTAAAACAACATCAAACCCTTTTTTTTCAAAGCCGAGAGAAAGACCACCCACTCCCGCAAACAGATCAATTACTCTTGGCTTCATTTATTCTCTCCCTCGATTCTTGATTTTGCTATTTCAAAATATATCTCATTCAGCTCTACACCAATAAAGTTTCGCTCAGTACGTTTAGCAACTACCCCTGTTGTTCCACTTCCCATAAAAGGATCTAGTACCCAATCCTCTCTATTAGAAAGCAATTCCACGAAATGTTGAATCAAACTTTCAGGTTTCTGTGTAGGATGCTTGCCATATTTTCTTTCTCCATTCGATGTTACTGCTGTTTCGACAAAATCATGGAACATCGCACCGTCATTGTTAAAGGTTCCTGTACGTGTTTTATAAGTAAAATACACCCAAGCTTCTGTTGAATTCACAAAATGTAAATTCATATTTCTAGGCATTGGATTTGTTTTATGCCATATTCCTGTTGTCTTATAATAAAATCCATGTTTTTGAGCTAATTTAATGATTGTCTCAACCTTTATAATTGCCATAAATACAATCATTGTTCCACCCTTTTTCATTACTCTAGCAGATGACTTGAAGAATGTATCCATTGATTTTTCCCACTCTTCGAACTCCATATCGTCCCATCCTGCGGAACCAAAAAAATTATCTCTCATCTTACTGAGATTTGTATCTCGATTTTTCATAAAATTCCCCAGGTTATATGGGGGATCTGTCACAATAAGATCAATGGTATGATCTTCAATATTTTTCATTGCTTCTATGCAATCACTATTATAAAGCCTTATTTGTGGCATTGTTGGTTCTTCCTTCCTATGTAGTATTGATTTATTCTGCACTCTTACCACTCGCTATCCATTCATCTAATTCTGAACGTTTGAATTTCCATAGTTTACCGATACGGTGTGCTGGTAAGTCAGGTTTCTTTTTTATCCAATTTCTCAAGGTCACTGTTTTTATCCCCAAGTATTCTGCGGCTTCATCAATACTAATATAATTATCCTCAATCGCATTTTTTTTGTTCATTTTTCTCACTCCTGCGGTCTTTGACTATAGACATAAAAATACAATATATATTATACTACTCTGACCTCCCATTTTCAAGATGTTTCGTTATATTTTTTGATATTATTTGATATTTCATGACATAAAATACAATATATTAAGACTAAGATTTTGACAAGTCATCACAACAAAAAAGACTTTTCTAAAGATTTTGTATTTCTTCAGAAAAGTCCTTATTCTACTAAATCATTAGATGTATTTGCAGAATGCAGTTTTCATCTTAACTATCATATCACACCAACCAACCATTTAAATTGAGTCTTCCAGAAATTCTTATTTCCAAATTAAACAGATTTTTGAGGCTTTCCTATCTGGTAACCCTGTCCAGTCAAACAATACGCTCGATGTTGTTTCAATATCTGCTTTGTTTTCTAAAAGATAATTATACAAATCAGGATTATCACTAATATATAGCTCCACGTCCGATTCATACCTCTTTTGAATCCAAGATACTACATTTTTAAAACTGTATTCGTTTTTCTTTTTTAGACCATCTTCTGTTTACTCCACATTACTGCGTTTATTTTTTCCATAAATCACAAGTAAACACTTCTGTATAATCGACCCAATCTCAATGCTCTTATCTATCCGACTATAAAATACCAAGGTTTTATTCACTTTTTCAAGCATATTTCGCAGTCTGATTTTCAATTCTAAAAATCTCGGAAATTCCCTTATTTCAAGCCTTTTTCACACTTTTACTTATGTACTTTAGTCAACAGAACCACGCTCTCGACGTGAACCGAGTGGCTGAACTGATCTACCACGGATACCTTCTCCAAGGTATATTTTTCCTCACACAGTATCTTTAAATCTCTTGCTAATGTTGCCGGGTCGCAGCTTACATAGACAATGCGCTTCGGTGCCATATCGAGCATTGTGTTTAAGAGTATCGCATCACAGCCCTTTCTTGGTGGATCAACAACGATGACATCTGGATGAATCCCAGTCTTTTCATACTGTGCAGGTACGACTTCTTCTGCCTTTCCAACGAAAAATTCAACATTATCCATATGATTTAATGCGGCATTTCTCCTTGCATCATCAATGGCTTCTTTAATGATTTCTACACCGTAAACCTGCTTTGCTTTCTGCGCCAAAAAGAGGGAAATAGTTCCGATTCCGCAGTATAAATCCCACACAAGTTCCTGCCCTTTCAGCTCAGCGTACTCTAATGCTTTAGAATAAAGAACCTTTGTCTGCTGTGGGTTTACCTGATAGAAAGAAAGCGGCCCAATCTGGTATTTAATATTACCGATATAATCTTCAATATAATCCTGGCCCCATACAGTCTCACAGCGAAGTCCCAAAATTTTATTTGTCTTATCAGTATTCGTGTTTACGATAATACTTGTCATTCCCTCGATTGTTTTTAAGTCATCTACAAGTTTATCAATATGTTTCAACTGCTTTTTCGTACCATTTACAATAAGACATACCATAATCTCGCCAGTAGTAAATCCTATGCGGGTTAAAATATGGCGCACCAAACCACTGTGATTTTTCTCATCATATGCAGAAATCTTATTTTCTTTCATATAAGTAAGAACTTTTTCAACAATCGGGTGGGTTACTTCTGCCTGAATCGCACAATTTGTATTGGCCACGATGGAGTGGGTACGGCCCGCATAAAATCCGGCAACAAGGTTCCCCTCTTTGTCATAACCGACAGGAAACTGTGCCTTATTGCGGTAATGCCACGGTTCTTCCATTCCGTATACTGGCTCCATCTTCTGCTCAATATCTTCTTTTCCAAAACCGCCGATACGCATCAGGCAGCCTTCTACAAGACTCTTTTTAAAAGAAAGCTGTTTCTCATAAGAAATCTGCTGTAACTTACAACCTCCACACTGTCTTGCGACCGGACATGGCGGGGTTACTCTGTCTCTTGATGGTGTTACGATTTCTACCAGACGGGCATAACCGTAATTCTTTTTTAATTTTGTTATGGAAACTCTCACTTCATCACCGATTACCGTGTCTTTAACAAAGAAAGGGAAGCCCTGGTACTTGCCAAGACCTTCCCCTTCCTTTGTAAAATCTTCGATTGTAAGTGAAATTTCCTGATTCTTTTTCAAATTCAACTTCTGTTCTGATTTCACTTTATTATTCAATCCTTTTCTCCTAAATGACTTGTCGCTCTGATATTGCTTTCAAATAATTTATTGTAACCTTTCCACTCACCGCTCTGACGGCTCTCTTCTGCAAGTGCTTCAATAAACGTCTCCATCTTTGCATCAGTATTATCTGCAAAATTAAGAGCTAATGCCTCAATTAATGCCGGCTTCTTAGGGGAACCGTATTCTAACTCACCGTGATGTGCTAAGATACAGTGCTTTAATTCATTCGCCAGCTTCGCTGGGAAACCATTAATATTTCTAATCTTCTCATCAATCATCATCGTTCCCATTACGATATGGCCGACCAGCTGTCCAACATCTGTATAATCGTTCTCCGGGAAATCAGAAAGCTCATCAATCTTTCCGATATCATGACAGATTGCTGCTGTAATAAGTAAATCTTTATTCAAAACCGGATACTGCGTACAATAAAAATCACACAGTTTCGTTACGCTTAATGTATGCTCTAACAGACCGCCCATAAATCCATGATGTACTCTTTTCGCTGCGGAATGTGCCTTGAACTTGGCTGCAAATTCCTTATCTCCAAAGAAAGCAACTAATAGCTGTCTTAAATAAATGTTCTGTACATGATTCACATAAGAAGATAATTCCTTAAACATTCCGTCAATACTCTTGCTGGAACATGGGATATAATCCTCCATTGCAAATTCGCCCTCTCTGGCTTTACGCAGTCTTCTGACATTGAGCTGCGGACTGCCCTGAAAGCTTGTGACATTACCCTCTACACGGATGTAATCCATCTGTTCAAAATTCTCGATTCCATTATTCAAATCCCAGATTTTTGTGTCAATGACACCAGTCTTATCCTGCAAAATCATGGAATAATAAGTCTTTCCCGCTTTTGTCTTCGCAATATTTTTTACTTTACAAAGGTACACTTCAGAGACATTATCTCCTTCTCTGAGTTCATTAATATAACGCATATACGTTTCCTTTCTAATCCATCTCTTTAATTACTTCACATATTATAGCTTAAATTTAATAGGCTGACAACCAAGAAAATGCTCTATTTCGCAGATTTTTCCGCATTTTTAAAGGCTTTACGCCCCGTCTTCATTGACAAATGAAGTATTTCATGTCACAATTACTTTTGCATTAAATTAAGGAAAGGAATAGTCCGGCACAGTATCGGACTGTAGGTAAGCATTATGATTAGAAAACACATTATTGCACACGGCCGCGTACAGGGCGTTGGTCTTCGCTTTACAGTAACCGGTTTTGCAAAAAAGTACAATGTGACGGGTTGGGTCCGCAATCTCTATGATGGTACGGTAGAGATGGAAGTCCAGGGACTAGACCACCGTGTGGAACTCTTTTTACAGGAGTTATCCTCTGATCGGCCAGGTGGGAATCGCTTCATCCGCATTGACAAATTGGACATTACAAATATTCCTTCTGTAAATGTAGCAGATGAAAAGGGCTTTCGGGCTCGCTACTAACAAGTTAATCTAATATTATCAATATATGAAAATCTTATTCAATCATAACTTACGCAGTAAAACTATGTACAAACTATATACTATCTGGATTATTTCTCTTTACATAGCTCTGCAATACGTTTTCCTGCATACTGCATCCATCACAAATTAAGATGCATATCAAGATTGAACTTAAATTTTTGAGAGGATTTTATTTATGAATACAAAGGCACTAATCACATTAGAATATGATAAAATCATTAAAAAGCTGGAGACTTTTGCTTCTTCGACCATGGGAAAGGCACTCTGTAAAGACCTGCTTCCCTCCTCTGATTACGAAGAAATCTTGTCAGCACAGACAGAAACAAAAGATGCACTGACCCGGCTTTATAAGACGGGTTATCTTTCTTTTCAGGGACTTTCTGATATCCGTCCACATTTAAGATTATTAGAAATTGATTCCACATTAAATACAAAGGAGCTTCTCGATATTGCCCGTCTTCTTTCTATTACAGCACAGGCTGTAGAATACGGCGATACGGAAGATGACATAATGGCATATGACTCCTTAAACAGCTATTTTGGAGAACTTGATTCATTAGAATTCCTTTACCAGAGAATTACACAGTGTATTTTATCTGAGGATGAGATCAGTGATGATGCCTCTTCCGCATTAAAAGACATTCGCCGCGAAATCAAACAGACAAATATTTCCATCCACAATAAGCTGACTTCTGTTATCAACTCACAAAATAACAAGACAATGCTTCAGGATGCGCTGATTACCGTCCGTAATGGCCGTTACTGTGTTCCTGTAAAAACAGAATATCGTAACGCCTTTCCGGGTATGATTCACGATCAGTCTTCTTCCGGTTCTACACTTTTCATCGAGCCGATGGCCGTTGTCCAGTTAAACAACCATTTGAAAGAATTAGATATTAAAGAAAAAATGGAAATCGAAAAGATTCTCCAGTCTTTAAGCGCACAGGCCGCTTCCTGCAGCCGTGAATTAGAGGAAAATCAGAAGATTCTGACAAAGCTTGATTTCATTTTCGCAAAGGCAAAATATGCAAAAGAATATCAGGGAACCGAACCGATTTTCAATACAGACGGAATTGTAGATATCAAGCAGGGCCGTCATCCATTACTTGACCCGAAAAAAGTCGTTCCAATCCATATTTATATTGGCGAGGACTTTAATATGCTTCTGCTCACCGGACCAAATACTGGTGGTAAGACCGTTTCCTTAAAAACAGTCGGCCTCTTCCAGCTTATGGGACAGGCAGGACTCCACATTCCTGCATTTCAGGGTTCCCGCCTTGCTGTATTTTCTGATATTTTTGCAGATATCGGAGATGAGCAGAGTATTGAGATGAACTTATCCACATTTTCATCTCATATGACGAACCTTGTCCACATTTTAGACGAAGCTGACCCCAATTCTCTCGTTTTACTCGATGAGTTATGTGGAGGAACTGACCCGACAGAAGGTGCGGCACTTGCCATTGCCATCTTAGATGACCTGCATACAGGAAAGATTCGTACAGTTGCAACAACACATTACGCTGAGCTAAAAATGTACGCAATGGACACACCTGGCGTAGAGAATGCCTGCTGTGAATTCGACCTTGAGACTCTTTCTCCAACTTACCGCCTTTTAATCGGTATTCCTGGAAAAAGTAATGCCTTCTCCATCAGTGAACGTCTTGGCCTGCCAGACTACATTATCGAACAGGCACGCTCCCAGATTGATGCGACTGCCATTGACTTTGAAAACATGCTCTCTGAATTAGAGAAAAACAAAGCTGAAATTGAAAAAGAACAGTCTGAACTTTACAAGACAAAACAGGAAATCGAGAACTTAAAGAACAGCCTGAAAGAAAAACAGGATGACATTAAAGAAAAACGAGACAAGATGCTCCGTGATGCCCGCGAAGAAGCACGAAACATTCTCGAAGAAGCCAAGGAAGTTGCTGATGAATCCATTCGTAAATATCACGCATGGGGACAGCATCCAAAGCAGAACAACATGAAAAAAATGGAAGCACAGAGAAGTGATCTCCGAGGCCGCATGAGTAAGCTTGACAAAAAGCTCGCCTATAAGGCAAAGAAGTCTTCCACTATCTCCGATCCTTCTGACTTCAAAGTAGGCGATTCTGTATTTGTAACTACACTTTCTCTAAACGGAACTGTAAAAGAAGCTGCCAACAAGGATGGAGACCTTGTAATCCAGATGGGCTTCTTAAGTTCTGTAGTAAACTACAAAAACTTAGAACTTCTCGCTCCAGAAAAAGCACCGAAACCACAGCATCAGCCAAAAGACCGCTACAGTATCAATAAGGCTGCAACAATCAATCCGGAAATCAACCTTCTCGGAAATACTGTGGATGAGGCAATCGCCCGCCTTGAAAAATACCTTGACGATGCTATGATCGCCGGACTTACTTCTGTCCGGGTTGTTCATGGAAAGGGAACTGGCGCCTTACGAAAGGGAATCCACGAGTATCTCCGTAAACTGAAGTTTGTGAAGTCCTATAAGCTTGCAGAATTCGGCGAAGGGGATGCCGGGGTAACAATCGTAACTTTTAAGTAAATACTAGTTTTTAGAACTAAACAGACGCCGCTACAAAGAAAATTGCAGGCAGTTGCTCAAAAAAACAAAGAGAAGGAGTATTCTAAGCTTGATTTTGTTCCGTTGCGCTAAACGTTCCATCCTGCCTGATAAAACAACCTTGCTCGAAAACGAGCTCGCAAGGTTACAGTCAGGATTCCACAGCGCAAAGTCACAAAATTCAATCTTAGAATACTCCTTCTCTTTGCTTTCTTTTGAGCAATCCGATAAAGGATATATATGTAGCGGCTAGCTACTTCAAGTCCTACTAGTCAGTTGAAAGACAGCTCCCCAAAAAAGCCCATAGCCTATATTTGTGGTCTTAGCGAAGATTGAATGCGAACCTTTAAGGAATATTTAAACCACAGCGATAGAGTCACAAATATAGGCTATGGGCTCTTGGGGGGGAGCGTCTCCCTTGCCTGCGGCAACTCAGATTTACCATTCGTATTTGTGGAGTTGTCCTTCAAGCTCTAATTCTTTGAACCCCTGCTGTCTCAGTGCTTCATACAAAACAATTGCTACAGAGTTTCCAAGATTCAGTGAACGGATATGATCGAGCATTGGGATACGAACAGCGGTTTCTTTATGTTCGAGTAAGATTTCTTCCGGGATTCCGGCGCTTTCTTTTCCGAACATGATGTAGCAGCCGTCTTCATATTCTACATCTGTGTAAGTTTGTTTTGACTTTGTGGTTGCCATATAGATTTTTGCTCCTGGATTCTTTGCAAGGAAGTCCTCGAAGTTCACATATGTACGGACATCTAATTTATCCCAGTAGTCAAGTCCGGCACGTTTGAGCATTTTGTCGTTGATTTTGAAGCCAAGTGGCTCGATTAAATGAAGAACACTCCCTGTTGCTACGCAGGTTCTTCCAATATTTCCAGTGTTGGCCGGCATTTCCGGCTCATGTAATACGATGTTTACCATAATTTATTCCTCGATATTTCTTATTTACTACTATTACAGATTTTTCTCTTTACGTAATCTTTCCACAAAGTTAGCCAGACGACCTAATGCCTCTTTTAATTCTTCGATAGAATAAGCATAGGATACCCGAAGGAATCCTTCTCCGCAGTCTCCAAATGCTGTTCCCGGAATGATGGCTACTTTTTCTTCGCGTAAGAAGCGGTTTGCAAATTCATCGGAGGTCATGCCAAATTCTTTGATGCATGGGAACATGTAAAATGCGCCTTCTGGCTCAAAACATTTCAATCCCATTTCGGAGAAGAGTTCTAAGACAAATCGACGGCGCTGATTATATGCATTTCGCATAATCTGAACGTCTTCCTCCCCGTTTGTCATTGCTTCGATTGCTGCGTACTGGCTTGTTGTCGGTGCTGCCATAATCGCAAACTGATGAATCTTTAATATTTGCTGCATGATAAGTTCCGGACCCGTGGCAAATCCCATTCTCCATCCGGTCATGGCAAAGGATTTACTGAATCCATTGATGATAATCGTTCTGTCTCTCATTCCCGGAAGAGAAGCGATAGAACAGTGATTCTGTCCATAAGTAAGTTCTGCATAAATTTCATCAGAAATGACATACAGATCTTTTTCTTTTACGATTTCGGCGATCGGCTCTAAGTCTTCACGGGTCATAATCGCACCTGTCGGATTGTTTGGATAGGATAAAATCAGAATCTTTGTCTTATCGGTAATTGCTGCAAGTAATTCTTCTGGCTTTAACTTAAAGTGATTCTCTTCTTTTAAGTCAATTGTTACAGGCACACCGTCCGCTAACTTCACACATGGGAGATAAGAGACGAAAGCTGGCTCTGGCAAAATAACTTCGTCTCCCGGATTCAGCATCGCACGAAGAGCAAGATCAATTCCCTCACTTCCACCAACAGTCACAACGATTTCGTGGGCAGGATTGTAAGTAAGTTCATATTTACGATACATGTAGTGTGCGATTGCTTTTCGAAGTTCTAACAATCCGGCATTGGATGTATAGAAAGTACGTCCTTTTTCTAAGGAATAGATACCTTCCTCACGGATATGCCACGGAGTATCAAAGTCCGGCTCACCTACACCAAGGGAAATAGCATCTGGCATTTCCTGTACTAAATCAAAAAATTTACGGATTCCTGAAGGTTTCATCTGTACTACTTTATCGGATAAAGGGTTTCTCATGGTGTCACCTTCATTCTGTTTGCCGACTCTTTATCTATAAGAATCATACCGTGATCTTTATATTTTTTCAGGACGAAATGTGTTGCTGTACCGGCAACTGCTTCTAATGTAGAAAGCTTTGTGGAGACAAACATGGAGACTTCTTTTAAAGTTTTACCCTCTAAAAAGATAGCAAAATCAAAAGCTCCAGACATCAGATAAATGGACTTTACTTCCGGGTAGTTTGTGATTCTCTCTGCCAGCTTTTCAAATCCCTGTCCTCTCTGTGGGGTAACACGCACTTCGATAAATGCTGTTACTTTCTCTGTGTCTGTTTTATCCCAGTTAATAAGGGTAGGATATCCGCAGATGATTCCCTCATTCTCCATTTTTTCGATTTCTTCTAATACAACACTCTCATCGGTTCCAAGCATAATTGCCAGGTCGTGTAAATCTATTCTGCTGTTATTTTCCAGCATTCGTAAAATTTCATGACGCATAATTTTTCTCCTTTATCTAATTTACTTTATAATACTCATCCATCTTCGGCGGCTCTAAGAAACGAGCCTCATCATCATAGCGAATCAGTCTGTCATTTCCTGCAGTCGTCTGTCCGATCACTGCCGCCTGCACTCCGGCATTTTTCAACTGCTCGACAATTCTGGCTCCATTTGCACAGGCAAGAAGCAATGTTCCGCCGGACCGAAGCATATATGGATTTAAATTAAAATATTCGCATACTTCTATCGTATGCTGCTTGATCGGTATATTTTTAAGATCAATAGACAGCCCGACATTGGCTGCCGCTGCCATTTCCCAGAGTGCGGCAAAAATACCGCCTTCCCGCACATCATGTACAGAAACAACTTCTTTTTCCTGTAAAATATCCTCTACTGCCGTCATAGAGCCATCATCAAATAAATGCTTTGCCGCCTCAACATAGGACGGTGCGTATCTTTCTTCTAATCGTTTCGCATACTCGGCCGCAAGCATAGCCGCACCTTCTCTGCCGACCGTTCCTGCAACAACTAAATCTAAATCCGCATTCACTACAGCTACCTGCTTTGTGTTTCCCTTACTATCCGCTATGCTCTCCTTGCTTACTAGAATGCTCTCCTTATTTCTCGTGATGCTCCCCTTGTTTGCTGTAATGTCTTTCCTATTTTCTGTAATACTTCCCATTGCAGTAACCGATAAAATAAGTGTGCTGACATACGGTGACACCGCTGTATGCCCGGAAAGCACTAAAATATTTTCCTGCATACAAAGGCTGTCGATTTCTTTTATCAATGCCTTTAACTGTTTTTCCTCTGCTTCTTCCGGCATAAGAATACTGAGCGAAATCGCTTTTGAAGCTGCTCCCGCTGCCAGCATACTATTTACTGCACCGTAGACTGCTCTTTTTGCTGCAAATGTCCAGCCTTCCACCGGATTTACTGCCATTGCCACACCGTTTTTTCCCGAAAATCCCTGTGTAAACTCTGGCATAAATTCCGGCATAAAAAGAACTCCGGCATCCTCACCGGGTGCCGGAGAGCCTTTTTCACTGTGGTTATGCAACTGTCTTAGTACCGAGCGTTTTAAAATACTCTCTTTTACCTTTCCTATCCGCATAATATACACTCCCACAGCGGAAGCAGGCTCACCGCCTACTCCGCCTTATTTGCTCCCTGATTATTATTTCCTGTCGTACCTTTGCTGCCTTCTGCCTTCTCACCAGCTTTTGCTGTCTCATCTTTCTTCTGCGTCGTTGGCTTTGGCACTTCCTTTTTCTTTGTTCCGACACGGACAACGGATGGAGTGGACATATAAGAACTGGAATTCACCTGCGTTCTCTTCGTCTCTTTTCCATCTATGTATACAACCTTCCACAGTCTTGCTGTGTAACCAGTACGTCCATTGGATTCTACAACTCGCTTGCCCTCTTCCATCGTGTTATCCTTGATTACTTTTTCGGAAGGACCTCTTGTAGAAACAGTCTCGGATACATACTCTACCTTTCGGTTTGAAGCACGATATTCCTTACCGTAAATAGTAAATGTAATACTGCTTCCTCCAGCTACTCCCTGAATATATACTGGATGATCAAGATTATTGGTAAACTTCAGATCCTTATCTGTTCCGGAAATCGCCGCATCCGCAGATAATGGAACATAATGTACCGTCATTGAATGATTCGATCGCTCTGTTACATTTAATTCTGCTCTTAAAACCGCATTGTAAAGTGTTGTAGATACCTGGCAGATTCCTCCACCATAAGTCTGCACTGTCTGTCCATTCGAATAAGAACCTGCAAGATGGTATCCATTATCCGCTGTAAATGGTGCTACTTTTGAATAAACAGAGAAAGAATCTCCCGGATACAGTAAAGTTCCGTTAATCAGGCTTGCTCCATTCTCTACATTAGCGCATCTTCCAGAAGCAGAGCCTGCATAAGATGTTGTAAATGTTCCAAGCACATCTTTAATTGTTGAAAGCTCCTTCTTCGTATGCTTTGCTTTATCTAACGTATAATCCATCGGAAATACAACAGACTTGTGATTCCAGTCTTTTTTGCTAAAGACTTCTGCAAGCTTGTCTGCATTTGCCTCAAAGTCGATATCTACACCATCTACCTGCTTTGTGATAACAAACTTTCCATCTTTTCTTGTAATAGTGGCATCCTTTTTCTTTGCAAGGAACTTCTTCGCCTTCTTCTTAACAATCTTCCTCGTCTCTGCCTTATCTACAGAAAAGGTAAGTGGAAAATCCATCCCTTCCTTTTCAAGCTTTCTTACTTCAATGACACGCTTAAAGACATTCCCTGTCTTTCCAAAATCATATGCTTTCTCTACCACATCCATATTTGTACATTTCAGGCCAATATCGGAAAGAGCAAATGTACTCTCTTTCTTTTTCACCTGCAATGTAACCGTTTCCTGCGATACCTTATCTACATATTCCTGTACTTTTGCCTTTGCCTCTTCCCGTGTCATTCCGCCGACAGACATCCCCTGAATTGTCATTCCCGGATAGATTGCGTCAATATTAATATACTTGGAATAATAATAATAAAACGCCGCCCCGCCGCCTGCTAAAATAAGAAGAAGCAATACAAGTATGATAATCCCTACTCTTTTTTTCATATTGCACCCTTTTACTTTCTTAAAATTCTATTAAATAAAATATCATTCTACCCTATAGATCATGATTTATTTAATTCATTTCTCTCATTCATATTCAAAAACTCTGATGTGTTTTTGAATCCTACATCATCATTGCTGGAACGACTGTTGTGATAACCATCGCGATAACTACTAATACAACTACAACTGTAGCAATTCTCTGTCTTTTCTTTGTGCCATCTGACTTCATACTAAAACTTCCTTTCTAAAATAAACTATATAAAATGCGTCCGTCTTCATTTTCTAACTTCATATAGTGATTTCGCATCTTTCAAAGATACAGCACTTCAGAACAGAAATCACTATATCTCTCACTCTGACCTTGCTATGGCGCTTGCTTGAAAAATACTTTTATTGTTATAAACATACAGACTTTTTTTGTTCTCCTGAACATTCTTTTTTATTTTAAGTCATTTCTGTCGTACATTCAAGTCTCTATTTTATCAGGATTTACTATCCTATATCATTATCAACAACATCGTAACCTGCTGTTCACTTATTATAATATTTCCCACTCTACAGTTCTAGCCGCCCGATTTAGCGGATTCCTTCTGCTATAATCAAATAAGCAAAACACCTGTTTTTTCTCCACCTGCCCACTCTGCTCAAACTTCTTTATATTAATTTCAAATACTTCGATATGACTTTGGTTGGCTGCCCTCTTTGAATCATAAATTCCTGCCTGCACATCTTCTGGAAAAAGTTTTTCTCCCTGTTCTCTGTATAATGCTTTCCACTCTTTCTTGTATTGTGCAGTATCTTTTGCCCATGCAGGTCTTCCTTTTACATTTTCTCGAAGATACATATCATATAGCATAATCTCATCTAAAGTATCCCATTCATTTTCATCTATATGTTCTCTTAAAAACTCCCGAAGAATATTATACTTTTCGAGTCGGTTGTGATTCAGCTTATGATAGCCTTTTCCCCGGTACCATGCTGAAAACATTTCATAGAAGCGGAATGGACTCTCAAAAAATGGAACAGCATATTTTAAAGTTAATGTATACTGACCACTGTTGTAATAGAGTTCTACAAGCTCCTCCACACCTTTTAATAAAATAATCTCGTCATAAGAGAGCCATTTTGTTCCAAGTACTTCGTATGGCGGCTGATTACGATATAGAATGCTGTACTTTTTGACTTCTTCCTCCATCATCGTTCCCTTTAACACTTTAAGGAATCCAAGCTGAAGCTGGTCTGGCTCATGTGCATATAAATCATCAAATGAGCATCCAAATCTCTCATAATTCTCATATGGCAGCCCGGCAATCAAATCCAAATGCTGATGAATATTTCCCAGTTCATGTACGCTGTCCACATAATGAAAAAGCTTATCTAAATCCATATGCCGATGAATCGCATCAACCGTCTCCCCATTTGTGGACTGCACTCCAATTTCAAGCTGAATCAGACCCGGACGCATCTTTGCAAAAAGCTCTAACTCCTCCTCACCAAGCAAATCCGATGAAATCTCAAAATGAAAATTCGTAATTCCGTTATCATGTTCCACCAGATAACTCCAGATATCAATCGCCCTCTGCCTGTTGCAGTTAAATGTCCTGTCAACAAACTTAACCTGTGGAACTTTTGCTTCAAGAAAAGCATCCAGCTCTTTTTTCACAATCGGCAAAGAACGGAATCTTACCGTCTTATCCACAGAAGAAAGGCAGTAACTACAGCAGAACGGACATCCTCTGCTCGTCTCATAATATAAAATCTTATGTTCAAAAAGATGAAAATCTTCGTACACAAATGGAATCGTATCCATATTCATCAAAGTAGCAAACCCTGTATTGATGATTTTCGTTTTATTTCCTATATTGCTCTCAGCATTTCCTAAAGCTGCTTCTCCTGAAAAATCCCAGACTGCAATTCCCTGTAACTTTTGGAGTTTTGACATATCTATATAATTCGTTGGATAGACATTATCTTCTCCTGCGAAATGTTTATCTTCTATATCTTTTTCCTCTTTTACAGCTTGTTTCCTTTCTATGGAATATCTCTTTTCCACAATCCCCGATAAGACTTTTTTACTTTCTGATTGTTTGTATACATCTTTAATCCGACATTTTTCCTCCACTGTTAAGCGAATCAGTTCAGAGAAAACTTCCTCTCCCTCTCCCTGCATAATCAAGTCAAATGTTGGATTCTCCATCAAAAATTTATTCGCTGCATAAGAAACTTCCGGACCACCAGCCCAGATTTTCACATCAGGACTCACTTTTTTAAGCTCCGCCGCCAGTTCTCGCACAAAAGAAATATTCCATATATAGCAGGAAAAAATAACAACATCAGCCTTTTCCTCATATAAATCCTGTAAAATATCCTCCACATAATTATTAATTGTATATTCTTTTAAAATAATCTCCGCTCCCGGAATCTTCTTCCTGTCAGCATAAGCTTTCAGGCTGAAAATCGCCAGATTTGAGTGGATATATTTCGCATTAATTCCGCATAATAAAAAGCGCATTACATACTCCTTCCAACAAAAATAAATCCTGCCAGGCAGGTTCTTTTATTCAATACGGGATTCAAACAGAACTTCCCAGCTCTGTTTGAATAAAAAACCTACGGAAATGTACTCCGCAGGCTGCTTTTCATTCGAACCTTTTCAGTATAACATGAGATGAGCGTTTTTAATAGGGGAATGTTGTTTAAATGGCTAAACTGACGCCTCTTATCCTTTGTAATATACAAAATGCTTCGTATCACTGCGTCCAAACTGCTCAACCGCAGCTTGAACTTGCTCTAAGGCGCATTTTTGTATATTACAAAGGATAAGAGGGCTGTCCATTCTTAAACCTCCTAACTACAAACTCCCAATCTGGCAAGTCTGTTAAAAACTTAGAAAAGTGAATTAATGAACTTTCGTTTTCTATAAAGCTATAATCTTCTGAACAATTTCAAAAAACCCCTTGCATTTTCAAAAAAACTGTGCTAAAATAAATTTCGTTGTGAGACAGTACATCACATGCGGGTGTAGTTCAATGGTAGAACACTAGCCTTCCAAGCTAGATACGTGGGTTCGATTCCCATCACCCGCTTTTATTTTTTCAAAGTTGTTAAAACATTTCAAAAAGTTCTTGACAATTAGAAAATATATGATATAATAAATACAGTTGAATAATTCATTTAAGTTTTATGCACGAGTGGCTCAGTGGTGGAGTATCGCCTTGCCAAGGCGAGGGTCGCGGGTTCGAATCCCGTCTCGTGCTTT
>PPYF01544995.1_pt1 | contig 21665 bp, 16 predicted proteins | sample 1559871 | NCBI WGS metagenome assembly PPYF01 (sample SAMN08240021, study PRJNA423297) | Human gut metagenome, whole genome shotgun sequencing project.
GCCCGTCACCCGTGTCCGTCAGGTCCACACTGTGCAAATACGTCACGTCGGCATTGCTCTGGAGCGTCCACCGTTTCTGTTTGTCCAGCGGAGTAGAAAAGCCGGCATCGCCTGCCACCTGATAGTTGCCGTTGATGTTTTCGGGGCGGGAAGAACGGATACCGGTTTCACGGTCGTATGCATAGGCCCGGGAAATGGCGTTCCGCGTTGTGGCATATGTGCCGGACAAGTGGAACTGTCGTTCCTTATCCTCATTGACCAAGATGTATTTACCTCCAATTTCATGCGTATAACTGTTCTTCAGAGACGGATTTCCATAGCTGACCCACAACGGATTGGAGTCGTCCTTAATATCAATCAGGTTGCGCAACTCCGGCATGGAGGATGACAGGTTGTATTTCAGTTCGTATCTATGCCTCGTTTCCTGAGTAGCATAGGCCATGTCAACGTTGACTGCGGGGAGGAACTCACTACGAGTAGGACGATAGATGCCACTGCCCGTCTGGTACGCCAGTTTTTTGGTCACATAGCGGAAAGGGACATCAAAGTCAAATTCCCAATAATTATTTTCCGTGAATTTTCTAAAGAAACCATCTATCTGCCATTTGTGCTCATAGGAATGCTGACCGGAATAGAAACTGTTGGCCGCATCCAGCGTCTGCTCTTCCCAGTCGGTGACGGAAGGCAGTGTTCCAATCGGATTCTCCGTTCCGATTCCCCACTCGCCGTCGGTCATCCAGTCCAAACGGTACAGTTCCCGCTGGTTAGAGGCATATTGCCGGGTGAACTTGTATCGGGCGTTGATAACATTCATGAATCCTATCGGTTTGTAGGCATAATTAATACTACCGCTGTAATTGTAGGAATGCCCGGGCCGGTTGTAATACTGGTTCCGATAGTCCGTCGATGCGGAAGTGCTCTGAAAATAGTCATACTGTCTCTGCCCGAACAACTGGTCCTCCTGTTCGGTATAATCTCCGGAAAACTCAAAATCCAACATGTCTTGTGTATGCGGAATGGCATAATAGTAACTGCTACTGCCTCCCGCACTGACACGATGTCCTTCATTCAGCGTCTGCGACAGACTGCGATTGACAAGATGCTGCCGTATGAGAGAACCGGCCAGCGGACCACGCAGGCTGTCAATCAATCCGGCCGATACATATTTCGAGGGGTCGTCCGAAAACGTACCGTTTACGCTGCCGCCCGTGTTCTTATAGCGGCGGTAACGGAAATAGGGGGCTATCTGCAAAGCACCGCCAGTGGATTCACGGAACTTATCCTGTCCAAAGGGAATAGTGAGTTGATGCCATGTATCAATCCGCGTATCCCGACTGTTGGTCAGGCTCTGGCTCCTTTCATACGTATTGCCACCCTGCAGGAAGTTGACCTGATTGGTCGTCGTCAGGTTGTCAGCGTCCGCATGGTTTATCTTTGCGTTTCCATAGATCTGGAATTTGCCCAGTCTGTCAATCACCCGATAATCGAGGGCGGCCATCTTGGTGGCCAAGGCACCGCTGGGCATCTGCTCCGGTGTCCAGCTGCCGGTTTCGCCGGGTTTCCGGCTGTCGTTCACGTTGTTCATATTGCCCACCAGCGTCACGCGCGACTGCGGAGTGAAGCGCAGGGCGAACAGACGCCCCAGGTAGCGTTTCTCCGTACCACCGCCCCACTCGGTGTTGGCTATCCATCCGATGGAATACTGCTTCTTCAGGTTCACGTCCATCACCAGCTGCTTCCTGCCGCTCTCCCGCTTCATCATGCGGAGCATCTCATCCGGCTCACGCTCATACACCTTGATGTTCTTCACCATATAGGAAGGCAGGTTCTCCAGCATGATGCTACGGTCGCTTTGGAAAAAATCGTCCCCGTTCAGCAGCAGGCTCTCCACATACCGGCCGTTGACCAGTATGCGGCCATCGTCCTTCAGTTCCACGCCCGGCAACTGACGTATCAGTACATTCAACATGGAGCCCTCAGCCGTGGCAAACGCGTCAGCGTTGAACACCAAAGTATCCTTTTTCGTGTAGAACTTCACTTTCGTGGCCTTGACGGTCGCTGCCTGCAGCACCTGTTCCCTCGGTTTTCTCTTCAGTTTGACAACAGGCATATAAAGGTACTGCTCTCTCTTATGAAATTTTACCTTGATTTCCTGCTCCACAGTTTCATAGTCAGGATGTGAAAAACGGACACGGTAAGTACCTTCTGGTAGAACTACCATATAAGAAGAATAAACCACTTCATTATGTTTGCTCCGCCCTGTTTTTTTTGAAAGGACCTTTTTCCCATCCATGGAATAAAAATCGACCTCCACACCCATTATAGGCGCCCCGGTCACACTGTTCATGACCGGCCCTATTATGTATTTCTTATTCCACTGGGCAAAGGCTGACTGACTACCCAATATCAAGAAGATGAACAGCAGGCCGACTATTCTGCCCTTATAATTACATTGGGATGTAAACGTTTTCATATTGAACTCGATTAAGGTGTAACATTCGATGCACTCGCCGATGTAACGGGCGGCATTATAAGTTGGAACGCATACGGATATGACAGGGGTGACCTCTTGTGTTTCCATAGTGTTCATGTGATTTAAAGGTGATACAGATAGCTTTTCATGGATAAGGATGCCTATTTGCAAATATAGTGAAAGGCGAGCGCGATGGCAAAACGGGAACGGAGTTTCCAGTTTTTGGCATGGCCGAGCCGCATCCTATATTATGCAAATATAGAAATTAAAAACATCCGTTGTACTTTTTTATGAGATTTTTTTGAAAATAAAAAATGATGGCAGACATTTGCTGAAGAATTGGACAGAATCTGGTCGTAATGACATAACCTTGTTCCCGTTCGCGTATCCCTGTTTTCCGCGGACTGCCGCAGGCGATTTCCGCGCTGCATGACGTGAGGACGTACTGCAGGTGCGGCCGATGCGCGGATACCTACAGCTCCCATATAAACGTGCCGATGCGGGAATATTCACGGACTTCTTCTCTCTGCATCCCTGAGGGCAACTGTGAGGGTGGAAATATCCGTTTTCATATCCGGGTGCCGGGAAAACATTCGTGCTATTGTTAATATCTGCACGCTGGGAAATGTCGGACGCACCTGAGGTACGTCCCTACATCGCTATCATTTGCCGCGTGATGCCGCAATTATATTTCACGCATCAACCCAAACGGGACTCGCCTGTTTTGTTTTTTTACAAAAAATTAACTTGCAAAATCGACAGGATAGGGCTTCCGAAGGATACAGACCACGACGAAACACAGAAAACGGGCGAAAGAAAAAACAAAACCGCCCACAGAAAAAACGAAAGTAAGGATATTTTTTACGAACGTACCGACTGTTTTTCCTCTTTCGCAACTAAAAAAGCGGGGATGCAGCTCCCACAGGCCGCATCCCCGCTCTCTGTATACAAAGATACAACAAAACGGAAGCAAATGCAAATCTGAATTATACATTCTTAACACATCGGCAGTCTCAACGGGCACCGTTACCCCAACGGCTCCGGCCGTCACCGGGCTTCCTTCTCCGGCTCCACCGGCAAAGCACCGTGCCTCGCCGCGATGCCTTCCCATTTTTCCGCCTGCGCGGCGCAACAGGCCCGCTCTCCCTTCGGAAGGCCGGCATCGGCGGCACGCCTTTTCCAGATAAAGGCCAGGGCCGCCGCTCCCTCGGGGTGACCGAAGGCATAATCCTCTTCCAGACACTTGCGCGCCAGGCGGAAAGACGGCCGGCACCCGATGCCCAACGCCAGCAACAGACCGTAACGGCGGGCGTTGTCGTGGGGATTCAATTCATAGGCCAGCCGCTGGCAGTCGTACAAATTCCGGTTCAGTTCCTCGTTCTCGAAGTTCTCCCACTCCGCCCGCTCGTCATAATAGTCGGCCAGGAACTCCGCGGCTTCAACGCTGTCGCTTTCGGCAGCAGCCCTGTAGTGCGCCAGCCCCTCTTCGGGGTCCTCCCCCCGGCAGGAATCCATGAAATAGTCTCCCAGCCAAAGATGGGCATCGACGGCCCACGGACTGTCGCTTTGGGCCGCCCTTTCCATAAAGGTTTCAGCGTCATAATGGTCATACAGCTGACGCTCGCCGCCCGTTCGCTGGTCGGGGGTGTCGCAGTTGGCACACATCAGGCCCAGCACATAGCAGGCCGTACCGTCCCCTTTCTCCATGCCCCGACGGGCATGGAGAAAGGCTTTTTCGCAGTCGGGCGCCTGCCCGGGGCCGCAATAGGCCAGCAGTGCCAGCAGACCGTCACGTTCAGGGCTATCGGGCATCTGCGCCAGCAGTTCCGCCGCCCGGCCCCCGTCCTCCATCAGTTGCCGTAAATCCGTTTTTTCCACTTTTTCCATGTCATTCTGTTTTTTTTACGTGCATCCCGGGAATGCCGCATTTTGCCGGCGGGAAAGCGGGCGAGGCGGGCTGCCGGCGGCGGCACGCGGCACAATAACGGCGACACGTGATATTAACGACGGCCGCACCTGGGTACGGCCCCACATCGCAACCATTTTCCGGTGCGGAGCCGCAATCACTCTTTCTCTTCGGGCACAAACGAGAGGAGGAGCACCGTCACGTTGTCCCGGCCTCCGGCTTCTCTGGCCCGCTGCACCAGTGCGGCGGCCGGCGCGGCGGCCGACTGGAGCTCCCGGGCTATTTCCTCGTCGGAAAGCAGGTCGCTCAGCCCATCGGAACAGAGCAGGAACCTGTCGCCGGGAAACACCTGTCCGTCCCACACCGCCACATCGGCAAAGAAGGCTCCGCCGTTGCCCAGGAAATTGTATATCAGATGGGCGGGCACAGCCACATCGCCGGTCAGTTCCCGCTCGGAATGGTCGGTGGTGAGCTGTTTCAGAATGCCGTCACGGTAGCGGTAGATGCGGCTGTCGCCGACATGCAGCGTTGCCACCTTTCCTTCGTAACCGAGGAGCGCCACCAGGGTGGTTCCCATCTCGGCCAGACGGGCATTGGCCGCCGCTGCCCCGAGCAGGATGCGGTTGGTGCGCACGGCCCAGTCCTTCAGCGAGAGCACCAGTTCCGATGTCCCCAACCCGGCCGGCACGGTTTTCACATACTCGGCAAGCGAGCGCAGGGCGATTTCGGAGGCCACCTCGCCGCCGTCGTAGCCGCCCATGCCGTCGGCCACGGCAAAGGCTGCGGGGCCTTCGGCCTCCCAATCCAGTTCGCCGGCCCAGGCGGCGTCGCGCACGAAGCGGCCGCCGGCCAGTGCCATGTCCTCATTGTTGCGGCGGACGCAACCGACGTCGCTGACCACTTCGAAAACCACCCGGCTCATAGGACATCGAACAAATAGGTGCCGATATCGACCACATCGCCCTTGGCAAAGGGCACCGGCTCATCGGGCTTCAGTTCCACATCGTTGACGAAGCATCCATTGGTGCTGCCGAGGTCGACCAAAAACCAGGTGCGCCCTTTCCGCACGAACTTTCCGTGGCGCCGCGAAATCAAATCGAAATCCTTCAGCAAGGCGGCGTATTCCCCCTCCTTGCGCCCTATCACGGCACCGTCGCGGGGAACAATCACCACATTCCCCTCCCGGTAGCGCAGACGGGGCACTCCTCCCTTGCCGGTGCTGTGGGCATCGCTGCTTTCAGGAGCGGGAACGGCAGACGTTCCGGCGCACGGCCGGCCGGCCCGGGCTGGAGCGGACGCCGTGCGGCGCGACACCATGGGGCCGCTGCATTCACCGCAGAAATTGCCCGTGCCGACGGCACCGCAGTTGACACATTCCAGCAACTCGACACCGCACATATCGCAGTAGAGACTGTCGGCGGGTATCGTCTCCCCGCACGAAGGGCATTCAAACTCTTTCATACTCATGACTCTTGAGGTATATCGGCCGCCTCGATGAGGGTAAGGGCATCGGGGTTGGCATCTATGATACTGGTGTCGGCGGCAATCCGGTTGCCCTGCATCTCCACCACTTCGTTCAGCAGGTTGACGGCTTCGCGCGCATTACCGAAGTGCAGGCCCTTGTTGGCCACCATCTCGCGCATCCGGCGCGCCAGGGCTTCCTCGGCCCCGGGGGTCAGGGTGAACTTCCGCTTCCGCGCATTCATCTTGAAAATCTCGGTCAGCGCCTCCGCACTGTAGTCGTCAATGTGGAAGTTCTTGTTGAAGCGGCTCATCAGCCCGGGATTTCCCCTGCGGATGAGTTCCTCCATGCGGTCTCTGTAGCCGGCCATGACCACGACGAACTTTCCCTTGTCGTTTTCCATCCGTGTCATCAGGGCATCGAGGGCCTCGTTGCCGGTCTGGTTGGTGCTGCCCGGCGGGGGCAGCAGATTGTAGGCCTCATCGATGAAAAGGACACCGCCCATGGCCTCATCGACGGCCTTGTCCATGTTCTGCCCGGAAGCATTGACATAGCTTGACAGAATCGTCTTGGCCTCCCGCTCCACCACCTTGTCGGAAGGAAGGACACCGGCGGCATGGAGCACCTGCCCGAGCCGCTTGGCAATGGTGGTCTTCCCCGTGCCAGGATTGCCGGTCAGGATGATGTTGACCGGCTGCAGGGCTGCCGCTCCGAGTCCGCGCTCCATGCGCAGGCGGTTGACCATCGCCACATTGGCCAGTTTCCGGATTTCCTGCTTGATGTCGTCCATGCCTATCAGGTCGTCGAGGGTGGCAATCACCTCGTCCACCGTCATGGGCGGCCTGTCGTTCTCTCCGGTGAAATCGGCCAGCGTCAGCACAAACTCGGCAGCCGGATCGAACCCCGGGCGGCCCATGGCCTGCTGTATGCGGGTGTTCTGCACCTTGATGGCGCGGTCGACCGCGTTGCGCACCTCGCGCGCGTTGGCAAAGTCCTTTTTGCGCGAGATGTACATTTTCTCGAAGAACCGGTCGACGGCCCGTTCCGCATCCGCGTCGAGCGCATATCCCTGCCCTCTCACCATGCGGCGGGCAATCTCGGCCAGCTCCGCACCGTTGTAGTCGCGGAAGTTGACCGTGACGTTGAAGCGCGAAGGAATGCCGGGATTGGCCGTGGCGAAGATGCCCATCTCGCGCGGATAACCGGCCAGGATGACCACCAGCTTGCCGCGGCGGTCCTCCACATTCTTAATCAGCGCCGTCACGGCCTCGTTGCCGAACGTGTCGTTCTCGCCGCCCCACATGTCGTAGGCCTCGTCGATAAAGAGGACGCCTCCCATGGCACGGTCGAAAACGGCATCGACCTTGGGACCTGTATGGCCCATGTACTGGCCCTTGAGGTCCTTGGGCGCCACCTCGACCAGCTGCCCCGACGGCAATATGCCCATGGCACTCAGGGCATCGGCGAAGACACGAGCCATCGTCGTCTTGCCCGTGCCGGGGTTGCCGAGGAACAGATAATGGTCCTTCAGCTCATAGGCCTTGCCGGGATGCAGCTTCTGGAACGACCGGATGGAATTGACAATGCCCACCAGCGTCTCCTTGATTTCATCGACTCCGACATAGCGGTCGAACTCCTGTAACACTTCATCGAGGGTTTTGGGCACGTATTCACAACCTGTCACATCTTCGGGCACCACCGTCACGGGCACTTTTCCCTGGGAACGCCGGGAGGCCATCATCATCAGTTCGTTGGCCTTGGAGGCCGCCAGATGCGCATTGCCGAACTTCTCGGCATTGCGCCGCTCATAGTTGAACACGCGGCACAGCTTTTCGCGGGCTTCCGCCGTCAGCCGGAGCTGATAGGTGTCGCGAAGCAGGGCCTCGCAGATTTCGGCCACCTCGGTCGGCGCATATTCCGGCAGGCGGATGTTGAGGGCGAAGAGGTTTTTCAGTTCGGGGCGGGCGTCGATGTAGTCTTGAAGTTCCTGCGAACCGCTGAGCAACAGCAGCAGCCGGTCCTTGCCCATCTGCATCCGGAGCCGCACATTCTCAAAGATATATTCCAGAGGTGTCCCCGTGAGGTCGTCGTTCCTGTCCTGCGGAAGCAGTTTGTGGGCATCGTCGAGCGCCAGCGCCCTGACAGGATGCTCGGCCAAATCGAGCGTTTCCACGGTGAGCGCGGTGAAAATCTCATAGTCCTCTTCCTTGAAAAGGCCTTCTCCGAACATATAGTCGGACACGGCATTCAGCAGGCACGACTTGCCGCACCCCGAAGGCCCGGTAATCAGCAGATTGGTGTTGATGCTGTTCAGCACCGACTTGCCGCGCTGGGCCACGATGGCCTTGACCGTAGCCACCAGTTCGCGCACACTTTTCTTGGGGGCTTCCAGCCCCACCAGCCGGTCGAGGCAGTCGCCGTCGCCGGGTGCCGCCATGACCGGATTTTCGGAAACCGTTTCCGCGGCGGGCAACTGCTTCCCGCAAAAGCGGCAGAAGCGGGCCTTGTCGCGGTTGTCCTGCCGGCAGTTCGCACATGTTTTCATCCTCAGTCTACTTTTGTTCCGAAATCATTTACGTGAATGGTCTTGCCATCGTGGTCGATCCGCCGGTGACGGGTATTGCCGGCTTTCCCGAAGAACCAGAAAAGGAAGAGGGCACAGCAGGCGGCAAAGAGGAAGTTCATCAGCACGCCGATAAAGGCAAAAGTGGCCACCACCATGCCCAGACCGCACACGACATAAACCAGCGTATGGGCCGCACCGCGGAGCACGCCCACCGTCTTGTACATCTTGATGGAATTATACTGCACGGCCAGCGTCAGGCCGAAAAGCAGTGTAAAGGGTATGGCCCGGAGGTAGCCCACATCGTCGGGGTTGCACCACCAGTAGGCGTCGGAGCCCAGCGCCAGGGCGCCTCCCAACTCGAGCAGGGCTATGCCGCAGACGCAGACGGCGAAGATGACACGCAGGAAACGGGGCGCGCTCCTTTCGAAGATGCCCATGACGAAAACAATCAGGGCCACCACCGTCAACGTCAGGCCCAGCAACGGCGGCACCGACGTAAAGTAGAACTCGCCAAGGAAGGAATTGCGAAGCCGGTTTCTCAGTCCGAGCACATTTTCCCGGCCCATATCGTCGATGAGCTTCAATTCCTTGTCGGGCCATATCACGTGATAATATTTCCCTTCATACTCCATAATCACATTTTTCTCAGACACCGGCGGAACGGCTTCAAACTCATAGCCGTTGGGCACATAGATGTCCTTGGGCGGCTTGGCGTCCTGCCACTGGCCGTCGACCAGTTCATACTGCACGACACGAATCCTGCCTTCCTTGCCGTTGACTACATAGCGCTGGGCGGCAACCGACAGGCTGCCCAAAAACAGGACCAGCATCCACCATAACCTGCTTTTCATATCTCTTTTCCGTTTTTTAATCTGTTACGCTTCCCACTTTCCGGCGAACGGGCACCGCCGCCGTCACATGGTGTCCTCCCAAAATCCCGAGGACTGTGATTCCTCCTGCTGAGGTTCGCTCTCCTCTCCGGCCGCGGCGGGAGAGGCCGGAACTGCCTTGCCGGCCGCCCTGGACCGGGAAGTCGGCGCCTTGGCCCCGCTCTTCTCCGCCCCGCCGGAACCGGTGGCACCGGCTGACGGAACAAGCGGCGTGGAGAGGAATACGATGGAGTTCATTATCCCCTTGCGGTCGTAATAGTAGCCCTTCATCTTCTTGTCCCACTTGTCATACTCCGCATTCAGCACCTGCTTCTGCGGCTCATGCTTCTCCGGGTAGAAGGAGAAGGAAGCTGGCAATGTGTCGTTCTTGCTGTAGACTCTGCCGTGGGCCTTCACAGGCGCCTGCCCGGCTATGGACATGGTGCCGAAGATGTATTCGCCATCGGCCACGGAATCTATATTGCAAACGATGCGGACGCTGCCGCCGTCATAGCGGGCCACCCACTGGCCCAGCACCCAATGGCCGGACTGCGCCTTGACGGATGCCACCTCCGAGGTCCACGACCGGCTGCCGCTGACCTGTGGAGTCACCCAATACCACAGCACCAGCAACGGCCAGACTATCGACAGCCAGCTCCAGCCAAACAGGCTGATGTTCTTCTTGCTGGTATCGTCGTAGCTCTGCTGCCACTCGGAATACTTGGTAATCACATTGTCAAGGGTATCGTCCTCCTGATGATAGGCATAATAGAGCGAATCGAGCTGACGGTATTCGAATTCATCGCCACGGATGCGACGGCCGCCCGTGTCGACCTTTTCACGCCGGGAAAGATAATACAGGGCTATGGCGGCGCTCAACAGCAGCACCGCACCGATTACCGTCACAAGGAACGAGGGGAACCAACGGAAACCGGCGTAAAGAATGGCGGCCGAAACGATGCCGCCGACAGCACCGGGAATGACGGCATTCCAGAAGCCCCACATCACGGCCTGAAACACCAGAATGCCCACGCCGCAAATCAGGGACGTGGTCCAGAAATGCCCCTCAATCGGATTGACCTCGGGCAGACCGAAAAGCCAGGTGCCCAGGAAAAGCACCAGCGTGGGAATGCCGCCAAAGAGCAGGAAGAAATTGCGCCGCTTCTTTACCGACCTGTCGCTCTTGCCCAGTTGGCCGACCGACTGGTCGATTCGGCTGATGGCCGAGGCATAGCGGGCATAATAATAGTTCTTGGGCGCATATTTCCCAATCAGTTCCACATATTTCGCCGTTTCCTTTTCGTAAGTGAACTTCGGAGTCAGGTCGAGCAGGGGATTCTCCTGGAAAAATACGGTCAGCCACGCGTCCAGCCAGGGCACCGTCTGCCCTTCCCGGCCCAGCCGGCGCACCTTTTCGCCCATGGCGGCGGCCACGGTGGCCGGCGGCAACTGCCCGAGATCCTCCGGCGAAGTCAGCAGTTTCCCGCCCAAAGGGTAGACCGGAGCATGTCCCAGGAATCCGGCAACAGACTTGTAGGCACCGATAACGAGGTCATACGGTCCGGCCTTCTGGCTGTTTTCCTCATCGTCCTCATCCATGCAGTAGCGGTTCCATTCCAGGAAATGGGCATACGCCTCGCCCCGGGCCCGCAGATAATCGCCCACGGGCGTATCCTCCATGTGGAGAAACTCCTCCACCAGAGCACCTTCGCCGGCCTCGCCGAGCACCATCGCGCTGAGGCGCGCATTGAGATACTCGCCCACCTGCTCAATGGAGTAGCAGCGGTCGGACGCCTGCGGGTCGACGCCGAACCACAGGTCGGCGGCATCGTCAAGTTCGTAGGCAATGCGGTAGGGCGAACTGGAACGGTAATAGAGGGACGACACATCGTCCGTAGCGTTGTCGTGGAGCATACGAATCTTGCCCGCCAAAGCCGGGTTGCGGCTGGCGAGCCAGACAATCAGCGCCTTGCTGCGCAGCAGATAATAGTTGGTCGCACACAATCCGCCTTCCGAATGATAGGCCGCGAGCAATTCGTCCACCGTTTCGGCGTTGACCCATCCGCTCTCCGTATACACCGGGAAAATCAGTTCCGGATTCAGCAGCACTGCAAGATAATAGCAGGCGATGAATCCGTTCATCTGCTCTTCTCCCGTATCGAACTGGTCCGAATCGACGTATTCACGTAGTGCCGCAATGGTCTTGTCCATCTTCAGCGCATGCAGATAAATCATGAGGTGGGAGTCGGGACGAAGCACTTCCTGCGCCATGCGGGCGTGCTCCCGGAAGATGTGGAGACTGATTTCCTTCGGGTCGGTGTGATGGCCTCCCGCGGGGTCGACATAATCCTTGGAAGGGTCGAGCATATAGGCCACGGCCATCAGTCCGGCCTCCTGGTTGGCAGGATAAACCTTCTCGACGATTTCTTCCACGTTGACGGCAATCTCGTTGCGGCCGGTTTCTTCCAACCAGCGTGTCACACGCCCCGAATAGAGATATTTCTTTCCCAACACCTTGTCCTCAAGCAGGAGTTGGGCCAGTTCGGCCGGCGAATGGGCCACCTGCCCCTTTGCCGAATTGAAGACAACGTGGAATCCGGCATTGACGGCCGAGGCGCTGCCTGTGTCGAGACTCTCGCCCTGCGCCCAGCGCCTGACATCGTCGAACGTGGCGCGGTCGCTCATCTTCAGGCGGGTGAGGGCCTTGATCAGCGAAGCCATGTGGGGCGAGAGGTTGCCGGGCATGGGGAGGGTTTCGTTCAGTTTCGAGCGAAGCAGCTGCGACTCGTTGGCCGTAAGTTTCGCCTTGCCCATCCACAGGCACAAGAGCGACACGCCGAGCGAAAAGTAGTCGCTCTCGACGCCCACCTCGGCGGGCTCGCCGGGCACATTGGTGTAAAATTCAGGTGCGGCATAGACCGGAGAACGCATCTCGTCAATCTTGCAGACACCGCCCTGCGGGCATTCCACGGAGATGCCGAAGTCGGCCAGCACAATCTGTGTCTTCGCCTTGTCGGCATAGAAGAAATTGCCGGGCTTGATGTCGCGATGCAGAATGCCGTGCCTTGCAAGGAAATCGATGGCCGAGGCCATGCGGACGGCCACTTCCGCCAGCGCCTTCTCGTTGCCTTCGAGCACGACGCCGTCGAGCGACCCGCCCTCGCAGAAGTCCATCAGTTCGTAGTCGTGCCTCTCGCCGGGGTGGGCGGCATCCTGCCACTCTCCGTGGCCGACAATGTTCACCAGCAGTCCGCTGCCCTTGAGCTGTCTGATTTTCTCCAGGATGGCGTGGTTGGGCCGGTGGTCGGGGTCGTAGTAATAAAGTTTGAGCGCATACTTCTTTCCGGCACGGCTCACGGTGAAGACGACGGCTTCGCCTGACGAATCGGAAAGGATGCCTTCGTTCCGATAGGCCACGCCGTCCAGTTCGAACACGTCCGGCCAGCCTTTCGCCGCCTGAGCCTTAGCCACACCACCCGGGCGCGGCTGAAGATTCCGGTCGCTTTTTCTCTCATAGGGCCGCAGTTCTTCCGCGTCACTGCCCGCCGCACCACGACGGGCGGCACGGCCTGTGGCATGGGCATCGCCGGCACCGGCAGCACGGGCAGCACGACCGGTGGCATGGACATCCCGCCGGCCGGCCACCTCCGTGGCATGGACATCCTCGCCGCTCTGATTCCTGCGACGGCGAGCACCTGTTGTCTTATCGGTTATCTTATCTTCTTCTGACATAATAGATGGCTTTTATCTTGAATTTTATTCAGCGTTATGTTGAGTCGTAGCTATGGACAGACCGTCTGTGTTCAGGGGTTCTGCTGCGTTCCGTTTTTCGAACCCAGAAGACGGACAACCCAATTAACTAAATAATAAACAGCAATAAATCCTATGAGCAGAACCAATATGGATATGCCGAATGCACGCAAGGCCGTCACACCTGTACCGAACCCCGTCCAAAGAAAATTAATAAACTGTTTCATATCACTTGATTTTATTCCAAAAGTTAATTATTCAATCATGAGCGTCCGCTGCTTCACAATAAAATCGCCGTTCTCCTCAATGTACTGTTCGGGAGTGACATATACCCATGTGCCCCCCAGTTGCGGCTCCGCACACTCTGAGGGACAATTGTGGAGTGCACCGCACAGATTGCATTTCCATACGGTCGGCTGGTAGCCGGACAGGTCGTATTCCGTATGCACGGAAGCCACCCGCCGGGCCGAATAATAGTCGCGCTGCTGTTCGGGGACAAAACCGGGCGGCGGCACCATGGCTGACAACGCGGCATTCATTTCCGCCACCTTTTCCCAGTAGGCCGTCATTATCTCGTCCAGCGAGAGAACTGCATCGGCATACTGCACGCGCGCTTCCGCCTCTTTCTCCTGAACCGGCGGCTGCACCGGCGCCGAAGCTCCTACCGACTGCAGCACCCGGGCATATTCGTCGAGCAGGGCCCGGTCGGCTTCAGACAGTCCGGGAGAACTTTCGGAACGCCCGTCTGTTTTTCTGAGCTTCTCGATTCGGTCGTGAAGCGCCGCCAGTTCGGCCGCTTTGGCCTGCACGAGACGGAAAGCGGGATCCTCCTGAGCCGCCGCCAAGGCCTGCCGGGCCATCTCCGTCAACGGCGCATTGCACTTGCGGCAAAAGTTCCGGGCATTGAGCGTTCCGCACACCGGACAAAGAAGGCCCTCGCGAGGCTGTCCACACTGCGTGCAGAACCTGGCCGACGGCTTCATGGCCGCTCCGCAAAATGAACATTTCCCCGGAACCAGGGCACGGCCACAATGCAGGCAGACGGCCGCCCCTGCCCTTACCGGCTGTCCGCAAAAAGGACAGACTCCGCCCGCTGCCGCGGGCGATTCGGATGACAGCCCCCGGAAGCGTCCGGACCTGGCCGCCCAACGCCCTTTGCCGGGATTCGTTTCCTCCCTGACCCGGGCGGCAAGCCCACTTTCCTTCTTTTTCAGCAGTCCACTCATATCTCAACCGATTTCTACACACAGATTATCCAATGCAAAAGACCAACAGTGTTTTCCTTTCCCAACAAGGTTACGTTCCTGAAAACATTTGCCGGCTGTCCTGCAAACGACCGCCTGCCCAAGTCGAAAAACTACCGGAAATGACAAATCCGGGACGCGGGGAAAAGGCTAAAGGGCAAACCACCGGAACAAGGCTTCGCGGCCAGTCAGCCGGACCACGGCAACTGTGTCAAGGGCAAGTTATCAAAAAAGGGCTGAACGAACAAGGCGGCAGAATGGAAATCGGGAAAATACCCCTGATAACCGTGGGGAAAAGAGAGGGTTACGCTTGCCGGACAGGCGCCGGACGGGAGGCTTCCGGCGAAAAAGCGTTCGTCGGAAAAAAACGGCCGTTCGTCGTCGTCATCCGCCCATACCTATATCTTATTTGCAAGGGCCGGAACGGCATTCTAACTTTGCACCAGAAACCAACCAAACAGGAAGAATCATGAAACTACGGAATTTGTCAATCATCGCCGCCCTGGCACTGGCCACAGCGCTTCCGGCAGAGGAGCGCAAGGTGTGGTCGCTGCAGGACTGCATCGAGCATGCACTCAGCCAGAACATCCAGCTGCAGCAAAACCGGCTCTCACTGCAAAGCGCAGGAGTGGATGTCAGCCAGGCCAAAGCGGCACTGTTTCCAAGTCTGTCATTCTCCAGCGGACAAAACCTGCTGAACCGCCCCTTCCAGGAAACGAGTTCCTCGGTCAGCGGAACCGAAATCATCAGCAGCGACAGCCGCAGCACCTACAGCGGCAACTACCAGCTGGGCGCGCAGTGGACCCTGTGGGACGGCGGAAAACGACGCTACAACATCAAGCAGAAAGAAACCGAGGAGGACATCAGCGAACTGACTGTCGAAGAAACGCAGAACCAGCTCAAGGAGGAAATCACCCGCCTGTATGTGCAGATTCTCTATGCTGCCGAATCGGTGGATATCAACCGGAAAACTCTGGAAACCAGCCAGGCCACTCTCGAGCAGGCGCAAAGCATGTTTGAAGAAGGCGACCTCTCCAAAGCCGACGTGGCACAACTGGAAGCTCAGATGGAAAACGACCGCTACCAGCTGGTGACTGCCGAAAATGCACTGAAAAACTACAAGCTGCAACTCAAGCAACTCCTCGAACTGGACGGAACGGAGGAAATGGAGCTGGAAATGCTCACCATCAGCGACGAGAAAGCCACCGCCATGCTCCCGGCACAGGCCGACGTCTACAGCCAGGCCGTAGCCTCCCGGCCGGAAATCAAAAGCAGCCGGCTGAGCATCGAAAACGCCCAACTGGCCATCAAGACCGCCAAGGCCGGCTATATGCCTACCATCAGCCTGTCGGCCGCCACTTCGACGCAGACCAACAGCGGCAGCACACGCAACTGGGGGCAGCAGCTGAAGCTGGGATGGAACAACAGCATCGGACTACAACTGAATATCCCCATTTTCAACCAACGCGAAACAAAAAGTGCCGTAGAAAAAGCTGAAATCAACTACAGCACCTCACAACTGGACCTGGCCGACAAACAAAAGGAACTGTATGCCACCATCGAATCGCTGTGGCTCGACGCACAAAACGCACAACAGCAGTTCCTGGCCGCCGACAGCAAGCTGAAAAGCACCCGCACCAGTTTTGAAATGGTGAGCGAGCAGTTCAGCCTGGGCATCAAGAACACCGTGGAACTGCTGACGGAGAAGAACAACATGCTCATCGCACAGCAGCAGCGCATCCAGGCCAAATACATGGCCGTGCTCGACCGCATCCTGCTCGACTTCTATGCCGGCGAACCCATCCGGCTCTGAACCTGAAAAGTAACGGAACGCCCCTCCCTGCCGGCGTTCCTCCATCCAGAACTTTCATCCACAATTCATCATGAAAAAGAAAAATATCATCATCAGCACAGCCGCCCTGCTCATTCTGGCCGGCGCCGGCCTTTGGATATTCGGCGGCCGGAAAGCGGAAAAGAACATCGACTTCGCCACCGCTACCGTCCAAAAAGGCAACGTCAGCAACTCCATCACGGCCACCGGCACCATCGAACCGGTTACCGAGGTACAGGTGGGTACGCAGGTGTCGGGTATCATCGACAAAATCTATGTGGACTACAACACTGTCGTGAAAGCCGGACAGGTTATCGCCGAAATGGACCGCGTCACCCTGCTCAACGACCTGCAGTCGGCCCAGGCCTCCTACAACGGCAACGAAGCCGAATACCACTACCAGCAGAAACTGTTTGAACGCTACCGCACCCTGCACGAAAAGCAGCTGATCAGCGACACGGAATACGAACAGTATGAATACAACTACCGCCGCGCCAAGAGTGCCTACGAACAGAGCAAGGCCCTGCTGGACAAAGCCAAGCAGAACCTGTCCTACACCACCATCACCTCGCCCATCGACGGTGTCGTCACCAGCCGGCAGGTGGAAGCCGGACAGACCGTAGCCTCGGGATTCTCCACCCCGACTCTCTTCACCATTGCCGCCGACCTGACACAGATGCAGGTGGTGGCCGACATTGACGAAGCCGACATTGCCGGCGTGAAGGAAGGCGCCCGCGTCACCTTCACCGTCGACGCCTACCCCGACGACGTTTTCGAAGGCGAAGTGAAGCAGGTGCGCCTGGGCAGCACCAACAGTTCGTCCAGCTCGACGGAAACCACAGAAACGGTGGTTACCTACGAAGTGGTCATCAGTGCCGACAACCCGGACCTCAAACTCAAACCGCGCCTCACCGCCAACGTCACCGTCTACACCGACACCCGTGAGAACGTACTGACGGTCCCCAACAAGGCCCTGCGCTTCCACCCCGATGAAAAACTGGCTGGCAACCGCCCCATCCACGACTGCGACGCACCGAAAAAGCTGTGGAGACTCGATGAAAAGGGATGGACCGCCATTCCCGTCAAGACAGGACTCAGCGACGGCGCCAACACGGAAATTGTATCGGGCATAAAGGAAGGCGACTCCATCGTGACCGAAGCCGTCATCAAGAGTCAGGCCGAACCGGCCGCCCCCCAGGAAACGGAACAGGAGCAGAGCCCGTTCATGCCCGGCCCCAGAGGCAAGAAGAAATAAACACGACTCCGCGCAGGCACAGCGCTGCCGGACAAAAGCAAGGACACATTATGAGCAAGAACGTCATCGAACTGCAAAATATCAAGCGGAACTTCCACGTAGGCGGGGAAACCGTACACGCCCTCCGCGGCATCACGTTCAGCATCCAGGAAGGGGAATTTGTCACCATCATGGGCACTTCGGGGTCGGGCAAATCGACTCTGCTGAACACACTGGGCTGCCTCGACACCCCCACCAGCGGTGAATATCTGCTCGACGGCATCCCCGTGCGGACCATGAGCCGGGCACAGCGGGCCGTGCTGCGGAACCGGAAAATCGGTTTCGTCTTCCAGAACTACAACCTGCTGGCCAAAACCACGGCCGTGGAAAACGTGGAACTGCCGCTCATGTACAACCCCAGCGTGTCGGCCACCGAAAGGCGCCGGCGGGCCATCGAAGCCCTGAAGGCCGTGGGCCTGGGCGAACGATTGGAACACAAGTCGAACCAGATGTCGGGCGGACAGATGCAGCGCGTGGCCATCGCACGGGCGCTGGTCAACGAGCCGGCCGTCATCCTGGCCGACGAGGCCACCGGTAACCTCGACACGCGCACTTCCTTCGAAATTCTGGTGCTCTTCCAGCAACTGCACGCCCAGGGACGCACCATCATCTTTGTCACCCACAACCCGGAACTGGCCATGTACAGCAGCCGAAACATCCGCCTGAGCGACGGGCACGTCATCGAAGACACGCCCAACCCGCAGATACGGTCGGCCGCCGAAGCACTGGCCGCACTGCCCAAGGAGGAGGACGACTGACCCGCCGTCCTCCCGCTCCCTTCCGGAACAACCTTTTCGGACATCCATTAAACACATCAGAAAATGAACGGTACAAATCTCATCAAGATAGCCCTACGCGCACTGAGCAACAACAAGCTGCGGGGATTTCTCACCATGCTGGGCATCATCATCGGCGTGGCCTCGGTCATTGCCATGCTGGCCATCGGCCAGGGCTCGAAACGGAGCATACAGCAGCAGATTGCGGAAATGGGCTCCAACATGATTATGATACATCCCGGCGGCGAAATGAAAGGCGGCGTAAGGCAGGACGCCTCAGCCATGCAGACGCTGAAACTGGAGAACTATGAAACGCTGAAGGAAGAGTGTGTCTACATTTCCGCCATCAGCCCCAACGTATCGGCCAGCGGACAGCTCATCGCCGGCGCCAACAACTATCCCTCCTCCATCACGGGCATCGACACCGACTACCTGACCATCCGCCAGCTGAAAGTGGAACAAGGCGAAATGTTCACCAGCGAAGACATCCGCACCGCCGCCAAGGTGTGCGTCATCGGAACCACCATCGTCGAAAACCTCTTCCCCGACGGCACCGACCCCATCGGAAAAATCATCCGCTTCAAGCAGGTGCCGCTGAGAGTGGTCGGCGTACTCGAATCGAAAGGCTACAACTCCATGGGCATGGACCAGGACGCCGTGGTGCTGGCCCCCTATTCCACCGTCATGAAACGCCTCCTGGCCCAGACACACCTCAGCGGCGTATTTGCCTCCGCTCTCACCGAGGACATGACAGAGGAAGCCGTCGACGAAATCACCCGCATCCTGCGGCGCGAACACCGGCTGAAGGAAGCCGACGACGATGACTTCACCATCCGCACACAGCAGGAGCTGAGCTCCATGCTCAACACCACGACCGACCTCATGACCACTCTTCTGGCCTGCATCGCAGGCATCTCGCTGGTAGTAGGCGGCATCGGCATCATGAACATCATGTATGTCTCGGTGACGGAACGTACACGGGAAATCGGACTGCGCATGTCGGTCGGCGCCCGCGGCGTGGACATCCTCTCGCAATTCCTCATCGAATCGGTGCTCATCAGCATCACGGGCGGCATCATCGGCATCATTCTGGGCTGCGGCGCCTCCTACATCATCAAGACGGTGGCCAACTGGCCCATCTACATCCAGCCCTGGAGCGTGCTGCTCTCCTTTGTGGTGTGTACCTTCACCGGTGTGTTCTTCGGCTGGTATCCGGCCAAGAAGGCTGCCTGTCTCGACCCCATCGAAGCCCTGCGCTATGAATAACACAACGCCCGGTATCCGCATCGTGGCCAACCCGGATTTCCGGCAGAATGCAGGTGCTGCCCACGCCGCCAATGCGGACGGAAGGCAGTGCCTGCATTCCTCCCTTCACGATGCCGCCGTTCTCTTTCACCGGAACCGTTTTTTTATGTAACTTTGCTCCTACCGCCTACCCGGTCCGCAAAAAACACACACGACCCATGTCCACCAGCCGCCAGCAACACAGCCAGAAACTACTCGAAACCGCCATCCATGCCATCTATTGGGGCATACTCTTCGGCATTCCTCTCATCATCATGCAGAGCACGGGCGGAAGCATTTTCAACAAGCAGACGTTCACGCGCTTCTTCATTGTCCCGATTTCCCTCTGCCTGATTTTTTATCTCAACTACTTTCTGTTCATCCCCCGGCTTCTCTTCAAGGAACGCCGCAAGGAATTTTTCCTCGTCAATCTGCTGACCATCTTCGCCATAGCCATCGGGCTGCGCCTGTGGTTCGACTTCATCATCGGCCTCATGCCGCCCGAAAAGCACATGATGCACACGAAGTTCTCCTATCTGTTCGTCATTCTCCGCGACGTCACCAGCCTGGTCTTCTCGGCCGGCCTGAGCGTGGCCATCAAAATCAGCAAGAAATGGCATGAAAGCGAAGCGGCAAGGCGGGAGGCCATCAAGAGCCAGACCGAAGCCGAACTGAAGAACCTGCGCAGCCAGCTCAACCCGCACTTCCTGCTCAACACGCTCAACAACATCTATGCCCTCATCGCCTTCGACGCGGATAAGGCCCAGCAGGCCGTGCAGGAACTCAGCAAACTGCTGCGCTACGTCCTCTATGAAAACCAGGAAACCACCGTGCCGCTGCACAAGGAGGTCAACTTCATCAGCAACTACGTGGAACTGATGAAAATCAGAATGCCCGCACACGTCGAGGTGAAAACCGAATTTGACATCCGCCCCGGCTCCGCCACCCCGATTGCCCCGCTCATCTTCATCTCGCTCATCGAGAATGCCTTCAAGCACGGCATCTCGCCCACGCAGAAGAGTTTCATCCACATCCGTCTGGCCGAGACCGACGACGAAATCGTGTGCCACATCAGCAACAGCAACTACCCCAAGACCGAAAGCGACCGAAGCGGCTCGGGCATCGGACTGGAGCAGGTGAAAAACCGGCTCGAACTGGCTTATCCCGGACAGTACACCTGGGAACAGACGCTCTGCGACGAGGGCCGCACCTACAGTTCTACCATCCGCATCCGCCTCCACTAACCTTACAAAACCTTTCTGCCATGAAACTCAAATGTGCTGTCGTCGACGACGAACCGCTGGCACTGGGACTGATTGCCAGCTACGTGAAAAAGACTCCCACCCTGCAGCTCTGCGGCACGTACGCCAGCGCCGTGGAAGCCATGGACGGACTGGCCGAAAACCCCGTGGACCTGCTGTTCCTCGACATCCAGATGCCGGAACTCAACGGTCTGAAATTCTCACGGATGGTGCCCGAAACCACCCGCATCATCTTCACCACAGCCTTCGGACAATACGCGCTCGACGGCTACCGGGTCAACGCGCTCGACTATCTGCTCAAACCCATCAGCTACGCCGACTTCGCCGAAGCGGTGGGCAAGGCCATGAAATGGTTCAGCCTCGTGGCACGCTCGGAAGGAACAGCCGGAACGGAAACCGGCGGCAACACGCCCGAAAGCGAAGCACCGGCGCCTGCCGGCAACACCGACAGCAGGCCGGAACGGACGGACTGCATCTACGTGAAAAGCGACTACCGGCTCATACAGGTGGAACTGGACAAGATTCTCTACGTGGAAGGCTTGAAGGACTATGTGAAAATCTATACCACCGACGAGGCCAAACCCATCCTCTCGCTGCTGAGCATGAAGGCCATGGAGGAAAAACTGCCCGCCGACCGCTTCCTTCGCGTGCACCGTTCCTTCATCGTGCAGAAATGCCACATCCGCGAAATCTACAAAGGAAAAATCGCTTTCGGAAAAAAGTTCATCCCCGTTTCCGAAAGCTACAAGCAGGCGTTGCAGGACTACATTGACCATCACTCCGTTTGACCGCCTGCCGCCTGCCGGCCACGGCTGCCGAAAACGGCCGGCACCCCCTCCCGACAACAACACGCACACACAAGAAAAACAATGTAGTGTACTAAAAAAAGTTGACACAAATTTTAGAAGTATGCGTACTTATAAAGGCATGTCAGACTTTCATCGTCTG
>PPYF01305766.1_pt1 | contig 21652 bp, 20 predicted proteins | sample 1559871 | NCBI WGS metagenome assembly PPYF01 (sample SAMN08240021, study PRJNA423297) | Human gut metagenome, whole genome shotgun sequencing project.
AGGAAATTGCGTGTTCCTCTTCCGACTTTCATGTTAATGATACCTTTTTCATAAGGTAAATCATAATCGACTCCTGCGTCTACAATTTTAAGAGTGAAACCGTGCTGTCGGCACAGGAAATTGATCCCTGCTCCCCCATGAAGAAAGTTGCTGATTTGTTGCCAGGTTACTTCTTTAGGAGATGGGCTGACTTTTTCTTCTACGATGCCATGATCCGCGGCAAAGATTATATTTTGAGGATGAGTTAATCGTGGAGAAAGGGATTGTTGGATCAGTCCGATTTGCAAAGCAATTTCTTCCAGTCTTCCAAGCGATCCTTTAGGCTTGGTCAGATTATTGATTTTGTCAATCAGAGCTTCTTTGATAGCTTCATCCGGCTTTTGAATATGAAATGTTTTCATGTTTATTTTATTTTTACGGGAATACCACTTGCCATGAGATATACATCGTCGGCATGCGATGCGATGTATTGATTGGTCCAACCTTGCAAGTCTGTGAATTTACGTTGCAGTTTGTTCTCGGAAACTCCCCCCCAACCAATCTCATTAGTTACAAATATGAAAGTGGCATCCTGCTGGGTAAATTTGTCGAATTCTTTTTTGACGGCTTCCAATGAGGAGGCAACGTTAGAATCAAACTCCATAAAGAAGTTAGTGCACCAAAGAGTTACACAATCTATCACTACGACTCTGCCCGCTACATTGTGACGGCTCAATTCTTTTTCTTCTTCTATATTTATTGCTTTTGCTGCTACTTTGGGGACATACTGCTCTGTATGCTCAACAAGTGAGAACTGTGCGAGGAAGAGTGCAGACAGTGGAAGCCGGCAGTAATGAGAAGCGGGCATTACCATCTGCCAGCATTGTTATTTTGGCGAAAAGTGATTCTGCCTTTATCAAGGGAATAACAAGTGATAAGAATGGGCGTTTCATTCTTAATTATCAACCGCAGAAGAAAAAGAAATACCTGTTGAAGGTCTCTTTTATGGGAATGCAATCTGTATACCGGGCACTGGAAGACTCTGTATCGGTGAATATCGGTACAGTGGTATTGAAAGATGATGATATTCAGATTAGTGAAGTGACGATAACGGGAAAATTGCAGGAAGTAGTGATGGAGGGAGATACTACGGTTATCAATGCTGCCGCTTTTAAAACTCGTGAAGGAGCTTATCTGGAAGATTTAGTGAAGCGTGTTCCCGGATTGGTATATAATAAGAAAGATAATTCGTTGACATACAACGGACAGCCCATCAGTGAAATCAATGTAAATGGCGAAGCTTTTTTCTCCGGAGATAAAAAGACGGCACTCGAAAATCTTCCGGCAGACTTGATTAGTAAGTTGAAAGTATATGATAAGAAATCGAAAGAAGAGGAGTTCACCGGAATTAGTTCAGGAGAAAAGAAATATGTACTCGACTTGCAGACTAAGGATGAATTGAATAAAACCTGGCTGACAAATGCAACGGTAGGATACGGGAATAACCAGAAGAAGGATTTCGAGGGGCAAGTGAATTATTTTAGTAAAGACGGAGATAATCTTTCTTTTATCGCACAGTCTACCAACAGATACCAGAATAGTACGTACAAGGATAATATCAACAATTCGGTAGGAATGAATATGACTCATAAATTCGGTAAGAAATTCTCCCTGACCGGAAGTGTGAACTATAATGAATCGTAGCGAGAACCGGTCGCGTTCGGAGAATCAGTCGAACCGTTATAGCTGGATGATGAGTATTATGAGACGTCTGAATGAAAAAGGTACAACGCTGGCATTGAATATCCTGAACTCGGATTCGTGGGGAGATAATGAAAGTTTTTCGCTTTCTAAAACTACTTATTTCCGTCTTGAAGATAAATTGGGAAATGATTCGGTGCTTTTTCGTAACCAGTATTTGAAGTCGCCTCAAAAAAATAATTCATGGAGAGTCGGGATTACCTTTGCCCAGCCTATTGGTAAGAAGATGCATTTCCGGGTAGCATATAACTGGGATACTAACTATGAGCGTGATAATCGTGATACGTATGAATTATCTTCTCTGACGAAGTCGGAAGTCTTTGGTGAACTACCTCCCGACTATGAAGCAGGGTATGTGGATAGTTTGAGTAATCGGAGTCATAGTCGTACGAATGGCCATAATCTGGATGTGGGGCTTAATTACTCTGATGATACCTGGATGTTTAATGCCTCATTAGGGATGACTCCGCAAAAACGTGCCATTGAACGGAAAATGGGAAAGCTCTATGCGGACACTACCATGCATACTATCGACTTTCAGCCTATGATATGGGTGAATTGGAAAAAGAAAGAGGCCCGGATCACTTTCAATTATAGCGGTAGAACCCGGCAACCCTCCTTATCAGATTTAATGCCGCTGACGGATAACAGTAATCCGTTGTATATCACCCGGGGAAATCCGGATTTGAAACAGATGTTTTCTCATAGTGTCCGTGTGAGCTTTCAACATTCAAAAAAAGGTATATCTGCGAATATCGGTGGGCAGATGGAACAGAACAGTGTGACGCAGGTAGTGCTATATGATGCAAAAACCGGCGGACGTGAGACATCTCCTATTAATATTAACGGAAACTGGAATGTATATGGAAGTGCCAACTGGTGGAAGCGTCTGGGACATTTTTCCTTGCGGTTGGATATGAACGGTAATCATAGCAATCGTGTCAGTATGATTAATGAAGACAAGAGCCTCGAACCGAAGAAAAGTACGACACGTGATACCGGATTGGGGTGTGACGCGAATGTATCTTATCAGCCCACCTGGGGAGGTATTGATTTCTCTACTTCCTGGAATTATCAGTATTCGCTTAATTCTATCAATGATAACGATACCTATACGCGTAATTATAGTTTTCGTCTTGAAGGGTACGTTGATCTTCCTTTTGGCTTGCAATTACGGACTGACGGGGCTTATTCTTTCCGTAATGGTACGAATATCCGTAAAGGCGAAGATGACCAGATGTTGTGGAATGCAAGTGCCAGCTGGCGGTTCTTGAAAAAGAAAGAAGCGGAACTGTCTGCTTATTGGGCGGATATTCTCGGGAAGAGGAAAAGTTTCGGCCGTACGACTTCTTCTGATGGTTTTTATGAGTTCCGTAACCAGGAAATAAAAGGATATTTCATAGTCACTTTCAAATATAACTTTCGTTTGATGATGTGATTTTTAGAAAAAAGTCGTATGTTTGCTACAGAACCATAAAACAAAATGTACTATGAGCGGTAATTATGTTATCAATATCGGCCGTCAGTTAGGTAGCGGCGGAAAAGAAATAGGAGAGAAGTTGGCAGTCCGTTTGGGAATCAACTTCTACGACAAGGAACTGATTAATCTGGCTTCGGAGGAAAGTGGATTGTGTAAGGAGTTTTTTGAAAAGGCTGATGAAAAAGCCTCGCAGGGTATTATTGGCGGACTGTTCGGTATGCGTTTCCCTTTTATCAGTGAGGGAGCTATGCCATGTAACAACTGCTTGAGCAATGATGCCTTGTTCAAAGTACAGAGTGATGTGATCCGTCATCTGGCAGCAGAAAGATCTTGTGTCTTTGTAGGACGTTGCGCAGATTATATTCTGCGTGGGGAGCAGCAGCTACTTATCATTTGTGCATCGATTCTTCTTCTTTGGGAATTGAAGAGACAGTGCGGTTCATTGAAGAATTTGTAGTAAAGAAACTGCAGCTTGTATGACAGGATAGAAAAGCAGATTGAAAAAATAAATAAAGCCGGCATATTCCATTTGGATATAGCCGGCTTTATTGTTTATATGCTAAACTTGATTTACATCATTGCTAATAATATCATCTGTCCCGTTAGAATACGGAGGAACATTGATAACGGATAAACTGTAGAGTATCCCACTGCCGGAGCATCTCCGGAGGTTGTTTGATTGGCATAAGCCAATGCCGGTGGGTCGGTATTACTACCGGCTATCAATCCCATCAGGGTGAAGTAGTTTACCTTATAATATAATCTTGCGATGGTGCCGATGATAAGTAGCGGGATAACGGTGATAAGGAAACCGGAACCTACGTATAGTAATCCGTCTCCCTCGACTACCGTTTGCACGAAATTGGCACCGGCATCTATACCGACACTGGCAAGGAAGAGAACGATACCGATTTCACGAAGCATCAGGTTGGCACTCATGGTTGTATAAGTCACTAAATGCAGCTTATGACCGAAACGGCCGATAAGAATAGCCACTACCAGCGGTCCGCCTGCCAAACCTAATTTTAAAGGAGTCGGCATACCCGGGAATGCAATCGGAAGACTACCCAGAAGGATACCTAAGAAGATACCAACGAAGATCGTAACAATGTTCGGTGTATCCAAGCGTTTCAACTGATTACCCAGTACACCGGCAACACGTTCCACTGCATCTTGCTGTCCTACCACCATAACGCGGTCACCTACCTGAAGTATCAGATTCGGATCGGCAAACAGGTCCATACCGGAACGGTTGATACGAGTGACATTGACCCCATACATACTACGGAAGTGCATAGAACCTAATGTTTTACCATTGATTTCCGGTTTGGTAACCAGAATACGACGGGAAACCATTGGGAGGTCTTGTTTTTCCCAGTCGAGCTCCACTTCTTTTCCGATAAATACTACAATTGCAGGAGCGTCTTCTTCCGAGCAGACGATAAATAACTGGTCGCCTATATTAAACACTGTTTCATGGTCGGGAATACTTACATGACCATCATGGCGAATTCGGGAGCAAACGAACTTACGGCCCAGGAAATTCTTGATTTCAATCAGCGTTTTTCCACTAATTGATTCATTGCGAACTTCCAGGCTCATCATGTGAGGTTTGTGGTGTGAATCTCCACTTTGGATTTTCAGGCTTTCTTCTTCTTTCGCCATATTGACACGGAAGATGTAACGGATGGCAATGATAGAACCAATGATACCTACCACACCGAGGGGATAAGCACATGCATAACCGAGAGCAATCTGCGGACCGGTATAATGCAACTGATTCAGAGCCTCATTGGCAGCACCAAGTCCCGGAGTATTTGTCACTGCTCCGTAAAGGATACCTACCATCATCGGCAGTTCTACCCGGCCGTTCCAGAGGTAATAAAGCCCCAGTGCGACAGCAATATTTAACACTACGATGCCTACAGCCAACAGGTTTAATGTCATTCCTCCTTTTTTGAAAGAGGAGAAGAAAGATGGCCCCACCTGAAGACCGATACAGAATACGAACAAGATCAATCCGAATTCACGGATGAAATGTAGGATGTGTGTATCGGCTGTGAAGCCGAAATGTCCCATTAGGATGCCGGCAATGAAGAATTTCTATGCAGATTGTATGCACTTGACGAATCGGGGCGTCCTGTGCGAATTTTCCCTAAAAAAGAGATTCGTTTTAACTTATTGGTTATATTTGCAGGTCGAACGACTGACATTTAGAAAGAGATAGATAAAAATAAAGACAATATTAATCTTGTTTTAATTTTAAATAAACTATGGCAGACAAAAAAGAAAAACTCTTCTCAGACTTTTCTCCTGCCTCCACCGAACAATGGATGGAGAAGGTTACAGCCGATTTAAAAGGTGCTGATTTTGAGAAGAAGCTCGTTTGGAAAACAAACGAAGGGTTTAAAGTGAAACCTTTTTACCGGATGGAAGATCTGGAGGATTTAAAAACTACTGATGCACTTCCTGGAGAGTTCCCTTATTTAAGAGGAACTAAAAAAGACAACAATGCATGGTTGGTTCGTCAGGAAATTAGAGTAGAATGTCCGAAAGAAGCCAATGCGAAAGCACTGGATATCCTAAATAAGGGTGTTGACTCACTTTCTTTCCATGTGAAAGCAAAAGAACTTAATGCGGAATATATTGAAACACTGTTAAGTGATATTCAGGCAGGGTGTGTTGAACTGAATTTCTCAACCTGTCAGGGGCATGTGGTTGAGTTGGCTAATCTGCTGGTAGCTTATTTCCAGAAGAAAGATTATGATGTGAAGAAACTGAAAGGTTCTATCAACTATGATTTCTTCAACAAGATGCTGACTCGTGGCAAGGAGAAAGGTGATATGGTACAAACAGCCAAATCTTTGATTGAAGCCATTCAGCCGCTTCCTTTCTATCGTGTGCTGAATGTAAACGCTTTATCATTGAATAATGCAGGCGCTTATATTTCTCAGGAACTGGGTTATGCTCTGGCTTGGGGAAATGAATATATGGGTCAATTGACTGATGCCGGTATTCCTGCTGCCATAGTAGCCAAGAAAATCAAATTTAATTTTGGTATCAGTTCCAATTATTTCCTTGAAATAGCGAAATTCCGTGCGGCACGTTTGCTTTGGGCAAATATTGTAGCTTCTTACAATCCCGAATGTGTGCGTGATTGCGAGAATAAAGGTCCTAACGGAGAATGTCGTTGCGCAGCAAAAATGGCGGTTCATGCCGAAACTTCTACTTTCAATCTTACTTTGTTTGATGCACATGTAAATCTGCTTCGTACACAGACTGAAGCCATGAGTGCTGCATTAGGAGGCGTAGACTCTATGACGGTAACTCCGTTTGATAAGACTTATGAGACTCCGGACGAGTTCTCAGAACGCCTGGCTCGTAACCAACAACTGCTGCTGAAAGAAGAATCTCATTTTGATAAAGTGATCGACCCTGCTGCCGGTTCTTATTATATCGAGAATCTGACTGTGGCTATTGCAAAACAGGCTTGGGAACTCTTCCTTGCTGTAGAAGAAGCAGGTGGCTTCTATGCGGCATTGAAAGCAGGAACTGTTCAGGCTGCTGTGAATGAGAGCAACAAAGCTCGTCATAAAGCAGTTGCACAGCGTCGTGAAGTGCTGTTGGGTACCAACCAATTCCCGAACTTCAATGAAAAGGCTGGCAATAAGCAACCTGTTGAAGGTAAGTGTTGTTGCGGAGGTGACTCTCACACTTGCGAAAAAGAGGTGGATACTCTGGTGTTCGATCGTGCTGCCAGTCAGTTTGAAGCATTGCGTCTCGAAACAGAAGCATCAGGCAAACGTCCGAAAGCGTTCATGTTAACCATCGTGCTATGTTTATCGTTGCCGGTGCTCCGGCTTGTATGGACGACCTGAAAGCTGCAGGTATCGAAAACTTCATCCATGTTCGTGTCAATGTATTGGATACCTTGAAAGAGTTTAACGCTAAACTATTGAAGTAAGATGAGAAAAGATTTTAAAAACATCGATATATATGCCGCATTTCAGCCGACTAATGGTGCTGAATGGCAAAAGGCTAACGGTATCTCCGCTGACTGGAAAACACCGGAACACATTGAAGTGAAGCCTGTTTATACAAAAGAAGACCTCGAAGGAATGGAACACCTTGGCTATGCTGCCGGACTTCCTCCTTATCTGCGCGGTCCGTATTCAGTCTGTGTCTATGACAATGAATGGAGCTGTACTTCCGATTATGGCATTCTATATCAATGCCGGTCTGGAACAAGGTGCTAAACTCGAAGAAATGGCCGGTACTATCCAGAATGATATTCTGAAAGAATTCATGGTGCGTAATACTTATATTTATCCGCCTGCATTCTCTATGAAGATTATTTCTGATATTTTCGAATACACTTCGCAGAAGATGCCTAAGTTCAACTCTATCTCTATCTCCGGTTATCACATGCAGGAAGCAGGCGCAACCGCGGATATCGAGTTAGCTTATACATTGGCCGATGGTTTGGAATATCTTCGTGCAGGAACGGCAGCAGGCATTGATATTGATGCATTTGCACCGCGTCTGTCTTTCTTCTGGGCGATTGGAACCAATCACTTTATGGAAATAGCCAAGATGCGTGCTGCACGTATGTTGTGGGCAAAGATTGTGAAACAATTCAATCCGAAGAACCCGAAATCACTGGCGTTGCGTACTCACTCGCAGACTTCCGGCTGGTCACTGACCGAACAGGATCCGTTCAATAACGTAGGACGTACCTGTATTGAGGCTATGGCTGCAGCTTTGGGGCATACTCAATCTTTGCATACCAATGCATTGGATGAGGCTATTGCTCTTCCAACAGATTTTTCTGCACGTATTGCACGTAATACACAGATTTACATTCAGGAAGAAACTTACATCTGCAAGAACGTTGACCCATGGGGTGGTTCTTACTATGTAGAATCTCTGACGAACGAACTGGCACACAAGGCTTGGGAGCATATTCAGGAAATTGAAAAACTGGGTGGTATGGCGAAAGCTATCGAAACAGGTATTCCAAAGATGCGTATCGAAGAAGCTGCTGCACGTACACAGGCTCGTATCGACAGTGGTCAGCAGACAATTGTCGGTGTGAACAAGTATCGTCTGGAAAAAGAAGCTCCGATTGATATTCTAGAAATTGATAATACAGCCGTTCGTCTTGAACAGATTGAAAACCTGAAACGTTTGAAAGATGGACGTAATCAGGCTGAAGTGGACAAAGCATTGGCAGCAATTACCGAATGTGTGAAGACTGGCAAGGGTAACTTGTTGGAATTGGCTGTGGAAGCAGCTCGTGTTCGCGCAACATTGGGTGAAATTTCTTATGCTTGCGAACAGATAGTAGGACGTTATAAAGCAATAATTAGAACGATATCAGGCGTGTATTCATCAGAAAGTAAAAACGATAGCGACTTCAAACGTGCTTGTGAACTGGCCGAGAAGTTCGCGAAGAAAGAGGGGCGTCAACCTCGTATCATGGTTGCAAAGATGGGACAGGACGGTCACGACCGTGGTGCTAAAGTCGTAGCAACCGGTTATGCTGACTGTGGCTTCGATGTGGATATGGGACCGTTGTTCCAGACTCCGGCGGAAGCTGCTCGCGAGGCTGTTGAAAACGACGTTCATGTAGTAGGTGTTTCTTCACTGGCTGCCGGACATAAGACATTGGTTCCGCAAATTATTGAAGAACTGAAGAAACTGGGTCGCGAAGACATTGTAGTGATTGCCGGTGGTGTTATTCCTGCACAAGATTACGATTTCTTGTATAAGGCAGGTGTAGCTGCTATCTTCGGTCCGGGTACTCCGGTAGCGAAAGCTGCTTGTCAGATTCTGGAAATCCTAATGGATGAAGAATAATGAATGAATGGAAAGAGAGATGACATGGATGCCCGTTTTGAGCAATTTTATGCCGCTAATTTCCCCCGAGTCAAGAATTTTGCGCGGTTGTTGACCAAGTCGGAGGAGGATGCAGAAGATATTGCCCAAAATATATTTCTTAAGTTATGGACCCGTCCTGAATTGTGGGAGGGGCAGGAAACCATGACTAGTTATCTTTATACCGTGACCCGGAATGAAATATTCAATCTGTTCAAGCATCAGAAGGTAGAACAGGAATATGAAGATAAAGTTTTGAAAGCACAGTTGTTGGGTGAACTTTGTGATGAAGATTCCTCCCTGTTAGAAAATCTATATTATAAAGAAGTGCTGCTGCTTATCAAAATGACGCTTAGTCAGTTGCCTGACCGCCGTAGACAGGTTTTTGAGATGAGTCGTTTTGAGGGGCTTTCTCATAAAGAAATAGCAGATAAATTACAAATCCCCTTACGTACAGTAGAAGATCATATCTATAAAACATTGACTGAACTTCGTAAAATGTTAATGTTTGTTATTCTATTCCGAATCTTCCCGTAGTTTTTCTTTCTGGATAGTGATATTTATGTAAGCGTTTTAAAATACAATAATAAATATCACTTTATGAAGAATTATATTCGAGACGTAATCGACCGCTATATTAAACATGACTATCCGGAGGAAGTCAATCAGGATTTTCGTACATGGTTGACTGACGAAGAGCGTGCCGACGAAAAAGAACATGAACTAAATAAACTTTGGGAGGCGACCGAAGCTGTCACAACTCCCGGTTATCGTGATTCTCTGGAACGGATGCATGAACTTACGGGAATCGGATCAAGACGACGGATTTATTCTTTACGTACCCGTTTAGTGGTTTGGCGGGTAGCGGCAGCTTTATTGATAACTGTTTCTTCTATTTCTATCTATCTGGCATTGCAGAACCGCCAGGCTCCGGACCTGTTGCAAGCATATATTCCTACAGCCGAGACACGAAATATAACTTTGCCGGACGGTACACAAGTGTTGATAAATTCTCAAAGTACTTTACTTTATCCACAGCAATTCACGGGTGATACACGATGTGTTTATCTGGTAGGAGAAGCCAATTTTAAAGTGAAGCGTGACGAAGAGCATCCTTTTATTGTGAAGTCCTCCGATTTTCAGGTGACCGCATTGGGAACAGAGTTCAATGTGACCGCTTATCCGGATGAAGACGAAGTGACGGCAACGTTGATTTCGGGAAAAGTGCTGGTAGAGTATAACGGACAGAAGAATCAGGAAGTTTTAAATCCGAACGAACAGCTGGCATATAATAAGCGCACTCGTTCCGGAAACGTAGTTCGTCCTGATATGCAGGATATCACAGCCTGGCAACGTGGTGAAATCGTATTTCGCAGCATGACGCTAGAGGAAATATTCACCCGTCTTGAACGTAAATACCCCTACACATTTGTTTACAGTTTCCGTAGTCTGAAAGGTGACCGTTTCAATCTTACTTTCGGGCAAAATGCTTCTATAGAAGAAATAATGGATATCGTTGCTCGTGTAACGGGGAATCTGAATTATCAGATTGTGGGAGACAAATGCTATGTTTCCGCTATCGCTGAAGGTACGTTACATTATCGGAGAACGAAATAAAAAATAAGATATACTGATATTAACCTTAAAACACATTGAGCCTATGCGGAAAAAATATCCGGGGGAAGCTGCAACCTTCCCCCGGATGTGAAATCGGAATTCTTACTATTAGCGTTAACCAGACGCTACTAAATTCGAGAATCTAACTTTATCTGTATAAACTAATACTAAGAAGATGCAGCAAATTTATGAATTTATAGCCAATAAGCAGACATTCAGCCGAGTATTTATGCTTTTTTTGTGCTGTCTGCTCCTTTCTACATCCACTTTTGCTCAAAATAGCAGTGCCCGGATTACGATCCATAAGAAAAATATATCGGTTATCGAGGCATTGAAAGAAGTGGAAAAACAAACGAAACTGTCCGTTGGCTACAACGAATCGCAGTTGAAAAACAAACCCTCCATCAATTTGGCGTTGGAAAAGGCTACGTTGGAGAGTTCTTTCAAAGAAATCCTTAAAAATACAGGATATACCTATCAGTTAAAAGGAAAATACGTAATCATCGTTCCGCAAGAAAAACAGGAAGTGGAAATCGCGTCTGCCAAACGTATCACCGGACGTGTGCTGGATGATAACGGAGAACCTCTAATTGGGGTTAATGTACATGTTGAAGGAACGAGTGTCGGGTCTATCACGGACATGGACGGTAATTTTATACTCGAAGCTCCTGTAGGAAGCGTGTTGAGTATCAGTTATGTAGGTTATACTCCACAGACGGTAAAAGTGACCGGCCAGAATACGTATAGTGTGCGGCTGGTTTCAGATACAAAACTGTTGAGTGAAGTCGTTGTAACCGCACTTGGTATTAAACGCGAACAGAAAGCGTTGAGCTATAACGTACAACAAGTAAAGTCCGACGAACTGACTCAGATTAAGGATGCTAATTTTGTGAACAGCCTGAATGGTAAAGTAGCGGGAGTTACTATCAATACGAGTTCTTCCGGTGTCGGTGGGGCAAGTAGAGTGGTCATGCGTGGTACGAAGTCCATTGAACAGAGTAGCAATGCTTTGTACGTGATTGACGGTATTCCTATGTATAATTTCGGTGGCGGAGGTGACACGGAATTTGGCTCAAAAGGGGCCACCGAGGCAATTGCTGATATTAATCCGGAAGACATAGAAAGTATTTCCGTATTGACCGGAGCAGCGGCGGCCGCCCTTTATGGTAGTAATGCGGCGAATGGCGCGATTGTGATTACTACGAAAAAAGGACAGGTAGGCAAACTGCAAGTCGGTGTATCAAGTGGCATTGAATGGTTGAATGCTTTTAAGATGCCCGATTTCCAAGGACGTTATGGTACAGGAAGTAATGGTAAAACAGGAAATTCCAATATTTATAGCTGGGGACCGAAGCTGACCCCGGCTGCTCAAACAGGATATGAACCGGATGATTTTTTTGATACGGGTGCGGTATATACAAATTCCATTACGCTGTCTACCGGAACAGATAAAAATCAGACTTTCTTTTCTGCAGCTGCCGTCAATTCGGCAGGGATGGTTCCCAACAATAGGTATAACAGATATAATTTTACTTTCCGTAATACGACCAGTTTCTTGAATGATAAGATGAAACTGGATGTAAGTGCAAGCTATATTCTCCAGAACGACCGTAATATGACCAATCAGGGGCAGTACTCCAATCCATTGGTTTCTGCTTATCTTTTCCCTCGTGGAGACGATTTCTCTATCGTGAAGAATTTCGAGCGTTGGGATGAAGCGCGAAAGATCAGTGTACAGTTCTGGCCACAGGGCGAAGGTGACCTCCGTATGCAGAATCCTTACTGGATTGCTTACCGTAATCTCCGTCTGAACAACAAGAAACGTTATATGGCTTCGGCAGGTTTGAGTTACCAGATTCTTGACTGGCTGAACGTGGCAGGGCGTGTCCGCATCGACAATACTCATAGCGAATATGAAGGTAAACTCTATGCAAGCAGTAGTAATACGCTGACTGACGGTAGTACGCAGGGACATTATACGGTAAACAACGGACAATATTCACAGACGTATGCCGATGTGTTGGTGAACATCAACAAACGTATTCAGGATTTTACGATAGTTGCCAATATTGGTGCCAGTTATAGTGGAGTGACTAGTAAAGAATTGGGCTACGCCGGACCGATACGCGAAACGGGTATTCCTAATTTGTTCAATGTCTACGATCTTGACAACGCAAAGAAACGTGCTACGCAGGTAGGGTGGCGTGAAGCGACCGAGTCAGTTTTTGCCAGTGCCGAAGTAGGGTGGAAAAGTATGCTCTACCTCACCGTGACAGGACGTAACGACTGGGCTTCCCAGTTGACGCATTCTCCGCAGGCTTCTTTCTTCTATCCTTCCGTAGGACTTTCGGCAGTCATCACTGAAATGTTGAAACTGCCCGATTGGGTGGATTATCTTAAAGTACGCGGATCGTTTAGTTCTGTCGGTAATCCTTATCCGCGTTTTCTTACTTATCCTACTTACTCGTATGATGCCAATAAGCAAGACTGGAAATCGCAGACGAATTATCCCATTGGTAAATTATATCCCGAACGTACCGACTCGTGGGAGATAGGGTTGGATGCAACCTTATTTAAAGATTTCAAGTTGAGCGGATCATTCTATTACGCTAATACTTACAATCAGACATTCGACCCGCGGCTTCCCGTATCGTCGGGATACGATAAACTGTATGTGCAGACAGGATATGTACGTAACTACGGTTTCGAGGCTATGTTGTCTTATGGACATCGTTGGGGAGATTTCAGTTGGGACAGCAGTTTTACATTCTCGGCCAACAAGAATGAAATCGTAGAATTGGTAAAAGATTACGTTCATCCGGAAACGGGCAAGACATACAATGTGGATAAACTGGAACTCAAAACCGATGAAGGACGCGGATTCGGAAAGGCGAAATTTATCCTGAAAGAGGGTGGTACTTTGGGTGATCTTTATACACATGCCGATTTGAAACGTGATATTAACGGTAATATACTGATCGACGATAGCGGCAATGTGACAGCCATCGACAATGCAGGTGATATCAAGTTGGGAAGCGTACTTCCTAAGGCAAATCTGGCTTGGAATAATAGCTTTTCTTATAAAGGTATCAATGCCGGTTTCCTGTTGACAGCCCGTCTGGGAGGAATCGTTTATTCGGCAACACAGGCCTATCTTGATCTCTATGGAGTATCTGAAACCTCTGCTGCCGCGCGTGATGCCGGAGGGGTGTGGGTGAATGGGCGCAGCCGGGTGAATCCACAGAGTTTCTATGAGGTAGTAGCTTCGCAGAGCGGATTGCCTACTTACTATACTTATAGTGCTACCAACTTGCGACTGCAGGAGGCACATATCGGTTATACTATTCCGCGTCGCTGGCTAGGCAATGTTTGTGATATCAATGTATCCCTTGTGGGAAGAAATCTCTGGATGATCTACTGTAAAGCCCCTTTCGATCCTGAAGCAGTAGCTACTACGAACAACTATTATCAGGGAATCGACTACTTCATGATGCCGAGTACCCGGAATATAGGTTTCAATATAAAGATTAACTTCTAAATACTATGATGGACATGAAACGAATATATAACATTCTTCTGATAATGATCCTTTCATTATTTCTGCTCCCGTTGGGCGGTTGTTTCGACAGTGATATCAACCGGAGTATGTATGAAGCGGACGGAGAAGAAATGCAGCGTGAGAATCATATTGTCGGTGCTACGCTCAAAGGAATGCAGGGGTTGGTTATCCCTACACGTGAGCACCTTTACCAGTTTATGGATGCCATGGCAGGAGGAGCTTATGGTGGCTATCTGGAAGGAATCGTAGACACTTGGGTGATGAAATTCTCCACTTTCAATCCCGAACAGGGATGGCTGAAATCTCCATTTGCCGATCCGATCAAAGATATGTATCCGCAGTATCGTGATATGCTGAACAAGACGGATGATTCTGTGGCTTTAGCTTTCGGTAAAATCCTCCGTGTCTGTATCATGCATCGTGTGACGGATATTTATGGTCCGATTCCTTACTCGAAGATGATGGATAATGATAATTCGGGTGAAGATTTGGCTGTCCCTTATGATTCGCAGGAACAAGTATATACACAGATGCTGAAGGAACTGGAAGAAGCGGATAAAGTACTGGAAGAAAATAAAGACTTGTCGTCCGAGGCTTTCCGCAAATTGGAAGATCTGTATTACGGAAATATTTCCAAATGGCGTAAGTTTGTACATTCCATGCAACTTCGTATTGCCATGCGTATGAGCTATGTCAATCCTACTGAAGCACAACGTATTGCGCAGGAGGCTGTGGAAGCCGGAGTGATTGAATCGAATGAGGATAACGCCATGCTTCATGTGGCGGAGAACCGTTCGGAATTGTTATTTAATAATTGGAATGACTACCGTATCAGTGCCGATTTGGTTTCTATTATGAAAGGTTATGAAGATCCGCGTTTGGATAAGATGTTTGTCAAAGGGGTGCAGACAGTCGATCAGGATGGCGAGAAAGTCGATGTATACGACTATTATGGTGTACGTATCGGCATATTCACCCAGAAGAAAGACGACATGATTAATCTTTACTCGAAGCAGGTGATTTCCAGCACCGACCCGTATCTCTGGATGAATGCGGCGGAGGTGACTTTCCTTCGTGCCGAAGGCGCGTTGCGTGGTTGGGATATGGGAGGTGATGCGCAGGCATTGTATGAAAAGGCGATTGCCCTTTCATTCGAAGAGCGCGGCGGAACCACCGGAGCGGACCGATATGTGAAGGATACAGAGAAAAAGCCTATAGACTATGTGAACCCGATGGACGGGGCTGATATAAAGTATAGTCATTCGGCTGTAAGCACCATTACGATTGCTTGGGAACCTGGAGCGGAGAATTTTGAACGGAACCTGGAGCGTATCATTACTCAAAAATGGATTGCAATATTCCCGCTGGGACTGGAAGCATGGGCGGAACATCGTCGTACGGGCTACCCGAAGTTGTTGCCTGCCGTGGAGAATAAAGACCCCAACAATAGTGTGAATGTAACGATCGGTCCCCGTCGTCTGCCTTTCCCTGCCGATGAATATACGGGGAATCCGAAATACATAGATCAAGCTGTACAAATGCTGAATGGTCCCGATGCCGCAGGAACTAAACTTTGGTGGGATAAGAAAGACCATTCCATTGAGAATAGTCAATCTTCAAACTAGAACGAACCTTTAAATCAATGAGATTATGAAATATAAATCAATCTTTAAGTTATGCCTACTGACTACTTTCCTGTCGGTTGCCACCATCAGTTGCGACGACTGGACGGAAATGGAAATACACGATAGTCAGGTGAATGGGTTTAAGGAACAGAATCCGCAAGAATATGCGGCATATACGCAGAATCTACGTGCGTATAAGGCAACGAAACACGCTGTCGTTTATGCCCGGTTGGATAATGCTCCAGAAGTATCTATCGGTGAGAAGGATTTTCTTCGTGCGTTGCCGGATAGTATCGATATAGTAACGATGCGTAATGCAGACCGTCTTTCCGAATATGACCGGGAGGATATGAAGTTGGTACGTGAGGATTATGGAACGAAGGTGCTTTACTATATAGATTGCACGGCTAAAGATAAACAGAATACCTCTATTACCTCTGCTGTTGAGGCAGTGCGTACAGGGACATTTGACGGGATTGCCCTCGGTTCGGAAGGCTCTGCGGTAGATGTTTCGGTGTTAAAGCCACTGGTAGATGCTTTGGGACAGACACCGTGTCTGTTAGTTTTTGAAGGTACCCCTTCATTGTTGCCGGAAGCGCAGCGCAGCCTTTTCAACTATTTCGTACTTGATATTTCCGCTGCATCCGATGAATATGATATAGAAACCTCCGTGCTCTATGCCACCGGATATGGCAAGGCCGCACCGGATCGTCTGCTGTTGGCCGTCACTCCTGACGGTACATTAACCGACAATAACGGAGTGACGCGCAATGCCATCGCCGGAGCTGCTTACGGTGCTCTCAATATGGAAACGCCATTGGGAGGTATTGCTATTTACAATATCTCTGCCGATTACTACGATACTGATATTATTTATAAACAGACCCGTGGAGGTATTCAATTCCTGAATCCTGCTTCGGTTCATTAAACGATGTAAGCTATGAGAATACATAAACTTTATCAGTGCTTTGCAGCTGCAGTTTTGTTATTTCTGCTGGTTGCCTGTGATAATACGGATTACAGCGAAAAGTCACCGTTCGATAATTCGGCATACCTGAATGTGGCTGCTAGTAAGAATACGGAAACTTTTACTTTTAATCGTAAAGTAACGAGCCAGACGAAAACGTTTACAGTGAAATTGTCATATCCTGCAGGGGATGATTCCAAGGTAAGTTTAAAGGTAGATCCTTCATTAGTCGGTGTATATAATGCGAAGAATGACACTCATTATGAGATGTTGCCTGCCGAACATTATCAATTATCGCAGGAGTCCGTTACAATTCCTGCCGGAAAAACGACTTCGGAAGACATCAGTATTCGATTCTTGAAACTCGACGAACTGGAGATTGACGCCACTTACCTCTGTCCGCTTTCTATTGGCGGGGCTGAAGGAGTGGGAGTAATGGACGGCTCACGCACAATGTATTATCTGGTGCGTCGCTCTAGTGCTATAACAACGGCAATGAATCTCAAGAATGTCTATGTTACCGTTCCAGGATTTGATAAGGGAAGTGCGACGGCGGATGTTGTGAATAATCTAAGCGCTGTGACGATGGAGGCGATTATACGGGTGAATACGTTTGACGAAGGCACCGAAATCTCTTCCATTATGGGCATTGAAATGTATCTTCAAATGCGTTTGGGAGACGCCAACTTCCCTCGCCAGCAGTTGCAGGTACAGACAACTTTTGGTAAATTTCCCGAAGCGAGCAAGACCAAACAACTGCAAGCCGGTGAATGGTATCATGTGGCGTTGACATGGGATTTGGCTACTAAGACTATCGCTTATTATGTAAACGGGCAGTTGCAGAGCATTAGTACCAATCATGGTAAAAGTGACCTGACTAGCATCAGTTTGGGTGATAAAGTGCCTGATGATGAATTTGGAAATGGTGGAGATCACAATTTCTACTTCGGTCGTTCTTATACAGAGTCACACGACTTGAGTCGTCAATTTAACGGTGAAATCTGTGAAGCCCGTATCTGGAGCATAGCTCGTACACAAGAGCAGATTTGTCAGAATATGTATGATATTCCTAACCCGACCGAAGAACCTACTTTGTGTGCCTATTGGAAGTTCGATGAGGGAACAGGGCTGGAAGTGGAAGACCGGACTGGACATGGGAACAATGCGAAAGTGGTTCCTTATTGGAAAGCAAGCGACCACGTGGAAGCTTATAGTAAAACAGATGCCGAATTATGGCCTAGCGGAATAGAGGTTCCGAAGATTAACAATGAACAATAAGCTAAAAAGGAGATAAGTGATGAAAAAGATAATACAATATATGTGTGCTGTAGCGGGGTTGCTGTTAATGCTCTTGTCTTGTCAGGACGATGCTATGATAATCAATCCCGATGTTACACATGGACAGTCAACTGAAGGTGTAGAAACTGCCAATGGTAAGGGTACTTTGAATAGTACGCTTTGCCCGGAGAGTAAGATTGTATTGCTCAGTATCGGAGATCCAACTTTGGAAGGACGTGATGAAACTGATTTAGGAAGGAAAGATGAACTTTGCCTTATCCTTCCAAAGCCACTTGAAAAGGATATTACTTTGAAGATTGCTATGGAGGATGCTTATGCAAATAATGAAACGATGAAAAATGGTGGCAGTTATACAAGCTTTGTAGTAGAGACATTCCGTAGAGAGTATAAAATAAAGACTCAAGGTTCTGATTTTAATATTCCAGGGAATAACGGATTAGGAAATACCTTATCGCTAAACGGAGGAAAAGAAGCCATTGTAACTATACGGGCGGGAGAACGGAAGTCAGAGAAGGTCAAATTGCTTTTTGAAAGAGAATATCTAAGTAGCAACTATACTTATCTTTTCCCGATTCAGGCTGTTGAGGTGGAAACAGGGGAACTTATTGATCAGATATATTACATCATTAGTCCTGTTGAAGATCAAAAGGAGATAGGAGAAAAGCCGGGCACTGTAATAGCTTACATAGACACGGAAGTCATGAATCCTTTGATTGCAGCTCAGTTTTCGCTTAGTGTCGATTTTTTTGATATGAGTGAAGGATTTGAGGAAACGAACATTTATAAAGGTCCTTTATTGGATATTTTGAATGTACGTACGGCTTTTTTGAAAGAAGTACAAGGACACGCGACACTGACCTATACGACTGATATGGAGTATGTACTGAAAAATCATAGTCACTATCTGCGGCCTATGCAAGAGAATGGGTTGAAAGTCTGTCTTGCCATTATGGGTGGCGGAACCGGATTGGGATTCGCAAACTTGACAGATGCACAAATTAGTGACTTTGCGGCACAAGTACAAACAGCTGTCAGCCTTTATGATTTAGATGGTATTAATCTTTGGGACAAAGGAGCAGGTTATGGCAAAGAGGGAATGGCACCCATAAATGACACTTCATATGCCAAATTGATAAAAGCATTGAAAAATGCGATGCCGGGTAAATTGCTTACGTTAGTTGATACCCGTGAAACTACCGAAGCACTTTGTGATGAGCAAGCGGGCATCAGTGTAGGTAACTATCTGGATTACGCTTGGAGTTCGTTGGAAGACTTTTTAGCACCTTACGAACCTGATGCTACCATACGTCCTTTAGCTGGAATTCCGGAAAAGAAATATGGGACTATATTTCTCAGGGATATAGCCGCCATGTCTCAAGAGGAACAGGTGGACTTGATGGAAAATTCCATAATAGGCGAATATATGAACATGATGCGGTTTACTCCACTTAGTGGAACAGATGTGGTGGTGGGAGCAGATATCCCTTATATGGATTATGGAAAAGAGAGCGTATGGAATGATCCTTGGGCGACATGGATTTTATGTAAATATCCTGCGCCAGAAGATTTTTCAAGCTCCACAATGGCGCAAACAGAAGTACCATACTCGGTAAGAGATTATTATATGTTTCAGAAAGATTGGTAAATAAGTACATGGATTGAACATAAAGAAAAGGCTACATTATTTTAATTGCATCTTGTGTATGGAAAATAATGTAGCTTTGCAAGCAGTAACGAATTGTAATGCCTTTTGAAATGATGGATAATTTATTTAGATATTCTTCATAAAATCTGGTTAGCTGACAACAAAGACGATAAGAGCGGTCGCCTCGAATCGCTATCGCTACTTTCTACGCCGGCACGAAACCTGATGTAGAAGGCGGTTCCGACTCCGGCGACAGAGGGGGAAGAGGCTCCCGCCCCTGTGACATAAATGTTTCTTAGACGATGGAGCATTGCTCTGTCAGCTTATGCAGAAAGGCTGTATAGCTCTATACATGCATCATGTATAGAGTTGTGCAGCCTTCGTGTATAGAGGGTTGTGCATGATAAGTGCATAACTCTGATATTTTTTCTTGTTTTGCTCTCTTTTTCATCAAAGACTCATGTATATAGCCATATTTGAGTTTAGTATTCAGCTATCTTTTTCGCAATATCTTTTTTATAGTACTAATTTATTGGTACTTTTGCCTCTACCGAAAGAAAAAATCGTCGATTATGGCAAGAATAACAATTCCACACGCAGTGACCGATTTCGCAGACCTTCGCGAACGTGGCTTCTATTATGTTGATAAGACAAATTATATTCCGGGACTTGAAGACTACAATGCTCCTGTTTTTCTCCGTCCCCGCCGTTTCGGGAAAAGTCTGCTCATCTCCAGCCGGCTCACTACTACGACCGTACAAAGGCGAATCGTTTTGAAGAACTCTTCGGCGGTACCTGGATTGGCGAACATCCTACGAAAGAGCATAATCAATATTTGGTGATTCGTTATGACTTCTCGGCTATGGTGATGGCGAATGATATGGAAGGACTGGCAAAGAACTTTGACGCCTTGAATTGCAGCCCTGTAGAAATAATGGTGAAGCATAATCGCGATTTGTTTGGTGATTTTCAATTTACCAATTGGGGGAATGCGTTCCAGATGCTTGAGGAAGCTCTTGCCTATATCCGTTTGTACGGACTTCCCAAAGCCTATATTCTGATTGACGAATATGATAATTTCACCAATCAACTGCTTACTTCCTATAACGATCCACTTTATGAGAAAGTGACCACCAGCGACAGTTTTCTTCGTACCTTCTTTAAAGTGATAAAGAAAGGCATAGGCGAAGGTACTGTCCGTACCTGTTTCTGCACGGTGTATTGCCTATCACCATGGATGATTTGACTATCGGTTATAACATTGCGGAAATTCTTACCTTGGAACCGTCTTTCCTTAATATGCTTGGTTTCACCTATGAAGAAACGAAGACATATTTGCGTTATGTACTTGATAAATATACTCCCGGTGCAAGCGAAGAAAGTTTCGAGGAAATCTGGCAGCTGATTGTGAGCAACTACGACGGTTATCGTTTCAGCCCCATCGGCGAACGTCTTTTTAACTCCACTATCCTAACTTGTTTCCTTAAGAAATTTGCTGCTAATGCCGGAAGTATTCCGCCCTAACCGAACCGCTGTCGGAAGATGTGGAGCAAGTGAAAGGCTATGCCGAAGACACGAAAAGGAAATTTCCCAATTATCATGTCCGTTCGTATGTAGTGTATATCTGTGCCAACAAAGGATGGAAATGCTGGGAAGTTTAGTATGAGCCATTTATGAAGTCTTATATGGGAGGTTGCAACTGTATGTTCCCGATTTTTTCCTTCTTCATGCGGTCAATGAGAAATAATCGTGTAACTTTGTAAACTGTTAGTGTAAAAACAAGAAGAGAAAAAATGATAGTTTGCATAGCCGAAAAGCCATCAGTAGCACGCGATATAGCCGA
>PPYF01544875.1_pt1 | contig 21650 bp, 30 predicted proteins | sample 1559871 | NCBI WGS metagenome assembly PPYF01 (sample SAMN08240021, study PRJNA423297) | Human gut metagenome, whole genome shotgun sequencing project.
GACAATATGCCGAAGCCAAGACCGACTTCAACCGTCTGCGTTCAAACAATGGCCGCAGCACCGAAGCACTCACCGGCCTGGCCCGTATAGCTGTCAAGGAGAACAATCTCGGACTGGCACAGGAATATATGGATGATGCCGTGGCCATGATGTCGGCCGACAGCGACGTGTACGTGCGCCGCAGCAGCGTGCGCCGCATGCTCGGCAACAATCCCGGCGCGGTGGACGATCTGATTATGGCCATCAGTCTTGACAACAACGCCAAGGCGTTCCAGCAGCTGACCGATATGGCCAACATCGATTATCCCGCCGTAATCACCGCTCTCAGCAACGCCATCCATCAGGCTCCCGAGCAGGGAATGTTCATCTACATCCGCGCCGTCATAGCGCAGGCTCACGAACATTTCCCCCAGGCCATTGCCGACTATCAGAAACTGATTGACGGAAACTTCTACAATTACGCAGGTATTTACGGCTCACTGGCCGAATGCCATTATGCCCTGTGCGATTTCCAGCAGGCTCTCGACAACGTGAACCGGGCAATCGGCATGGGCGCCGACAACGGTGAATATCAACTTACATTGGCAAAGATCTGCCGTGCACAGAAGCGTTACGACGATGCCATGACTGCCGTTGACCGCGCATTGGCCAAACTTCCCGCCAATCAGGATGTGCTGACCGAAAAAGGACTTATCCTGTTCTCGCAGGGAAAATTCGATGATGCCTCTACTCTTTTCGCAGAGATGATTATCGACAATCCCGAAGCCCCCATGAACTATCTCAACCGCGGATGGGTGATGGAGGACGGCCTCAAGAAACACTCCGACGCCCTTGCTATCTATCGCCGTATGGCCGGCATTGACACCGACGCCACATCGCCCCGTTCGCTTCATGGATTCGCATTGCTGTTCAGCGGCAAGAAAGACGAAGCCATAACCTGGGCTGACAATATCCTGAAATCGGCCACCGATTCAGACGGCAGCACCAATTATATAGCCGCATGCCTATATGCACAGGCCGGCGAATTGCAGAAGGCCACCGAATGCGTGGAAACAGCGCTCGGCAAAGGTTACTCCAACAAGTATAACCTCACGATGAATAGCGATTCACGTGTGAACCTCGCCCCGCTCCGGGCCAACGGCACCGTTGACAAAATTATCGCCAGCTATTCCTACATCTTCGAGCAATAATCCCCCTCCCCTCATAACGAACCAGGCACTGTGCAATCTTTTGTCACAGTGCCTGGTTTGTTTTCTGATCTGAAGATGTTTTTTTGAATAATTCTATTCAAAAAAACGTACCACTGAGCCAGTTCATACCGAATCCAATCAATATCGCAATCGTAAAGCTGGCAAATGTGCCGATAAGCACATATTCGGTAATCTTTATGTCTTTGGCTTTGTTAAGTTCCCCAAAACGAAATACGGACTTTGCTGCCAATAAGAACCCTATTCCTTCTATATTATTCGTAAATATGAATGTCAGGATCAATATTCTTTCAAGATACCCAATCCATTTGCCAGCGTTGGGCAATCCCTGAGAAACAGCATCGGAAGGCATCCACTTTTCAAATTCGATAAAGTATTTTATCAAAATAGAAGTGGGTGCAAGCACAGCTATATATGCAGTCGCAATAAGCCAGAACTTCATTGAGAATATTTCATTTGACATACCAGGTTGATGCATTCCTGCAAATGCGAACCACCACAAACCTATTATAATGCATAAGTGTATGAACTGATCCCACAAAAAACTTATAAGGTCATTCCTCCTACTCATTGTTTTGGCCCAATCTATAATGAAATGACTGATCCCAATCACGACAGGAATAATCCAGCAATTCCATTGAGCGACGTAAACATAGGCCAATATCGCTTGAACTAAAGCATGAAAAATTAGTGCACGGTATTTGACGGAAACTTTTGTTGAGCATTTTTCGGCACATATTGTATCACTTTGGAGAATAAAATCTCCCGTCAGATGCGCCGCGATGAGTTTTATAAGAATGATGGTGTTCATCAGAGTCTTTCTTTAATCAGTTCCTGGAATCTATTGATATACATATTTATTAATTCTTCCTTACCGGCCCTCAAAGCCTTGTCTACCATCTGTCGGGTAATTCCGAGAACATTCCCGATTTCAGTATGACTTATATCTGTTGTCAAACTTTGAAACATGGTCCGGCTTTGGCTTTGGGTCCATCCGGAAACAATGTCATCAGCAAAAGCAGTCGAAACCCGCAACTCTTTATTTACATCTTCCCAAGGAGTCTCTATTACCAGCCGCCCTTTACCGATCGCATCAAGGCCTCTTCCAGATACTCTGTACGCTTCGCCATCACTTGTTGCGAGTGTATCGTTTTCATATTCCACAGTTCCAAGCCCAATTGCAAGCCTGGCATCCCATTGACGGTTATATTCGGCGAACTTAAAAGACCGTATATGGGCACGTATGGCAAGAGCCGCCTTTAATGAATAAGAGGGATTCCAGACCCTTATCTGGAAGCTATCTCCACGAAACACCTCCAAATCAATTTTTATCAACGGCATCAGTAAATCCGGCAATGATTGCAGCATACATAACATGGATGTACGTTCCTCTGCGACCATCTTAGTGGAATCCACAATATCGCCTGTTATTATTGCACCAACTTTCATAATCAGTAATTTTTGTCAAAAATAAATATTATCTTTGATTTACGCAACTATATTAGGTTGCTTTTACCGATTGCAACCAAAACAGGTTGCAGTTCTCGGCAAAGGTTACTCCAACAAGTATAACCTCACGATGAACAACGATTCACGTGTAAACCTCGCCCCACTCCGGGCCAACGGCACCGTTGACAAAATTATCGCCAGCTATTCCTACATCTTCGAACAGTAAAACCCCTACCCCTCATAACTAACCAGGCACTGTGCAATCTTTTGCCACAGTGCCTGTCTTGTTTGATATCGCCTCAAATTTTCAAAATCGTTTATTGGTAAGCTTCATCGCAAGAATCATTTTCAAGGATATTGTTTATATATTTCTACTTGCTCAGAATCACAATCCCATATCCAGGACTTATTTTTAGAATTGTAACAATAATTCTCATCCGGACCGAATGTGACGGTCAGCCAATAAAAGCCGTCCTTTTTTGGTTCGTAATAGAAAATATAGCCCTTGTATTCATAGGTCTCATTAATTCCCTCGAAAGGAGTTCCTACCTCATTAAGTCCGATTGGTAGCCTGTTATTCATTTTTTGAAAATCATCAATCATTACGATAATTTCATTTCCCACCCGCTCTATATCAGCAGTATTAGTTATCATACACCTTTTGAAAAACACGACAATTGCAGTCAGTAGTAAGATAATCAACACTACGATAAGTGTGCGCCAATTCCAAAATCGTTTATCGGTTAGTCGCATGATGCAATTCAATATTCTATGGCTATTGGAGGATTCATATCGTTAAGACATGATTCAATCATAGCCTTTGTTCGCAATTCTTTTACATAGCCTCCAACTATAAGGCTAACAGGCTCAATGAAACTTCTGCCGATGTAGATATGCTCTGAGTGGAAATCAGTGGCGACACGAAGTCTTGCCTCCTTTATCCAATCTTCAATTTGCAGAACCAGCTTTCCGTCCTTACTGTTCCTCCATTTATAATCATCGCAAATCTCTGTTACTTCACTTTTGGTTTCTTCAAATAAGTCCACAGGTAGTATCTCTTTTATGCCGTTCAATGAATCCCTGATTACTGAGATTCTGACTTTACCCTGTATAGGGAATAAAGCTACGAATTTATCTACCTCAGGATTACCTAAAGACATCAGACTACCTTTCAGATAGTCGCTTAGATCTGTTTGCAACAGCTTAGAAACATCATACTGTATAGTAGATTCCTTCTCCTGATTATATTTCTCGGTTATATCGATCATTATAGTTTTTACTTGTTCTTTATATTCTTGTTAAAGATATGATAGTGCAACTTTCAAGTAAACGATTTTGCATTTAACAAAATCATAGGAACGTAGATAGAGAGTATTGTTTTTGTTCCAAAAGATTGGCTCAATTTGTTCTTCTTCGGTTAGATACATACAATACTCGCCGCTATACATCTCATTACTGTATGTTTGAATTTTGCTAATTCCATTTTTGTCAATTTGGAAGAAATGCAAGTCTAAATGAATATCGCAATCATTACGGACTTGACAGACGAAAACTCCGTTTCTGTTAATGGCAGATGGTTCAAGGTTTGTATCATCAACCCATTTGCCTGATGTAGAATCATACCACCACATACTATTGTTATGATAATCAAATGGTACTCTTATACCCAACAATTTCAGTTCAGGATAATAAAGCAAATTATCCATACTAAAAAGTTCTTCATCCGTTACAGCCTCGTATATCGCACATTTATCCAATGAATCCAACCCGGCTATACGTTTTTGTGTGTCTTGAAAAATATTATTCAAAACATCTTTTTTGACTATCGAATCAATACGTTGTGGATAAATATTATAATCATTTGCCGTACTATTAGCTTGCAGATATTCTTCCTCACTGATTTCTTGAACGCAGAAAATAGCGTTTCCAGAAGATTGAGCAATATTAGCAGTTTCGGAACCAAGTTTTGATGATTGGTTATTACAGGATATGGCAATTATTGAAATCATCAATATCCAAAATCGTTTATCGGTCAGTTTCATGGTTCAAAAAAGATAATTGCGAATGAATAGATGTAGAGTGCAACTACTAAAATCCACATACTAATTTTCCATCTTAGTCTTGTTTTATTTGGTAAATTTCCAAAACGGATATAATATCGTTCACTCCGATTCTCAAAGTCCATGAACCAGACGAATATGAAATAAACAGCAAGTGTAATCCACGCCAACGTGAAATTATGCCATATGAATATTATTGAAAAGCATAATGTCATCACAATTCCCCTATCTAAAAGCCGGACATCATAAATGTCGGGAAGGGTCTCTTTCTTGTTATTTTTACCCAAAGCCATCAATGCGTATGCACGTATCCGGACAATGTTGTTGAAAATGGATGCAAATACATTTCTTATCCGAATGGGTGCTTGCTCACGGTTGCACCAACGGCGGATATATGTGTAGCTATCGCTAAACATTCCGCTCTGAAAAATACATCTATGTTTATTCTTGCGGGCTTCTTTGATAATTGACAAAGCTTCTTCCTCTTTGCCATTATGGATGAGAGCCATAAGGTAAAGAAGACGGTCAGGGTCGTGATCCATCTTGGATTCATCGGGATAAAAGGTGTCGGCATCAGGGTTATCCGCTATAAACTTTGTTATTTCAGCGGTTGCACCATTAAATAACTGCTCAAATTGATTTTCAAGCTTGCTCTTGTCGGTTGTATTTTTAATCTCGTATGAAGCCAGCACTTGCCCCGACAGAGTGTATGCGCCTATTCCGCGCAAGCTCAGAGGCTCTTTCTTGTTTTCCGTCGCGCCCCATATATCCCACCACAAATCATCGGCATACAAGGGTTTGACAGTTAGTCGAGCCTCTCCGGTAAGAAAAAACAGACAGAAAAAGTAACCGCCCTCTACTTTGAAGTTGATATAAGAGCTTTGGCGAAAGCCATATTTTCGGCTCACGCTGCGCCTCGCATCGGCTATTATTTTTCTATACTCCTTGTCGGTCATCGTCTCGATATTCAAAACCTATAGTTAATGCTTTGACAGTATATATGCACCGCCCCATAAGAGTAATTCGCAAATACCAATAACTCCAAAGGATACAACACCTACTATTTTCTGCCACTTTTTCATACTATTTTCTATTTAAGAATGCATTGATGAGCAATTTAATGCTTAGTACCATATTGACGAGCCCGACAATTATCAGGAGTATTGCGAACCCAATTTCCGGCGAAGCGACGGCTATCAACATTCCTCCATAAATCATATATGCCAAAGCATAAATCATCAGCATAATTCGAGATGCCATACGAACCGGACTATTGCGACTGTCATAAAAGTAGTCACAAATAATTACAAAAATTCCTATAACCGAGAGTGGAATCCAAGCGAGAAATCCAAACACTAATAATGTGATGCCTTGAATAAACCACCAAAATTTTATGAATATATTAGTCCATGTTTTCATCGCTTGCCGCTATATCCGACTGATTGTTGTACTTTTATTTTCAGATATACTTCTTTTTGTCTTTTATGGTCGTAAGTCTTCAAGAACAACATATTGTTGTCATGCCAAAAGATAGGTTGGATTTTGAAATCTTCTTGGAAAACGAATTCATTGTATTGAGTATTTTTATATGACTGGAAGTTATAAATATAATTCTCTTCGCGACGAAAGAACTTCAAGTCTAACGGCCCATCGCAATCGTATCCTGTCTGCGATACATACATCCCGTTTATATTTATTGCCGTTGGGAATGCCGCCTCACATAGGTATCTGCCACTCTCAGCATCAAACCACCATACAGAATCCTCAAAAGGAGTGTTGGGTATAACAAAACCATACAACTTAAATTTTGGAAGATATAATAACCATTGTTTGTTAATCCCAAAACCTTCTACAAAGTCATATATATCCCGACGGGTAAAAGAATCAAGCCGTTCAAACTTCGTTTGCGATTCTTTCAACACCATATTCACGATTTCGTTATCGGGAATGGTGTCTGCCGGAATAACATTAAAGCGAGAATACTCTTTTTCTGCATCGGCATATTCAACGTAGCTTATTTCCTCTACTGAGAAAACAGCTTGGGCAGATGCAACAGCAGCACTTGCTATCACAATCACCAACATCCAAAATCGTTTATCGGTCAGTTTCATGTCAAGATTTATTTGGCTATTAGAATCAGAATCACTGCGAGAACGAGAAAGCCGAGAAATCCGTTGGCAAGGTTGTTGTCGGCATGGTCTATGTTATTGAAATCCTCCGAACCATAGCGGATTTGACGATATGACACTTTCTTCCCACGACGGAACAGCCGCAGACACCCATACCGAAGCCCGGCTCCGATATGAAGAACCGCTGACCCGAACCATGAACGGATAAATATTTCAGCAATCAATTCCATATCCTTATATTATGATAACAAATCCATTAAATGAGGCTGATACTTACTATCTCCGGCAATGTTAACCAAATGTTCCATGTCCCATTTTTGCGTTTTCGAAAAAAGAGTTGACAGGTTGTTCTCTTGCAATGCAAATAGAAGATCAAGATATGATTGCTGATCTGTGGCAATATAACTCATTATGCGCTCATCGTCAGCCCAGTCTATTTCTACTATTTCTCCGGTTTCTTTAAGAATGGCAAGAGGAAAAGCCTCCCTCCATCCAAAGTATATAAATCGGTCAGTTTCCCTCAAATCATCAGATTTGACAAAACTAAAAATCATAATTGTGAGCTTGGAAACATCATAATTATTAATCAGGTCTATGACGGCATCATTCGGATCTGTAATATGATGTCCTTTTTTATCGCCAATGTGCAACTCACCCAAATATATTTGAGCAAAGCCTTCAGGCATCATCGAAAACTCACTTTCGTTTGGAGTTATCGCTCTTATTGCGGTTACAAATTCTGCTGCAGTCATAGAATCTAATTGATTTCACTTATAGTTTTCAAGTTCAACGGCTAAATTCTCCGCAACAGTATTTGCGTTAAAGATTTTACAGGTATCTTTCCCTAATAGTCTCATCGCTTGCCTCCTTTCCGCCAAAGGCAAATAAACAGCGCAAGGGCAATAAAATAGTTGAGCCAAAGGGCAACCGACAATGAATCAACCCTCAGATACATTCTATCTATTATATCTTGAATATCGTATGGCTCAATAAAATATTTCAAATCCAGATAGGCATTAAGACTCATAAGCAATTCGCAAATGCCAATCACTACAAATGCTATAACACCTACTATTTTCTGCCATTTATTCATAATCGTAACGTGATGTGTATGATTGGTATGGAATTTTATTCAAACGCAGATAATCCTCAAAGGTCCCATATCTGTCGAGATTCTGTAAATAATCTCCGTAGGCTTTATAATATCTTCTGCAATCCGCAATCAAAGTTTTACAAGGAGGCATATTCAACTTTCGGGAAATACGCTCAAACTCATTTGTATCCTCAATCATTGCAGGAATGTCTGAAACGCTTGCACCGTCATAGCCATTCAACACTCCTGAAGGCATTTCGTGTATGGAGAACTCAAGAAAGTATTTGAGAGCATTATACTTGTATCTGAGAGCATCAACATTATCCGGTTCATAATCGAGCAACATATCCGCCAACTGAAACGGCTGATATTTCCCTCCGCTGTGATCACAAAAAATTGCCAGTGGACTGTCAGAGTGTATGCAGGAGCTTTCATGCTCCCGGAAACAATGGAACAAAAATCTTAAGCCATCATATCCGCCAGTCTCCAAATCAGCGGCTATCGCCGGACATATAACCTTGTTTATAAACACTCTGTTCCAGCAAATATCATTATGGTTGTCCCAAAAGTCCTGAATCTCACCGAGGGGCAACATTCCTCTCTCATAATCCGTTTTCTCCCATTGGGAGAGCAGAGTGTGACGATGTTTCCTCTCAGGTTTGCTTAGCCCGTCAGCTCGGAATTTACTGCAAATTTCAAGATAATCAGATAATATTCGGTTCATCGCTTACCTCCTTTCCACCATAGGCAAATGAACATGGCAAGGGCTATGAAATAGTTGAGCCAAAGGGCAACACCAAGGTTATTGATGCAATTATACCACGGTGTATCTTCCCAATCGGTAATAGAAAAAGCCCATAGCAGCAATTCGCAAATGCCAATCGCTCCAAAGGCTATAACGCCGACTATTTTCTGCCACTTATTCATAATTCCTGTGTTTCATTTCATCGGGATTCATTATATTCACAAATATAATACTATCCTTCTGATTCTTTGCCAATGGTCCTTGGAATGTATCTCCGGCGGTCAGCTTTTTATCTAAAGCGGTAATAATCCACCATAAACCGTTGTTCTGCTCAATGATTATCTCCGTATCGCTCCACCATATCTGTCGGACATTTGGGATGTATTTAGGCTCGCCGGCATAGCTGAGTTTTGATGCGAATATGGGATAATCCTGTTCACTTTCGCCATACAATCCCTCTCCGTATGTGAATACCGAATAATTATCTGTCAGGTCATGTCGATTGCTACAAGAACAAAAAACAGACAAAAGAGTCAACACGCCACATACAATAGCTATTGCCTCAAATATCCAAAATCGTTTATCGGTCATTATTTAGACTATGGGATAATGTTGCTCCATGACATTGATTATCTCATCAAGCCGTGAGATGTAGTCCATTATGTTTGGCTCATGTCTATCTGCCATTTTGTGGACTTGCGCCAAGACTAATACTTTGACAGCGGCGTAATCTTTAGGAGAAACTATGCGTGTTAACGTGAGATATTTGAACGCCCAGTCAGCCCCGACATCGGGCAATGCCCGTTTGCCCTCCAATATGGGTATTATCACTCTGTCGTACATCTCGCGTAACGAGCTGTACGAAGAAAATACCATATCGGAACACTCGGCAAGTGAATCACGGAGTGTTGTGTAGTCCTGCTCGAACGTTGATTCTGTAATCCTAAATTCATCTTGTCGCCCAAGCATATTTCCGGTAAATCCGATAGATGGATTATCCTGCTGGGTCTGCGGTGATTTGACGTTATACGGCTCAAACCATTTCAATAGAATATCGAAACGAACCATATAGATAGGATAGACTATAAGCACACCCCCCTTATTCCAATGATCTAATTCGATGTGCCGACGCAAACCTCCTTCTTGTTGAATGAAGGAAGAATCACGCTTACGGAACTTAAAGCCATTGAGAAAAGGCTCGGTCTTTAGTTGCTCAATAGCAAGCTGAAATAGCTCTTTATTTGTCATGTGTCATATATAGTTTTCAAGTTCAACGGATAAGTCTTCGGCAATACAAATAAAGCATGGCCGCCAAACTTTTCCGTCCAATGTCTAAATGATATTATTCTCATCAATTGCCTCCTTTCCGCCAAAGGCAAATGAATAATGTCATTATAATAAAGAAATCAATTATCGAAAGGATGGTATATATCCAAAAATGGCGTCTAAAATAAAAGACGCAGTCAAAGAATGACTCTTGCGTGACTTCAGCACTCCATGCTCCAGCGACTTCTGCCAAATGGATATAGTCGATAATAGCCCAAGCATTTGCAATTGCCAAGACGGAAATTATTATAACACCTACTATTTTCTGCCACTGTTTCATGCGTCTATTATCTGTAATTAAGCAAAGCTACAATGAATAATCGACATTCGATGGGACAAATGTCCCATCAAGGCATGAAAATCAGTGCGGAACAAAGATTTTTATTAAATATCCTCACATTCGGATGCATCGGCAGCACTTTCAGCCTCACGGATGCGGTGCAACTGACGGCGTGATATACCTAAATAGGACGCAATCTCCTGAATAGGCAGATTATGTGTAACGCCGGGATAGCGGGAGACAAGTTCATGGAACCTTTCTGCCGGTGTCTTTACAAGCATATTCAGATAACGGGAATATGCCTCCTGCAACAGATTGGAGGAAACCTCGGCCACGAAGCCGGGATTGCGCTCTATGATAAACCGTCGCGCATCTTCGACCGACACACGTTGAACCTCGGCATCGCATCCCGCGACAATGGAGGTTAGCGAAGGCTGGTCATACAGGAATCCCTGCACATAGTCAGTAACCTCTTCGCCCTCAAATGAGAAGCCCGTTACTACTTCCTGCCCCTTTGAATTGAGAGCCACATATTTGAAATATCCCGACTTTACCACACCCACATAGCGGCACAATTGTCCCTGCTGAACAATCCTCTCGCCCTTGGAATAGACAACGCTCTTGCCATTAGCTGCGACATAATCATTTAGTACCGACAGGTCAATCCTCGTCATAAAATCGTTAAGCTGCGCCATATCTTTGGATGTTACTCGTCAGTCCCTGAACATACTTTCGATTTTTGCGGCTCCAGCAAGGATGTCGGAAAATGTCGGAACTTTATCTTCATAAATCATGTTCGTAACCATTGTGTCATAGTCATTCTTCCATTCCTCTATGACGCTTTCCGGGGGAGTGAGAGTAATCCGTTTGCGAACATCCGGTGTGTAGTCAACATCTCGTATTGAGGTGAACACTTCCCGATGATGGCGTATGGTTTCCCATAGTTCATCATTTGGAATGGCACTATCTGCAACGCCGGCCTCAAGCATCTTGTACAGATCATAAAGGTGCCTTGACTTGCGGTTGGCGTTCCGGCATCCATCGGTTGTGAACAGTTCATGCAAAAGAAAAGCCTTTTCAAGAAATGTCTTTTCTGCGACGGCGGCAACTACCTGAGTTGCGTTGTCGTTTGATGTCAGATGCGGAAATGCCGTGGCTACAAATGATTCGACCTCGGCTTTTGCCGTGGGTTCAAACAGTGAACGCGCTCCCACTTCCAACAAGACTTCATCGCGGAGATATGGATTTGCGCCGGAAGGCAATACCGATTTATAGATTATATGAATCTGTCGGGGCTCAGGATATGTGGCATCACTTTCGCCATCCGGCTCCGCTTTTATGGTAACGAAATCGTTTAATCCCGCCTCTTCTGCCGCTGCAATGAGGTCGTTGGCAAGTGCATCTCTTACAAATACGGAGGATGCTTTACGGAGTTTCTTCAACTGTTTCTTAGTAACATCCCCCTCTATTCCGAACATACTGCGGTCAATCGTAATGTCTATATCCTCCGAAAAACGGCGGATAACACCCCATACCTTACTGAGAGATGTGCCACCCTTGAACACCATCCTGTCAGCGTATGGCAGCGAGAAAAGAATGTTGAGTATCTCTGTCACCCAAAAATCTTTCTCGATAGAGGCGACGGGGAGTTTGATTCTTGCAGCCGTCTGTTCAAATACAGTGCGGCGTTGAGCCTCAGTAAGTGTCAGAAACTTATTCATAGGATGCAAGTATTATTTTACGAATCCATGCCGGGATTAAGGCAAAATCCTTTTTTATTGTTTCAAATGATACGGTCTTAATCAGCTCCCGCACATGAGCCAACTGTTCTGGTGTCAGATTTTCCTCTCCGATTTCACGCATGGCGAATGTGAGAAGCATGGCAAAATCGTTTTGAAATGCCAGATTTTTTTTCGCCGTATGCTTGAACTGGATGCCCCTTTCCCCGTCCAGCCTTACCATACGAGGCGAGCCATCGGTAAGGTAAACTACATTCATCGGCAACTGCGTTGACAGACCAAGCTTATTTAGCGCATATACCCCGGTCGGTACAATCTTCGCCTTATCGCGCCGGGCGATGGCGGCGGCAATCTCCTCAAAAGTAGGATACAGCACGCCCAATCCCAAAACCTTGTCTATTTTAGGATAACAATAAATACCTCGAGCCACCCTAATCAGTTTTTGGGAAGCAGTCAGCCGTTCAAAAGCTTTCTGAACTGCCTTTGAATCACCATATCCCGCATAATCAAGAGGTGATACTATTGTACCTCTTCCGCGTTTGGATATACTTGTAATTATCCTTTCTTCAAGAGACTGCATCTGATTATCGGAGTAATCCTGTCGCAAATTTACAATATTTTTGCGACAAAACAAAATCACTAAAATTTATGCCATGCGGCAATATATCGCCATGAATATGTTCTTATGGCCTGTGCCGACCATGGCTGGGCATTCGCAGTAGAGGGGGATATACGCAACAAAGGCCGCGGCAACAAAAATGCGACGCGGCCTTTGTGGTTAAGATTGCAAGGGATATATCACAAGGGATATATCACAAGGGATATATCAATAGTTGCGGGCGAAGATCACGCGCTGAGCCGAAGGCTTGCCGGTGACCATACATTTGCCCGGAGTCTTGTCGCCGTCCAGAGGGATGCAGCGGATAGTGGCCTTGGTCTCGTTCTTGATTTTCTCCTCTGTCTCGGGAGTACCGTCCCAGTGGCAAAGCAGGAATCCACCCTTCTCGATCTCTTCCTTGAATTCCTCGTAAGAGTTCACTTCGCGGGTCATCTCCTCACGGCGTTTTAGCGCCTTGTTGTAGATGTTGTTCTGAATGTCCTCAAGTAGATCCTTCACGTATTTTGCAATACCTTCAAGCGGTTCCACCTGTTTTTCCAGAGTGTCGCGACGCATAAGTTCAACTGTGCCGTTCTCAATGTCGCGTGCTCCTATCGCCAGACGCACAGGCACACCCTTAAGCTCATAATCAGCAAACTTGAATCCGGGACGTTTGTTTTCGGCATCGTCGTACTTGACGCTTACGCCATAATCGCGCAGTTCCTTCACGATAGGCTCCACTGCCTTTGTGATTTCGGCAAGCTGCTCGCTGTTCTTGTAGATGGGAACAATCACGCACTGGATGGGAGCAAGATGCGGGGGAAGCACCAGACCGTTATCATCCGAATGGCTCATAATCAGAGCACCGAGCAGACGGGTTGACACGCCCCACGAGTTGGCCCATACATATTCAGGCTTGTTCTCCTTGTTGACGAATGTCACATCGAAAGCCTTTGCGAAATTCTGTCCGAGGTTATGCGAGGTGCCCGACTGGAGCGCCTTGCCATCCTGCATCATGGCTTCGATGGTGTAGGTGTTGAGTGCACCGGCAAAACGCTCGTTGGCACTCTTCACGCCCTTGATTACCGGCATGGCCATGTACTTCTCGGCAAAATCGGCATACAGATTGATCATCTGCACTGTGCGGGCCTCCGATTCCTCGGCTGTGGCATGAGCGCAGTGACCCTCCTGCCAGAGGAATTCGGCGGTGCGAAGGAACATGCGGGTACGCATTTCCCAACGCATCACATTGGCCCACTGGTTGCAGAGCAGAGGAAGATCGCGGTAGCTGTGAATCCAGTTCTTGTATGTACCCCAGATGATGGTCTCCGATGTGGGGCGCACAATAAGCTCCTCCTCCAGGCGGGCCTCCGGGTCAACAATCACGCCGTTGCCGTTGGGATCGTTTTTCAGGCGGTAATGTGTAACCACCGCACACTCTTTTGCAAACCCTTCTACATGCTCCGCTTCCCTGCAAAGAAACGATTTCGGGATAAGCAGGGGGAAATATGCGTTCTGCACACCTGTTTCCTTGAACATGCGGTCGAGTGTCTGCTGCATTTTTTCCCAAATGGCATAGCCATAGGGCTTGATCACCATACAGCCGCGCACTGCCGACTGCTCGGCCAGGTCGGCCTTGACAACAAGGTCATTGTACCACTGGGAGTAATTCTCGCTCCGTTTGGTAAGGTCTTTTAGTTCTTTTGCCATCGCAAGATGTAACCGTATTTATGTCGTGTTTATAATTATTCAGAAAATCCATCAGGCACACACAAAGCCGCCTGATTTATTTATAACGTGCAAATTTACACAATTATTCCCAAAAAGCCACAGACAATCACTCCGGAAAAAGAGAATACTTCATGCAACAGCAAAATAAAACAGGACAAAGCCTTTCCGAAAGATACAGCGCAGCGGTCTGATTGCCGTTATTTAAGTCGCTTAATCTCATCTTCGGCCGCCGATGAGCCTTTATATTTGCTCTTGCGGGGCTGAAAGTTGTAGATAACATTGAGGGATGCGCCCCGGCGGTCATAACTTTGGCGTTTGTCAACGAACACACCGTATGTATCCATAGTCCAGTCATTATTGGCGGTGTTGAATATATCGGTGGCAGACAGTTTAACGGTCAGGGATTTATTCAGGAATTTTTTTCCCACCGATGCGTCCATCGTAAACCATGAAGCTCCGAAACGGTTGGTGTGCATATCGCCTTGTGATCGGCCGCTGATATTGGCCGTAATCGTCCACCCGTGCGGCAAGGAGAAAGTATTATCGAAATAATAAGAGAATATCGGCTTGTCGTAGCTGTGATTATCAAGCTGTAACCACTGCCGATACATACCGACCGTTACATTCGGAGTCCATCGGCGCACAGGCTTACTCCATACAAGATAGAGACTCAGAGCCGAAACGTCAATATTGACCGGGTGCATGATTAGCTGGAGGTTGTCGGCGGGATATAGTTGTTTGACGTAAGCATAGGTGTCAAGTGCGCGGGTGTAATCAGCCTGTAGCATGAAACCTTTCCACATGCCGAAAAGTTGAATGTCGTGCATTCGCTCGTCATGCAATGCCGGATTGCCTCCTTCAATTTGGTGCAAGCCAACATAATTCAGTGAACCGGTGAGTTGTGAATATGGAGGCTTAACCGTCGCCATTTTATAACTGAGGCTTATCTGTGATTCTTCGTTAAAAGAGTAACCGACCGATACGTCCGGCGTTAACAGATGGTTGCGGCGACTGACATCTTTGTCGCGTATACCGTTAACCTTAAAGTCATAATCGACATATTCATATCTTGCCCCCGCCGAAAGGGAGAACTTGCCGAACATACGGGACCATGAAGCGAACAAAGCAGCGGAAGTCTGCCGCGCATCAGTCTGTGAAGACGGTATATACTCGCTGACTGAGGTATTAAGCATACGGTAATCAAGAGAAGTATGCGTATAGCTATCATGAGTCCCCACTGTAAAATCACCATTCCAGAGAGGAAAATTCAGATACAATTTTCCCGCCCAAAGGGTTGATGTCCGTTCATCAGTCGAGTTTACGGCAGGAAAAGACGAAGCAGGATAAGTAGTTGCTACAGTATTGCTCTCATTTGACCGACGGAAATCGCCGTCAAAGTGAAGAAGAAATTTTTTGGCAAAAGTGTTTTCATAGTAGAGAGAAGCGAGGAGGCTGTGCGCTCTTGTATGTTTGTCTATATTACTGCTGATTGCCGGATTGTCGTTAAGCCATTCGCTACCTGTGTTTTTGAAATCACCGTGTTCAGGATTGTAACGGTAGTATGCTCCAAACGATTGTGGTCCATTGGCATAGTGGAATCCTGCCTTGACAACGCCTGTTGTCGTAGGGTATGTATTATGTTGGCTACTCTCTACTACCGTTTCTTTCCCTTCGTAAACAAGTGTATTGGTAGTTAATCCCTTTGCTAATGAGTTATTGTGATTTATCGTACCGTTGGCAAAGAACTCCCAGTTACCCACTTGATAGCTTAGGGCGAGATAATCCAAAACCGACCATTTGTGGCGGCGTTCAAGTATAAACTGGTCGGTAAGCGACAGCCCCTGTACGAAATTTCGCCGTGTCGTGATTTTAAGCACCGCACCCGTGGTACTTTCGTAAGCAGCTCCCGGAGCCATGAGTAATTCAACTTTCTTGAGATTTGACGAAAGGAGTTGCTGCAACTCATTTTCATCGCGCATTGAATGCCCGTCGATATATATTTCGATATTGTTCTTACCTATGACACTGACGGCGTTATCCTCAACCTTAATCATGGGCAACTGTGCAAGCACATCAAGAGCAGTGCCGAGGTCAGCAAGGTTGGTGCCCTGAATAGTTGAAACGAGCGTAGAACCGACTAATTTAGTAGCCGGCTGTTTGGCGGTAACAATTACCTCCTGGAGTTCGCGCGTGAGGCTGTCTGTCTCCTCCCGGTTCCGTGCATAACCGCTTTCCATTATAAGAAAAGCAGCCAGCAGTGATAATGATACTTTAGCGTTCATGTGAGTAAATTTTTTGATGTAAAATTACTCACAGACACTCTCAAACACCAAAATAATAACCTGACACTCAGATTTACAATCTATTAATAATCAACATTATGCACTAATACATTCTAAAAAAGTCTGACCCTGAATAAAAATGAATCAGAAAATAGCCATTACATCGGGATTTTCGCCCCCGACAGATTCTCTAAGACGGGATTTCAACCTTGATTTCCGTTTATAAATCACCTCGACAGATTCACCGAGAAGCAGGCTGATGGTTCTCGTCGAAAGACCGCTTGCAAGATATACCAAAAGCATATAATCCTCCCTCTTGATGTCGTGATTAATTTCTTTGATTTTTACAAGAATGTTATCGCGGCAATCATTTACGGCCTGTTCCATTTCGGGAAAAGAGTCGGTTCCCACCGATTCTATTTCGTGTTTCACTTTGTCGATGATAGCTTTTCGTTCAGATTTCGTGCCCTGAAATTCGTAATAAGTCTGACAAAGCGAATCTATGAGAGAAAAGCGTTTATCAAGCAAGCCATGTAATTTCGTTTGCAGTCGGCTGACATCGCCACGGCTTGCTTCAATCTGAATTTCCAGGCCGGAGGCTTCCGCCATAAGCGTTTCATTTTGCAAGCGTTGAATTTTCATGCGTTGACGCATCCAAATTATGACCCCTGCAGCAACAAGCAGAACAACCATGGAGCCAAACGTATATAATCCACGTTGGCTACGTTCCTTATACAGTAGAAATTCTTTTTCTTTCTGTAGATATAAAGCTGTTGCGAGCGCGTCACATTCATAAGAAGCCTTAATCTGTGTTTTAAGGCGTGATGCCTTTTTAAACTCATCAGCAAGATTGTGCCTCCCGTAATAGTCGATTGCTATGTTCACAATCGTGTCGGTAGGAGCCGAAAGCCTGTTAACCGCCAACGCCTCGCTATATAATAGCGCCCAACGAGCCATCGTGGCAGAATCCTGAAATTCCGAAACGTCAACTTCATTGAGTTTTGAAAGAGCTGCCGAAGGGTTGCTTTGCATCATTTCTTCCGCCTCATCGAGTGCACGCACAGGTGCACTTGTACTACACGCGGTTATGAAAACCAAAAGCACAACATATAACAAACAACGCATAAATCACTCGCATTTCAGATTGAAGAACATAAACCGCGTTTCCAAGGGTTGAGGCTGAATAGCTGCAGTGGCCAACCTGAAATAGGCTCCCTCTATGAACGCGCGCGCAGATTCTCCGGTAAGCACAGGTGAGGAGTTTATTGTCATTGCCATATCAGATTCTGTTTTATGCACAAATATAGTAACATTATAACAAATAACACAATAGCCTGACTGTTAAACGCAAAAAATCATCGTCAGCAGGCACAAAATGCCAGACAATTTCTGGAGAGCCATAAAAAGGGCGGAGCGCCAACACACAAAGATTTCGTGTTGTTGGCGCACCGTTATGAGGTTATTGCTATAAGGCGTTTCAGCTTCTGAATCTTTTTCAGCCGTAAAGGGGGGGTTCTGTCAGATTTTCTTGGTTTTGGCCTCCGAGATTAGAATCGGACCGGGAACTATGAAAATTTCAAGACGGCGATTCTTGCTGCGGTTGGCCATTGTGTTGTTGGGTGTGTCGGGCAGCGGTTCGCTGTCGGCCATAGGATAGCCCTGCAACATGTCGGTCTGCGAGGCGTACGTATCGAAATAGTTATACAACGCTACGATTCGTTTCTCCGTAAGTGCATAGAGATATTTGTCCGAACCGGTGTCGTCGGAATGCATTGCCAGGATTACCTTGAATTTTCCATGCGTACGGAAATACGGCAGGAACGGTTTCAGTTTATCGTAAGCCGATGGCAGCAGGACAGTGTCGTTCGGGGCAAAAAGCTCTGCTGCAGGCACAGAGGCGATGACAACCTCCCCTTTCCGCATGGTTTCAACCTTATACCCCATTTTCTGCAACGCCTGCGCCTCACGTTTCATGTAAGCCTTAATGTAATCCTTCTGTTTCTGCGGTACTTCAGGAATCATCAGTGTCTCGTCGAGCGTAAGTTCCGACAGGTCGTAGAGCTGTTGGGTGGAATGGTCTGTCTTTTGGGCGGCCGCAGGCACACAAGCCAATGTGCCGGCCATCAACACCAGCACAGCAGGCACACATTTGGAAAGCCTTGACCTGACCGAATCTAATATCTTCAATTTCAATCTATCTGAAATAATATCTTAAACTAAACCGACTATAAGTAGCCGAACCGCAAGGGGATTCATTCAATCGAATCCTCATAATCCATCTCGGCCTTGACCATGACGGGGACATCCTCCGGCGCCACACGTGCATGCTTGTCCTTTTTAAGCATCCGGGTTACATAATCCACGACATCCTGCTCCACATCGTCCAACTCCTCGTCGGGATCAGATTCCACTTCAAGCATGCCGTTCTCTTCATAGAAATCCCATATCATGTCAATGACATTGAACACTTCGTCGTCGGGATATGCCGCACGTCCGGCCTCAACGAGGCGGCCGTTAATGAATTCAATGGCTTTCTGTTCGTCAAATTCCATGGTTGTAGTGTTTGTTTCGTTATATATCAAGCAGCCCTTCCGGCAAATCAAGGCTGATGGTCCGGGTGTCTGTGTCTATCCCGGCTATAAATTCATCGGCCACAGGCACCATCACCTCCTTGCCGTCGGGGGTACGTATTATAAACAAATAATTGGCGGTTGTGTCGTCGACAGATTCGATTTTTCCTAACATTTTCCCGTTTTCCACCACATCATATCCCAGGAGGTCGGAAGCATACATGCCGTCGGCATCTGCATCGGCAGCGGGCAAATCCTTTTGCAGCGCATAGACCTCAGCCGGACACAGGCGAGCCGCATCCGCATCTGAAGCCACCCCGTCGATAGTGACAAGATCGGTCTCCGAACTCTTGGGCCTAACGGAATTTAAAAAGAAAGGCACAAAAATCCCGTCGATTCTCAACACAATGCAGCTTAGCGAAGCTAAATCGACATCGGCCGTGAGCAACACTGTTATCTCTCCGTTTATGCCGTGCGGTTTAAGCAGCCGGCCCACCGGGAGCAACTGGGATTCGGTGATCATAAGAAAATATCGGAATCAGACTGTTATTAGTTGGACAACAGAAATGAGTGTACCGGATTGCCACCTGCACACACAATTCATAGTCATTTTTTCTTTTTCTTTTTGCCTGAGGCCACGGGCATCTCCTGAAATTCGTGAAGATGAGTTGTGGCGGCATCCAGACGGATGGCTCCGTGCGACATTTCAAGCAGATCCTTGAAAATCTTCACATCGTCCACACCGTCGGGGTTTACGGCCAGCATCTGTTTCTTCATATGGTTGGCAAGCAGAAGCACCACCTGATCGCGCTCTGCGCCGGGTTCCATTCCGGCCGCTTTTTGCACCATATGCTGGGTGATTTTGCCATAATGACGATAATTGAAGCGCTCCTGCGGATAGCCCACCGGTTGCGGAGCCGTTGCAAGGTCGGCCTCGCGTATCACCTCACACGGAAAATCTACATCAAGCCGAAAACCAGACATGATCATCAGGTGGTCCCACAGTTTGTGCTCGTTCTCCGGCTGGCGCAATTCGGGGAACAGGTTGCCCATGGTCTTCACGATAGACTGCGCACAGGCCGTGCGCTCATCACGGTCAACAATGGTCAGGCAATGGTCAACCATGCGCTGGATGTTACGTCCGTACTCCGGAAGAATCAACTGGCTCAGATGTGTGTTATAGTTCAACATCGTAATGGATGTGTTATGTATAGCTGATAATAAAGCAATGTGTTAAAGGCAGAAAAACAGACGTGCCGGGAGGCACTTGCGCCTCCCGGATGCATCTGCCTTTTCATTATATACAACCGGCAACCGCAATAGGTTGCACGCAATGTATTACATGTTCATACCGCCGTCGACCTGGATGACCTGACCGGTCACGTAGCCCGACATATCGGAAGCGAGGAAGGTGGCCACATTGGCGATGTCCTCCACTTTGCCGCCGCGGCGCAGGGGAATTTTCTTGCACCATTCGGCACGCACGTCCTCGGGAAGAGCGGCTGTCATGGCTGTCTCGATGAAACCGGGGGCGATGGCGTTGGCGCGGATGCCGCGTGAACCCACTTCCTGGGCCACACTCTTTGCCAGTGCGATCAGACCGGCCTTCGAGGCGGCATAGTTCGACTGGCCGGCATTGCCGTGAACGCCTACAACCGAAGCCATGTTGATGATCGAACCGCTGCGCTGACGCAGCATCACGGGAAGAACGGCATGGATGAAGTTGAATGCGCTCTTGAGGTTTACAGCGATTACAGCGTCCCACTGTGCCTCTGTCATACGCATCATCAGACCGTCCTTGGTGATACCGGCATTGTTTACCAGAATATCAATCGAGCCGAAATCGGCATGGATCTGCTTCACCACCTCTTCGGTCTGGGCAAAATCGGCTGCATTCGAGGCGTAACCTTTCACCTTCACGCCAAGGGCGGCTATCTCTTCTTCTGTTTTCTTTCCGTTTTCATCTATTACGAGATCGGTGAATGCGATGTTCGCACCTTCACGGGCAAAACGCAGAGCAATCTCTTTGCCGATGCCGCGTGCGGCGCCGGTCACAATAGCTGTTTTTCCTTCAAGTAATTTCATTTTCTATAAAATATATAGTTATTGGTTGTAATCCTGTTTGCATGTTTTGTTGTCCATGTCCCCGCACCGCCCTGTCAGGCCATCGAGAATGAACTTTACCGCATGCTCGAAAGTCTCTTCACGCGACACGCCGAGTACACCGATTTCGGTTGTGGCGGCAGTGTTATCCACCCCCATCATCATCATTACCACAAGTGGCACAACATGAGCGGCACGCTCGGGGATAAACTCTCCGTTTCTGACACCCTCCTCGACGATATCCGTCAATATCTGAATCTCTTTCAGTGCCGTAAGCCGTCTGATTTTTCCCACGCGGCTCCCTTCGAGCAGATTCAGCAACGGCAACGAGTCGGTG
>PPYF01462721.1_pt1 | contig 21644 bp, 16 predicted proteins | sample 1559871 | NCBI WGS metagenome assembly PPYF01 (sample SAMN08240021, study PRJNA423297) | Human gut metagenome, whole genome shotgun sequencing project.
TGACTCGGTAGCTCAGCTGGATAGAGTGACTGACTACGAATCAGTAGGTCTAGGGTTCGAATCCCTACCGGGTCACCAACAGAGAAACTCATGCATTCTGTATGGGTTTCTTTTTTTATATTTATAAACTATAAACTGTTTTTTCTCATGTATTTTGAATACATAGGAAGAGAGGAACATAAAATATTGAATCTCATGGCTGCTTATGATATAAATAATGTATAAGTATAAAAGGAGGATATGACTTATGGTAATGAGTGTTGCCGCTCCACAGGCGAGAGGAAAGTATTCGGAAGATAAAATTTTCGGTGCGAATAATCGTGCCAACGCGCTGGCGGATAAACTGGGTGTGGATCGAGTTATTAACGGTACGGTAGGATCCATCCTGGATGAAGACGGCAACCTGGTCATGCTTGATGTTGTGCGGCAGGCGTTTAAAGAGCTGTTGCCGAAGGATATTATTTCGTATGCACCCATTCAAGGCTATCCGGAATACTTGGATGCCGTTATCGACCAATGCTTCGGCGCGTCGCGGCCGGACGGATATATTCGCGCCTGTGCCACGTCCGGCGGTTCCGGCGTCATACACCACGTTATTCACAACTATTCGGAAATCGGCGATGAAATTTTAACGAGCGACTGGCACTGGGGTGCTTACGGTTCCATGTGCATTGACAACGGCCGTAAGCTGCGGGAATTTGAGCTCCTTAACAAAGACCGAAAGTTCAACTTTGAAGATTTTAAAGCCCACGTGACGGATCTCGTTGCAAAGCAGCTCAATACGGTTATTCTTATGAACTCGCCGGCCAACAACCCGACGGGCTTTGCTCTCTCCGGTGAAGACTGGGATAAGGTATTGGCGTTTTTGCAGGAAATCGTCACAAATAAGGAAAAAAATATTATTTTGGTTCCGGACGTAGCCTATCTCGACTACAGCGGTGAAAAGTCGGAATGCCGCCGGTTTTTCAAGAAATTCGGTAACTTGCCGGCCAATATTCTGGTCATCGTCGCGTACACACTGAGCAAGGGGTTCACTATGTACGGTCAGCGTATGGGGGCTATGATCGGTGTTACGTCCGATGCGGATGTGGCCGAGGAGTTCGTTGCTATTAATCAGTATTCGAACCGTGCTACCTGGTCCAACTCGAACAGCGCCGCCATGAAGGCGATGATTCATATTTGCGAAGATCCGGAGAAAATTAAACAACTCGACGCGGAGCGGGCCAACTACTTCGCCCTTATCAAAGAACGGGCAGAGCTGTTCATGCAGGAAGCCGACGCTTGCGGCTTAGTGTACCTGCCCTATTTGTCGGGTTTCTTCATTACCATACCCCTTCTCGGTTCGCAAGCGGTCTGCGATGAGTTGGAAAAAGAAAATATCTTCCTCGTTCCTTTGGGCAAAGGACTGCGCTTAGCAGTCTGCTCCGTTTCAAAGAAAAAGATTCACGGTCTGGCCGTTAAGATTAAAACTGTTACAGATAAGCTGGGAATTGACCGATAAGGTAAGTGAAAGAGCATAACGAAGCCTTTCGTTATGCTCTTTTCGCGTAGAATGAAAGGGTGTGCAATACATGTTTAAAACTATAGGAATTTGCGGTGTCGGTAATATGGGTTATGCTATAGGTAAAGGCATAGCCCAAGCGAGAAACGGCGAGAGGAAAAACTTGCTTCTTTATAATATTCATCCCGCCAAGGCACAGGCGGCGGCAAAAGATTTCGGCTCTTCCGCCGCGGCTACGGACAATTTTACGGCTTTTATCGCCGCGGCGGACCTTCTCATCGTAGCAGTGAAACCTCATATCGTTGCGGATGTTTTACGAAAAGCGGCACCGTTCTTAAAACCGGAACAAGTTGTTTTGTCCGTGGCGGCCGGTGTCGATTTGGCTGCGCTGGCAACTTGCTTGCCGGCAAGGAGTAAAATCATACGCGCCATGCCGAACACGCCTGTCGTCGTGAATGCGGGAATGACTTCACTTACGCCGAATGAAGCCGTTACGGCTTCCGAATTGGAAGAAGTGCTGCGCGTATTTCGCTGCTTCGGCCGCGCCGAAGTTGTCGATGAAGCCCTTATTGATGCTGTTATCGGTATAAGCGGCAGCAGTCCTGCCTACGTATACATGTTTATTGAAGCCTTAGCCGACGGAGCCGTCCTGGAAGGTATGCCGCGGGATAAGGCGTATACCTTTGCGGCCCAAGCCGTTATGGGAGCGGCGAAAACCGTTTTGGAAACGGGGATTCATCCGGGAAAATTGAAGGATAACGTATGCTCTCCCGGCGGTACGACAATTGCGGCAGTGCATACGTTGGAAGAGTATCGCTTTCGTGCTGCCATTATACATGCCGTACAGACGGCCGCCGAAAGAAATCGGAAGCTGGGGCAGTAAGAAATAAAATGCAGATATAAATAAGTACGTATGCAAATATGATAAAAGGTCATTGCATAGGGGGTAAAACGGTGAAATAGTTATATAATGAATACAAACAGGCAATTTACTTATTTATACTTAAACGGTATAATAATGCCGTAAGTGCAAGAAAGAAGCTACGGAGATTCCCTTTTCGTGACTGCATTTATGAATGTATTGCATGGATATTTTATTCGGTTTATCCTCTGCGCCGATTGTGACAGAGTGAGATACATTTATTAATTTAAATTGTTATTGGAGGTAAAGAGAATGGCAAAAGGTTTAGTTACACCGGAACTTATTGAAGAATTAAAGAAAATTGTCGGCGAAAAATACGTGTATACGGACAAAGACAAACTTGATCCGTACAGCCATGACGAAGTAACGGACCCCCATTATATGAAAGAAGCGCAGGTAGTTGTTTTACCGGCGACGACGGAAGAAGTTTCCAAGGTCGTAAAGCTCTGCTATGACAACGATATCGTTATGATTCCCCGTGCAGCCGGTACAGGACTTGCAGCCGGTGCAGTCGCTATTTTCGGCGGCGTTATCATCTCCATCGAACGGATGAACAAAATTATTGAAATCGACAAGGCGAACATGGTTGTCGTTGCCGAACCGGGCATTACGACGGCAGTCCTTCAGGAAGCCGTTAATAAAGAAGGCCTCTTTTATGCCGGCGACCCCTGCAGCGGGGATTCCTGCTTTATCGGCGGCAATGTAGCTACCAATGCCGGCGGCAACCGTGCAGTTAAATACGGTGTAACCCGTGATCAGGTTATGGGGATTGAAGTTGTTACCCCGTCCGGTGAAGTCGTTCAATTGGGCGGCAAATTCCGTAAGAACGCTACGGGTTATATGCTTATGCATTTGTATATCGGCTCTGAAGGCACGCTCGGCATTATTACGAAAGTATACTTGAAGCTCGTTTCATTGCCGAAATATGAAATGGACCTTCTCGCCGTATTCGACAATCTTGATGCGGCTATTGCCTTGACACCGAAGGTTATGAATGCAGGTATCACGCCTGTGTGCGTTGAATTCATGGACAATGCTTCCATCAAACAGGTTGAAGTATTCCTCAATGAAAAGTTACAGCACTCCGACGTAGGCAACTACATCATCATCCAGATCGCCGGCGACAGCGAAGACGTACTGGACGATCAGTGCATGGTTATTGACGAACTGGCTCGGGAAAACGGTGCTCTCGACGTACTGGTAGCCGATAAGGACAAGATTTGGAAGTCCCGTAAGGCATACTTGGAAGCGGATCGTCAGAGAAGCCTCGTATTCTCTATGGAAGACATCGTTGTGCCGATGACGGAAATTCCTGAAGCAGTACAGCAGATTTCCCGCCTTGCTGAAAAATATGACGTTGCAATGCACTGCGCAGGCCATTGCGGTGACGGCAACGTTCATATCGACATCCTGAAAGATGATCGTACACAGGAAGAATGGGAAGAAATGCTGCCGAAGATTCAGAAAGAAATTTATGCCCTCGTTTACGAAAAGGGCGGCCGGCTCTCCGGTGAACACGGTATCGGCTATAAGCGTGCTAAACTGATGAAGGAATATATGGATCCCGTTGAAATGGGCCTCATGCGTTCTGTCAAGAAAGCACTCGACCCGAAAAATATCATGAACCCGGGCAAGGTCGTTGACGTAAGCGATGAAATTCCTGTTCAATAAGCAATAAAACCTTGATGCACAAAGGGGCAAGGGTAGGCACATTGCCTGTCCCTTGTCCCTTCTTTTACACAAGGCTATGAATAAAAGATATATCATTATTATATTAAGTGAAAGGATGTGCAGGACATGAAGAAATTTGAACTCCCTTTTGCGAAGGAAAAAATTACGTTTGAACTACCTGATGAACAGGTTGCAGGTGTTCTCGTATCGCGTGCTCACGAATACAAGGCGCCCAAATCGGAAGCGGATCTCGTAGCCGACGCGCTGGCGAATCCTATCGGCTCACAAAAACTGAGCGAGTTGGCAAAAGGAAAGAAGACATGTACCATTATTTCCAGCGACCATACGCGTCCCGTGCCCAGCCACGTTATTATGCCGCAGCTCTTGGCAGAACTGCGCAAGGGGAACCCGGATATTGAGATTACGATCCTCGTATCGACCGGTATGCATCGGCCGACAACTCATGATGAACTGGTTGCCAAATACGGTGAAGAAATCGTTGCGAAAGAACACATTGTTATTCACCGGAGCCGTGTCGACGAGGATATGATCAGCATCGGCACCCTGCCGTCGGGCGGCGAATGTTTGCTCAACAAATGGGCAATCAATACGGATTTGCTCGTTGCGGAAGGGTTTATTGAGCCTCACTTCTTTGCAGGTATGTCCGGCGGCAGAAAGTCGGTTCTCCCCGGTGTTGCCAGTAAGATTACGGTTCTTGCCAACCATTGCTCCGAATTTATTAACAGTCCCTACGCGCGTACGGGTGTCCTCGACGGCAATCCGATTCATCGCGATATGCTCTATGCCGCAAAGGTTGCCAAACTCGCCTTTATTTGCAATGTCGTAATTGATGCGGATAAGAAGGTTATTGCCGCTTTTGCAGGCGACCGTGAAGAAGCCCATTACAAGGGCGTTGAATTTGAAATGTCCTTGGCCGGTGTAAAACCCGTTCCTGCAGACATCGTTGTTACGACAAACGGCGGTTATCCGCTCGACCAAAATATTTACCAGTCCGTTAAAGGCATGACCGCCGCTGAAGCAACTTGTAAAGAGGGCGGCGTCATTATCGACTGCACGGCCTGCAACGACGGCCACGGCGGCGATGACTTCTTCAACACCTTGAGGGATGCCACGGACTTACAGAAAGCAATGGACGAAATTCTGGCGCGCGACCGGAACGAGACAATTTTTGACCAATGGGAATCGCAAATTCTTCTGCGCCTCATGCTCCATTTCCATATTATTATGGTTACGCAGGCGCCGCGTGAAATGGTGGAAGCTATGCACCTGACGTACGCCGAGGATATCGACGAAGCCTTCAAACTGGCTAAAGAATACTTGGCAAAGAAAGGTATTACGGATCCGAAAGTTACGGTTATTCCCGACGGCGTCTCGGTTATCGTAAAATAAAAAACATACAAAGCTTGCAGAAATAGAGGAGCCGCGCAGGTTCCTCTATTTTTGTCCCTGTGGTATAATAAGCAACTGTACGAATGGGAGAGGTGTCATATGGATTCGGAATTAATTCGGGATATATGGGTCATTACGCAGGTTATCCTCCTGGATTTGGCTTTAGGCGGCGACAATTCTATCATTATCGGCATGGCCGCCAAAAATTTGCCTCATGATTTGCGCAGGAAGGCGATCCTCTACGGCACGGCCGGAGCCATTCTTTTACGCTTTATCATGGCTGCCGCCGTTGTCATATTACTGCAAATTCCCTACTTGAAGACAGTCGGCGGGCTGCTTCTCGTCTTTATCGGCATGAAACTTATCGGTAAGCGGGAAGGGGAAGAAGCGCACGTGACGGCTCAGGAATCGCTTTCCGGCGCCGTAAAGACGATTATTATTGCCGATGCGCTCATGAGTTTGGATAATGTATTGGGGATTGTCGGTGCTACGGGCGGACACTTGGGATTATTGATCTTCGGCATGGTTGTTTCCGTGCCTATTATTATCTTCGGCAGCACGATGGTCATAAAAATTATGCACAAGTTTCCGGCCCTCATCTACCTGGGCGGTCTTATTCTCGGCTGGGCTGCCGGGTCCATGGTCGGGAGCGACGCTTACCTAGGACTGACACGGGACGCGGAGCTGTATATTAAAATCGGTTTGACCGTGCTTACGCTCATAGGCGGAATTGTCTGGAAATATATGGGGACAAAGAGGGAATAAAGGGCGGAAAACCGCGATATATGCCCGTATAAACGGCTTGACAAGGTATAGGAAAGTTGATACTATATATAAGTCAGGTAACGGGGCGTGGCGCAGTTTGGTAGCGCGCTTGGTTCGGGACTAAGAGGCCGCAGGTTCGAATCCTGTCTTGACCATTATTATACGTAATCATCAAGAGTAACACCGCCGACCGCGCAGTAAGCGTATAATAAATATGAATTTGCTGATTGACAGAGAGGATGCGCATATATCAATGAAACGAATGGATCCGCATGTATATATGTTTGCGTTGGGACATTTTTCTGTGGACTGGGCACAAAGCGCTATACCGGCACTCTTGCCTTATTTTATTTCGGTTTGCCATTTATCTTATCGGGATGCGACGATTCTGCTTCTCGGTAATGTGTTGATTGCCTCCGTATCGCAGCCCGTGTTCGGCTATTATTCCGATAAAGTGTCTAAACCGTGGTTCGTTCCTTTCGGTCCCGTATTAAGCGGTATATCTTTAAGTATGCTCGCTTTTACAACGAATTATTGGTTCATCTTTCTCTGCTCCATGATCAGCGGTCTCGGCTCCTCCATTTATCATCCCGAAGGGGCACGCATGGTTAATAAAATTGCGGTCGAACAGAAGGGACGCGCTTTGGGGATGTTCTCCGTCGGCGGCAGTACGGGCTTTGCAGTCGGTCCGATCATAGCGGGACTCTGCGCTTATGCTTTTGATATCCGCGGTCTTGTCGTTTTCGGCATTGTCAATATATTGATTGCGTCCGTTCTCTACGGGCGGATGCCGAGCGTATTGAAACAGGTTGCCGCCACAAATCGGGAAGAAGCGCGTCTGCACATAGCAGAAACGCGCAGCAACGACTGGCCGGCCTTCGGCAGATTGACGGCAGTTATTTTTGCCCGTTCCATAGGCTTTGCCATTTGCAACGCCTTTATTCCTCTGTTTTGGATTCAAGTACTGGGCGCATCGCCGACGCAGGGGAGTCTGGCTTTATCCCTTCTCTTTGCGGTCGGCATTGTGGGTACTTATATCGGCGGGCTCATATCGGACCGCGTCGGCTTTGTCCGCGTCATGAGATTGGCTATTACGCTTATGGTGCCGGCTATGTTTTTCTTTGTCAACAGCACGAATATCATTTGGGCGACGCTTCTTATCATTCCGGTGGGATTGACGCTCTTTTCACCGTACAGTGCCATTGTCGTACTCGGACAGACCTTTCTCGGCAAGAACGTCGGTTTTGCGTCGGGTGTTACCTTGGGCCTCAGCGTTACCGTCGGCGGTATGTTTGCTCCCTTTGTCGGTTGGGCCGCCGACCTTTGGGGCATTCCGACGGCACTCCAAGTACTGTGGATTTGTGCCGCCGTCGGAGCGGCATTTACGTATACTATTAAAGAGCCTGCATAAGATAAAAACTTCGCTTGCCGCTTTTTTATAGTATAATAGGGAAGAGTATTTTTCGGTGTACAAAAAAGGGGAGTAATTATGACGATTGAATCGTATATCGATCACACGAACTTGCGGCCTGACGCCATGCCGGCGGATATCGTAAAGCTTTGCGCCGAAGCGCGGCAGTATCGTTTCGCTTCGGTTTGCGTCAACTCGGCATATGTAGAATTGGCCAAACGGGAACTTTCGGGTTCGTATATTCGTGTCGTTTCGGTCATAGGGTTTCCGCTCGGCGCAGCCGCGACGGCCGTAAAGGCGGCGGAGACGGCCTTTGCCGTGGAAAAAGGCGCCGATGAAGTAGATATGGTCATTGCCGTAGGACAAGTAAAGGCCGGCAATTGGGGTTATGTGGAAAACGATATAAGCGGTGTCGTTCAGGCGGCAAAGGGAAAAATCGTCAAAGTCATCTTGGAGACGGGCCTCCTGACAGATGCGGAAAAAGAGGAAGCGTGCCGTGTTGCCGTCAAGGCGGGAGCCCGTTTTGTCAAGACGTCTACGGGGTTCGGGCCGGGCGGTGCGACAGCGGACGATATTAAACTGATGAAGAAAGTCGTCGGTCTGAACGCCATGATCAAAGCGTCCGGCGGCATTCGCGATTATAAGACGGCCCGCGTCATGATTACGGCCGGTGCCGATCGCATCGGCGCCAGCGCCGGCATTGCCATCGTCGAAGGAGAAGCACATGAACGAGTGTGATGCAATGTTGGATGCCTATGCCCGTTCCATTCGGCAGCGGCGGCAAGTACGTGAGGCGGCGGAGCAAGACGCTGCGGAGGACGTCGCGACGATCGGAGAGATACTTGCCGCCGCTGCAGGTGATGCTTGCGGCGCCTGTACGGTCAGTGTTCTCGCCAGCAGCAGCAACGGTAATGCAACTTATATCCGCTGCGGCAAAACGAAGATCCTCATCGATGCAGGCATCAGCTACAGCCGCATTGTACAGGGGTTGGCCGAGAGAAACTGCGGTATAAATGATATTGATGCCCTTTTTATTACACATGAACATATGGATCATATAAAGGGGCTGCCTGTCTTATTGAAGCATACGGATATGCCCGTTTACACGACGGAAGAAACGTGGCGGGCCATAGGAAAATACGCGGCTGCCGGGGACAATCGGTTTGTACCGCTGACAAAACGGGTAGGTGTCGGCGCAGTCCGTGTCGTTCCCTTTGAAATTCCGCATGATGCGGCGCGGCCCGTCGGGTATGCCGTCTATTACGGCGATACGAAGATTACATATGCCACGGATTTGGGCACGGTTACACCTGCCGTTGAAGGAGCTGCAGCTCATGCGGATATACTTATTTTGGAAGCGAACCATGATGAGAGCATGGTTCGCAGCGGGCCGTATCCGTATCACTTGCAGCAACGCATTCTCGGACACCGGGGCCATTTATCCAATCGGGCCGCGGCGGAGCTTTTGTCCGACTTGCCGCAAAAGAAAATGATGAAAGTGTTTTTAGCGCATCGGAGTGAGAAGAACAACGAGCCGGCGCAGATTATAAAGACTATGAAGGATGTGTTCGGACGGAGCGGCAAGATCCTCGGCCGGGATGTACTCGTGCGTTTGGCATGCCGGCAGAGCGCCGTTCGATTCGACGAAAAGGGGGAGAACCATGTCTCGTAAATATGTTGCCGCTTTTGTTGCGGCTGTGGTTTTGGCAGGTGTAGGTGCTTTCGGCGGCTATTATGTACATGATAATTTCGGTGCTAAAAATGTGTATTCCGGCACGCAACAACTGCAGACGCCGGACGGGAAGGCGTCGACTTTATCGGGAGCCCGCAACACGGCGGTTGTACAGGCCGTTAAAAAGGTAAGTCCCGCCGTCGTCGGTATTACGACTAAAGTCTATAACCGCGACATTTTCAACCGCAAAGTCCTTGTCGGTGAAGGCGTGGGCTCAGGCATTATTTTTGATAAGGACGGCTATATCGCTACGAATAATCACGTAGTCGGCAATAACAAGACGGTTATCGTCTCCTTGGCGGACGGGCGGACCGCGGACGGTACGGTTGTCGGTACGGATGCGCGTACGGACTTGGCCGTAGTCAAAATAAACTTGTCCGATATTACGGTCGCCGATTTCGGCGACAGCGACAGCCTGCAAGTCGGAGAACCGGCCATTGCCATCGGAAATCCGCTGGGACTCGAGTTTCAGGGAACCGTTACGGCCGGGGTCATCAGCTCGTTGAACAGAACGATCGCCGGCGAAGGGCAGTCGATGGAACTGATTCAGACCGATGCGGCTATCAATCCGGGCAATTCCGGCGGTGCCCTCGTCGACGCGGACGGTGAGGTCATCGGTATTAACAGTGCCAAAATTTCCAAAGAAGGTGTAGAAGGCCTGGGTTTTGCCATTCCTATCAATACGGCCCGTCCTATTTTAGAAGACCTTATTAAAAACGGTCGCGTCGTTCGCCCCTACTTGGGCCTCTACGGCCTGGATAAAAAGATGGCCGCCCGTTTCGGCATGGATTTTGACGGCAGCGGCGTATACGTTTATCGCATTGTTGCCGGCGGTCCCTTGGACGGTTCGGGCATCCGACACGGCGATATTCTTACGAAAATTGACGACAAGGCCATTGAAGACTACCTGTCCCTGCAGAAAATCGTCGAATCATATCGTGTCGGCGATACGGTGACCATTACATATATACGGGACGGTTCCGAGCATACGGCGAAGATTATGCTCCAGGAACTGTCGCCCCAAATGGACAGCGATAACTGATGAAATACCACATCATCGGCAGCGGGAAAATAAAAGAAGCTTATTTGACCGCCGCCATTGCCGAATACGTCAGGCGCCTGAAGCCGTACGGACAGGTGGAAATCACGGAAATCACCGAAGTGCGGATGCCCGACAGACCGTCGGCAGGGCAGAAGCGGCAGGTTCTCGAGAAAGAAGGGGAACAACTCCTGAAGTACGTGCGCAGCGGCTCGTACCTCTTCGTTCTCGACGTGGCGGGAAGTCTCGTATCGTCGGAGGATTTGGCTGGCTCCTTTGCGAACCTTGCCCTCAACGGTTACAGTGAGTTCACCTTTCTCATCGGCGGTCCCTTCGGTCTGTCCGAATCCGTGCGGCGCCGGGCGGACAAGCGCATTTCCTTCGGCCGCATTACGTTGACGCACCAAATGATTCGCCTGATTCTTGTGGAGCAAATTTATCGTGCCGTAAAAATTCAGCGGCACGAGCCCTATCATTTATAAGCGGAAAAAGGATTTTTTCGATTTTTGTCAAATATACTATACAAAAGAAGAATTTGACCGGCCGGTCATATTTCAAAGGGGTGGATACTATGAGCGAACGCACGGCAGCGGATATTATGGAAAAAGTATTTGTAACGGCTAATTTGGATACGCCCGTTTTCGACTTGGTGCAAATGTTCATTAAGAACAGGGTTACGTCGATTCCCATCGTCAACGACGACAATCAGTTGGCCGGTATCGTTACGGACGCGGACTTACTCTATAAGAAAATCAAGCCCCACGTACCTCACTACGTAAATCTCTTGGGGGCGAGCATTTACTACAACGGTATCAGCGAGTACGACAAGAGCTTTAAGAAGCTTCTCGCCTGCAGTGCCAAGGATTTGATGACGAAGGACGTCATCATGGCCGCGCCTGACGCCGATGTGGAACAGCTTGCGGGAGTCATGGTGGCGGAACATTTGAAAGTCATTCCTATCGTCGACAACAAGCGCGTCCTCGGTCTCGTAACGAGGCACAGTATTTTGGATGAGCTCTATCGCGAGTATGCGGAAGAAAATAAATAAATGCAGTCGGGGCAGCCCTTAGAGGCTGCCTTTTTGCGCCTTTCGGGCAAACTGGTAGGAAGCGGATTTTATGATATAATAAATAGGAAAATTGCACGAGAGGCAGGGCTATGGATGGATACGAAGGAACTCATTATTGTCGTTGATTTCGGCGGCCAGTACAATCAGCTGATTGCGCGCCGCGTCAGAGAGAATCACGTATACTGCGAGGTATACCCTTACGGGAAGGCGCTAGAAAAGATTAAAGAATTGAAACCGCGCGGCATTATTTTTACGGGCGGGCCGAACAGCGTGTATGAAGACAATGCGCCGAAGATCGATGCCGCCGTCTTTGAACAGGGGGTTCCCGTTCTGGGACTTTGTTACGGTATGCAGCTCATGGCGCAGATGTTGGGCGGTACGGTTCGGCAGGCGCAGGCCCGTGAGTTCGGCAAGACGGCCATGTCCGTCAACACCGAATCTCTCCTCTTTAAAGGACTGAACGCGGAAGAAACGGTCTGGATGAGCCACTCCGATTATGTTTCCGCCATTCCCGCAGGCTTTGAAATCGCAGCCCGTACGGAAAATTGCCCCGTTGCGGCCATGGAAAATAAGGAGCTCAGGCTCTATGCCATGCAGTATCACCCGGAGGTGCTGCACACGGAGCACGGCAAAGAAATGCTGCGCAACTTCCTCTTTGGAGCATGTTGCTGCAGCGGCGAATGGACCATGGCGAACTATGCCAAGACGGCCGTAGAGGAAGTGCGGCGAACCGTCGGTGACGGCAAGGTCGTACTGGCTCTCTCGGGCGGTGTGGACAGCTCCGTTGCGGCGGCCCTTATCTCCAAGGCTGTCGGCGGACAGCTCACATGTATCTTCGTCGACCACGGCCTCATGCGCAAGAACGAAGGCGACGAGGTGGAAGCGGCATTTAAAGACTCGGGCATGAATTTTATTCGTGTCGATGCGGCAAAGCGTTTTTTGGACAAGCTTGCCGGTGTGACGGAGCCGGAAAAGAAGCGCAAAATTATAGGTGAAGAATTTATTCGCGTCTTTGAAGAAGAAGGACGGAAAATCGGCACCGTCGACTTCTTAGCGCAAGGTACGATTTATCCGGACGTCATCGAATCCGGTGCCGGCGATGCGGCCATCATCAAGAGCCACCATAACGTAGGCGGCCTGCCGGCAGTTGTCGATTTCAAGGGCCTCATCGAGCCGCTGCGCAGCCTTTTTAAGGATGAAGTGCGTGAACTGGGTGAAGAATTGGGCCTGCCGGACTACCTTGTGTGGCGCCAGCCTTTCCCGGGACCGGGCCTTGCCATCCGCGTCATGGGCGAGATTACGGACGAAAAGCTGGCTATCCTCCGCGATGCGGATGCCATATTCCGTGAAGAAATCGCCGCCGCCGGCCTGAATCGCTCCATAAACCAATACTTTGCGGTCTTGACAGACAACCGTTCCGTCGGCGTCATGGGTGATTTCCGCACATATGACTACACCTTGGCCCTGCGCGGCGTTACGACGACGGACTTCATGACCGCCGACTGGGCGCGCATCCCTTATGACGTACTCGATAAAATCTCCGTTCGCATCGTCAACGAAGTGAACCACATCAACCGTATCGTCTACGATATTACGAGCAAACCGCCGGCTACTATCGAGTGGGAATAGTTAAAAATAGGTTTCAAAGTTTTTAGTTATTTTGTAATGTTTGTACTTACATGGGTCACCTGAAGAATAATTCTTCGGGTGATTTTTTATATTTAAAAATGCTACAGGAAGTTTCGGGTTATAGGACAAAAATGTTGGTACTAATCCCCAAAATTCCACCTTCTTATCCGTTCATTGGTCGGTCGCAAATTTCCGGTTTCATCCATAGTCAATTTCAGATAAAAACGTTGGTAAGCCAGTCTATGTATTGAGGCAATTGAGTCATTGCATAGCTTCGTCCGGACTATTGATGTGTAACAAATCTTTAGCTAATATACACAACTCAAAATCGGCAGCCGTTTTTGGCCTCGTAGTTACAACCGTCTTACCTGGCAAAAAGCATGAAACAGACAGCGTTGAGAACCATATGCAGTCTTTTCATATTCATTATATAAAAAGCCACAATTTATACAATTTACTTATCTCAACTATTTTTTTCAAATAAGTATTGTTTTAAAGAAGATGTACCTCTAACAAAGCTGGTCAGTGCAAGGGTTCATCATGTCCACAACCAACTTGCTTTGTCCACATTCGGCGATACCGGATTTTTATTTGAGACTATTTTGTCACGGCCAGTTTTTGATGCATTTAGCATCTGGATTTTAGCAAAGAAAGTAGAGAAAATGCTTAAAATATAGTATAATGTCTCCTGAATATATAAAAATGTGGCAAGGAGAAATTAACATGGACAATTATACAGTCTCTGATGTGATAAGAGAGTTAGATATTTCTAAGTCATATTTATACAAAATAATTGAAAAAGAAAATATTATTTTGCCTAAAAGTAAAACAGGCAGATACTTTTGGAATAAAGAAAGTGTTAATTATATAAAATCATTTTTGGAAAATGAAACAGATAAAAATAATGATGAAATGCTTATATCCAGTTTAGGACTTAAGCAGTCTTTTATAAATAATAGAAGATATTTGGGTAATAAATATTCGCTATCTGATTTCATTAGAAAAACTGTGGATGAAAACTGTGAGGGTATTAACATTGTTGCTGATATTTTTAGTGGAACTGGAGCTGTATCAAATACATTCAAAGACAAAATGTTGATAACAAACGATTTGCTTTATAGTAATTACCTTTCTAATTATGCATGGTTTTTTGCAGAAGATTATGATAGTGAAAAAATTATTCGAATAATATATATGTATAACCATGTTGAAACTAGTGAAAATAATTATATGAGGCAGAATTTTGCAGATACATTTTTTTGTGCCGATGATTGCAGCAAAATTGGTTTTATTCGTGAAGATATTGAGAGTAAATATAAGAGCAAAAATATAAATTTTAAGGAGTATGCAATATTAATAACATCATTATTGTATGCGATGGATAAAATAGCAAACACCGTTGGACACTATGATGCTTACAGAAGGAATGTAGCCTTTGAAAAAGAATTGGTATTGAATGTTTTTTTACCAGATAAAAATATTAATACAAACAATGCATGTTTTAATGATGATGTTAACCATTTAATTAAAAATATAGAATGTGATTTATTATATTTAGATCCACCATATAATTCACGCCAATATTGTGATGCATATCATTTATTGGAAAATGTTGCTAGATGGGAAAAACCAAAGGTGCATGGTGTGGCTCGTAAGATGGATAGAAAGGCACTGAAGAGTGATTATTGCATGAATAACGCAACAAAAGCTTTTGAAAAACTGATTAATGATGCGAAAGCAAGATATATTCTTCTTTCGTATAACAATATGAAAGAAAAAGGAAATGGCAGATCTAACGCAAAAATTTCGGATAAAGATATTTTAAGGATTTTAAACAATAAAGGTAAGGTAACTATTTTTGAAGAAAATTATAAGAGCTTTTCAACTGGGAAATCTAATATAAAAGATAATAAAGAAAGGCTATTTTTATGTGAGGTAGATATATTTCATAAAGAAAAACAGGATGTTGCATGTCCCTTTAATTATACGGGAGGTAAATTTAAGTTATTAAAGCAATTAAAGCCTCTATTCAAAGAAACATCTGTATTTTTAGATTTATTTTCGGGTGGAGGAAATGTAGGTATTAATAGCAATTCATCAAAAGTTATTTTTAATGATATTAATGAAAAAATGATTGATTTAATTGAATACTTCAGAACTACGCCTACAGAAACTTTGCTAAAGAGAGTAGATAAAATTATTGAAGATTATAATCTTTCTAATACCGCTTTATTTGGTTATGAATATTATGGATGTAATAGCAGCAAGGGACTTGCCGATTATAATAGAAATGGTTTTTTAAAGTTAAGAGCAGACTACAACAATTTACTAAAAAATGGAAACGAAGATATATCATTGTTGTATGTGTTAATGATATTTTCTTTTAATAATCAGATAAGATTTAATAGGAGAGGTGAATTTAATTTACCAGTTGGTAAAAGGGATTTTAACTCTAAAATGAGAAGTAAATTGATTTTATTTTCTACAGAGCTAAAACGAAAAGATATCACTTTTCTGAGGAATGATTTTAGAGATATAAATTTAGATAAATTAGAAAAAAATACATTTATATATTGCGATCCCCCATATCTTATAACAGAAGCTGTCTATAATGAAAATGGATTATGGTCGGAGTCTGATGAGCAGAATTTGCTTGATTTTTTAGATAGAGTAAATAATAAGGGATTTAAATTTGCATTGTCAAATGTATTAGAAAGCAAAGGCGAAAAAAACACTCTTTTATCTGAATGGATAGAACAAAGGGGCTATATTTGCAACTTTTTGAACAAAAGTTATTCTAATAGTAATTATCATAGAAAAGACAGACAAGGGGCAACGATAGAAGTATTAATTACTAATTACGCTACAAGTGGGGAGGAATTACTAAATGGTTAATAAAAGTATTCCGTATCAGAGCTTTTGTTGGGTTATTGGAACAACAAGTTTTAGAACGGCAAGATTAAACTTAAAAATAGAAGCGCAATTATTGCTTCTTGATGAGTTTTATAATGAAATCATAAAGGAAGCAAGTTGGAAGTGGAAAAATAATAAAGAATTGCAAGAAAAGTATTATGATTTCATGAAAGATAAAGATTTTTTAGCAGGAGAGGCAAAAAGAAAAGATAAAGATGCGAGAGAAAAAACATCGGGATTAGTTGATATTGGTCTAATTACAGAAGATAGATTAATTACGGAAGCAGGAAGAGAACTGCTTAAAATAACAAGCGATGGAATTTTTGAAACTGATAATGTATTTAATATTAACAGGGATAGTTTTGTTTATCTAAAACAGCTACTTAAAACAAGTATAGATGTAAGCGGGAATGTTGTTAGACCATTTATTGCGGTTATAAAATGCCTTACTGAACTTGAGTTTTTAAGCTATGATGAATTTACTTATTTTGTTCCACTTATTAGAGATGATGAGAGTGCAAGGCAAATTGTATCAGACATTAATTTATATCGAGAAGGAAAAATTAAACTTGAAGAAATAATCTATAAAAGGCTTATGCAGATGGACAACTATAGGCTTGCACAAGAAGAATTTATAGCCTCCGATGTTGACGAAAACTTAATATATTTAGTTGGAATGAATCGTAAAAGTAGAAGTTATGATAAGCCATATTATGAATTGTATAGGAATATAAAGAATGTGTTTCTTGATGGTGGAAATAATTATGAATCTTTATTAAGTTCTGCAAAGAGTATAAATCAAAAGCATGGAACATTGTGGAGAAGTTTAATATTCAAAACAACAAATATTGGGGCTATAAGGAAGAATGGAAAAGCCTCGATTAATAAGCAATGCCCATTTTTAAGCTGTGCAAATGAACAAGACCTAAAGAAAGTATTTTTCAAATATTTACATGTGTTTAAAGCAATGGCAACATTATCGGATTATTTTGATTTGAATAGAAGGTATTTTAATATTACAGATACACTAATTTTTGAAGATCGTATAATTAAATTGGATATGATTCCGAAGTATTACTTTAAAGAGATTATTGATGTTTTGTATACAGAAGCTTTTAGAAGAGATGATAATCTCAAAGCTGATGTCCCTCTGGAAACTATATCAAAAGCATTTAAGTTGGATATGAGCCAAGTATATGCTGTATTAAGTAAAGACTTGGGGATTACTATTAAGAGTCCGGAACAAGCTGCAACTTATGTAAATGATGAAAGATATAGAAGATTTAATGCTTTGATTGATAGGAAATTCAATGATTTTGTGCTTGTAGAGTTATTAAATTGTTTTGAGAAGCGTGATGATAAGAGAATTGAAGAACTTGTCACAGATGAGGCTGCAATACCCACTATTTTTGAATATATCTTAGGAATCATATGGTATAAAGTAAGCGAAAGACAGGGGAATATTTTAGATTTTATGAAATTATCATTAGAAGCTAATCTATTACCTAAAACGCATGCAGCCGGAGGTTATGCAGACATTATATATGAATATGAAGCATGTACTGCTTATCCGAATCACTCTTTATTGCTTGAAGCAACACTTGCAGATGGTACTAATCAAAGAAGAATGGAAATGGAGCCTGTTTCAAGACACTTAGGAGATTATAGGATTAGGTTTAATAATCCGTTTGACTACAGCCTATTTATTAGTACATACTTGGATAAAAATGTAATTTCTGATTTTAGATATAGGAAAATAATCCCATATACCAGAGATGAAGAGACCATTACAGGTATGAAGATTATTTCAATGGATACGGAGTCTCTTAAAAAGATAATTGAAAAGAAAATCAAGTATAAGTATCTGTATGAAGTATTTGATAAGTATCATGAAATGCCATTAGAAACGGTAGATTGGCATGATGGAATGATAAGAGAGGCTACTGGGAATTATGCGATTAAAAATTAGGAGGTGCAATAATGTTCTATTCACCGTTAAGATATCCAGGTGGGAAGGGTAAATTAACCCCACTAATAGAATTACTTATTGATATGTACGGACATAAGGGAGGGATATACATTGAGCCATTTGCTGGTGGGGCAGGGGTTGCTATGGAATTACTTGAAAAAAATATAGTTTCTGAAATTGTTATTAACGATTTAGATAAAGGTATATACTCATTTTGGCGAGCTATTTTAGAAGAAACCGATAGATTTTTAGAACAAGTCAGAATAGTTCCGCTTACCATTGAAGAGTGGAAAAAACAAAGAAATATTTGTTTTGAGAATAATAAGAAATATAGTTTTGAATTGGGATTTGCAACTTTTTACATGAACAGAACTAACCGATCAGGAATTATCAAAGCAGGCGCTATAGGCGGTGCTGCACAATCTGGAAAATGGAAATTAGATGCAAGATTCAATCGTGAAGGGTTAATGTTACGGATTGAAAAAATAGCAAAGAATAAAAATAAAATCCATTTATACAACAAAGACATAGAGTCTTTGTTGAAAAAATATGTACCTAAATATGAAGATAATGCATTTATATATTTTGATCCACCATACTTTAATAAAGGTAAGCAATTATATCTTAATTTTTTTGATTATGATGATCATATAAAAATAGAACGGTTTATAGATAAAATGGTTAATTGTGACTGGATTATAACATATGACGATGAACCAGAGATAGAAAAAATTTATGCTAAGTATTGCATTAAAAAAATTGAGCTAAATTATAGTGTTGCCACAAAAAGAAAGGCAAATGAATTAGTAATATTCAAGTCAAATTCTAAAGTTCCAGGTATGAGAAAATTAATGAGTAATAATATTATGCTAATTTAGGATAAGGAGAAGATATATGTATTTACAACCTATAGAGTTAGTATTAGAGAATTTTAGAAACTTTAAAGATGTTGTTATTCCGTTAGGGAAAAGAATAACCATCATAAGTGGAGTTAATGGTGTTGGTAAATCAAATATTCTATCATTAATTGCTTCGGGGTCTGGAATAAACAAAAAAAGTTCTTTAGGTAGCAATTTTCAGCCTGAATTTTTGGATTTTTTTAATATTGATGAACAAGAAGAATATCAAGACTATAAATTATATTTGAAATATGGTTTAAAGGATAGCAATATAGCGTTAACGAAGAAACTTACTTTTAAGGATGACACAAAAACTAATAGAGGTATAAGAATAATTCCTAGAGTAACTAATAAATTTTTAGAAGGGTATACAATTAAACAAGCGGAACAAGAAGCAAAAAGGGAATATGATATTGGAGGTGCTGCAAGAGTAAAAATACCAACAATTTATTTGAGTTTATCACGCTTGTATCCACTCGGAGAAAATAAAGGATTGACTCATGTTAGTAAAATAAGAAAAAGCAATCCTTTTGCAAGTGAAGAGATTTTGAAAACATATCGAGATTGGTATAACTCTGTTATACCCGGTTCAATTAAGCAAACCTCAGAAATTTCAGTAATAGAAAAAAAGGCCTGCCCAAGATCTTCTTTGCATATGGAAATAGTAGGAACTCCGGCTCTCTCTCAATCTATTGGGCAAGATAATATTGGAAATATAATAAGTGCATTGGTTGATATTTATTTGTTATCAAAGGAAAGTGACTATAAAGGCGCATTACTTTGTATTGATGAAATTGATGTATCACTTCATCCAGATACTCAAATAAGATTGTTTGAATTGCTAAAAAAATTAAGTAATGATATTTCTCTACAAGTTATTGTTAGCACACATTCATTAACGATCTTAAAAGAAAGCTTAAAACAAGAAAGAAAAAATCCTGAAGATTTTAAAGTTGTATACTTGAAGAATCCATCCATGCCAATTATTGCAAGTTTTAAGTCATATGAACTTTTAAAATCAGATATGTTTAATAAAATTAATTATCAAAAAGTATTTCCTAAAATATATTTTGAAGATAACGTTGGAAAAGAATTGTTTATTCAACATTTAGAGGCTCTTAGAAATATAATAAATTTGATGAAAAGTCCTTTTGATGCAACATGTTTTCGTAATTCTGAGAATGTTTCTAATCATGATGACATATGGAAAGAGGTAATTGAATTTAAAGATGTCGTTAATATTAAAGATGATACAAAACAAATTGTAACACATTGTGGTTGCGAAGAACTTATTGATATTTCGGAAGTTGATGAATATTTTGATAGAGTGATTATATTTCTTGATGGAGATGCTAGACTTAAGGAAAAATCTAAACAACCGAAGGTTAAAGATTATCTTGATAAAGAATTTAATCCTAAAGAAATAGGTTTAAATGATAGAGGACATAAGCCTAATTTAGTATTTGCACCCGGATATTTTGCCCCAGAAAGTTATTTATATAGAATTATATATAAATTAGTAAAAAATCAAAATAAATATATTGATTTTTGGAGAGGTGTTGAACAAAAAGAAGAAATTACGTTATTTACATCTGATAAGATAAAAAACATGTTCGATAATCTTGACGAAAACTTTACAAATAATGATTTAAAAAAAGTTTTTGGAGAGGATCCTGATAGTAGTGATTTGTGGAATTTTATAATTAAATCTGGATTAATAGAATATTATTATAGGGATTATCTAACAGTTGAGATTCTATTAAATTTTGCAAAAAAATTAAGGGAGGCATATACTATGACACTTACGTTAACCATTGAAAATAAGCAAGTGTAAAAGACATATTGAAAAATGAAAATAGCGTGTAAAAGTGATAGTTATTTATTATTAAAGTTGATACTAGTATTACCCTTGATATTGATGTAATACTAAAAATACCTAAAACCATAGATAATAGATATAAAATCGGTTGATTTTAGAAACTAAACGGTTACTATTAAAATAATTTTAGAGACAATATGTTATGGTAATTATTGAGTGGGAATAGAGGAAGCGCTATTAGAGAGCGTTGATATTACTGACTATTTCTAAGGTTTCAATGTGGTTAACTGAAGTACTTTTGAAGTACTTTTTAAGCGGTAAAGTACAATAGCGATTAGGACACATGGAAATACACTTTCTTTATTCGTCTTTATCTTAGGAAAACCTTTTGTCGAAGCAGCATTTTAATTGACCACGCCGGAACTTCGTCAGGTGTTTGAAGGAACGAATAGGTGTGGTAGAATGAGTGCATGAGCAGGACCTCTGATTGGTTTATTTGTGGCAGATCTGTCGTACCGTGAGATTCTGTCCTTGTCTTTTTTGGATCCTAATTCATTTTACAATCAACCTTAAATTTTAATTTATCTAAAAGGTTTTATCCCCCAGTTATCTCCCACGTTTATACTAAAAAGGTGGGCAATAGAATGGGGGATAATTTTCTGAGTAGTCTATATCCAAGTAACGACAATAAAAGACGAAAATGTCGGTAAAGATGTCGGTATTAATAAAACTGAAAAGAAAGTAATAGAGTTGTTAATAGAAAATGCGAGTTATACCTCTTTTTATGTTAGTGTAAAGTTCGTGTGGCAAATACCTCTTTGTGTGTGTTATACTAGCCATGGCGACCGATCTCCTTTGTAATGAGTTTGTGTTAAATGCATTCTAAGGGATTTGG
>PPYF01602880.1_pt1 | contig 21641 bp, 18 predicted proteins | sample 1559871 | NCBI WGS metagenome assembly PPYF01 (sample SAMN08240021, study PRJNA423297) | Human gut metagenome, whole genome shotgun sequencing project.
TTGCAATATTAATTAGAATTCCAGTTTCAATATTATTTTCTATAGATATAAATCCTAATTCTTCATTTATAAAATCTTTTTGTATAGAATCTTTATTAGAAGATAGTGTTGATAAAGCTTTATCAACACTATCTTCTAAAATCATGAGCTTTGATTTATATATAGCTATTTGATTTTTTACTTGATCTATTTTCTTAAGTGTTTCTTCTATTATTGATATTATTCTCTCATCTTCTAGTTTATTATCAGTATTTTTGCTATTAATTTCTTCGTATGATTTAAAATTTAATTCATCTTCTTTTTTAACTAGTTGTTTTATTTTTACTTTTATATTTGATGATTCTTTTTTTTCATTTTTTATATTTTCAGAGTATATGTTTTTTGCATTTTGTAAAGTTTTTTCCATTTCATCAATTTTAGCTTCTTGAACTTGTATATCTGATATACGATTTTGTAATTCTCTCTGTTTATGATTCATTGTACTAGCTTTTCTTTTTATTTTCGTTATAGTATTTGATGAATTATTATCATCTTTATTATTTATATTTTGTTGTTTATTTATATTATTTAAATTTATATTTGCATATACACTAAGCTCATGTAATCTATTTTTAGTTTCTATATTCATTTTACTCCCCCTTGCATATTTTGACATTTTGTCAATTTACTTATACTTGAATCTCGATCCCAATATTATCTTCATTAAATAAAATAATTATTCTGCAAAGAATTCATCAAATTTTGATACAATATAGTCAATACATTCACTAGTTATACCAGGCCATACACCAATCCAAAAAGTTTTATTCATTATTATATCTGTATTTTTTAAATCTCCTACAACCCTATAAGTATAATTATTTTCTGTAAATACTGGTTGCTTTATAATATTTCCTGCAAATAACAGTCTTGTACCTATTTTATTTAACTCTAAAAATTTTACTAAATCATTTCTATCATATTTATCACTTTCTTTTAGTGTTATCGGAAATCCAAACCAACTGGGTTCACTTTTTAAAGTTGCTTTTGGTAATATTAGATACTTATCTAGATGTTTTAAACCACTATATAATTTATTAAAATTCTCATTTCTTATTTCTTTAAATAAATTTAATTTTTTAAGTTGTGAAACACCTATAGCTGCTTGCATATCTGTTACTTTTAAGTTATATCCTAGGTGAGAATATACGTATTTATGATCATACCCTAAAGGTAAGTTTCCATACTTTTGTGAAAATCTATTATTACATATGTTATCTTTTCCTGGAGGACATATACAATCTCTACCCCAATCTCTAAATGATTTTATAAGTTTATTTAAAAGAGGATTGTTAGTGACAACTGCACCGCCCTCACCCATAGTTATGTGATGTGCTGGATAAAAACTAAATGTTCCTATATGACCTAAAGTTCCTACATATTTTCCATCATACTTAGATCCAAGTGCATCACAACTATCCTCTATTATCCATAAATTATATTTATCAGCTAATTCCATAACTTTGTCTAAATTAAATGGATTTCCCAATGTATGAGCCATAAATATTGCTTTTGTTTTATCCGATATAGCTTTTTCTATATCCTCAACCTTATAATCATATGTCTCTAAATCAACATCTATAAATACTGGAATTAATCCATTTTGTATAATTGGCGATATAGTTGTAGGAAATCCTGCCGCTACAGTTATTACCTCATCCCCTGGTTTTAACCTCTTATCTCCTAATTTATAAGATGTTAATGCAGAAAATGCAACTAAATTCGCAGAAGATCCCGAGTTTACTAAAGAGCAATATTTTACATCTAAAAATTCTGCAAATTTTTGTTCAAATTCATCTGAGTATCTTCCTGCTGTTAGCCACATATCTAGCGATGCATCTATTAAATTATGTAAGTCATCTTCATCAACCACTTTTCCTGATACTGGTATATATGTTTCACCCTTAATAAATTTTTTTTCAATATTATTTTCTCTATAATACTCTTTTGTTTTATCTAAAATATAACTTCTACTAATCATTCTATTCACTCCATATTACTTAAAAATAATCCAGTTTCCGTATTTTACATATTCAATTTCAATATTTTTAAGTCTCTTTTCAAAACTTGGATTAATTGTTCGAATTATAAGAATACCATTTTCAACTAGTTTATTTTTTAGTATATTTATTATTTCTACAGGATTACTACATATATCAAACTTACTTTCAAAAACAATATAATTAAACTTTTTATAATCAAAAACATTCTCTAAATCTTCAAATTTTGAAATATAATCGACAATTTCAGATGTATTCTTTAAATCTTGAATATATCTCACTTCATCTACAATATTATAAATAGAAACATCTAAATTATGAACATTTTCTTTTATACTCTCTTTTATTTTTAAAGGTGTACTTCCTATACCACAGTTTATACCTAGTATATCAACATGTTTACTATCGTTACACTCTAAATGCTCAAATAATATAGGATCATATTCTACACCTATACTTAACGGATCTATCCCAAATATATCTATAAAATCTTCTCTAGCCTCTTTATAAAATGCTTCTGCTCCTACATTTCCATTTTTATCTTTGTGATTTTTAATTTCATCTTTTCTAGTTACTCCACCAAAATGATAACAGTAAGCATCTTTAGCTAACATTAATTTATATCCTTTTCTTCTTAATATTAATGATACCTTTTCATCTGGAGCCACCATAGTATTAGGTGTATGGAAATATCCACCCCATCCTATACCATTCGATGAGTACCATGTACTAGACCTTTTTAAATCTATCGGATTACAAAGTCTTACTCTCTGTTCCCATCTATAAGGATCACTTATATTATTTAATTCCGAAAATTGATGCATTTCTTCTATAGTCTTATAACTAGCAGGTATAGTTTGGTTGTTGCACATATTTGGTGTTGATGGAACTACCCAAGCAATATTATCATCTGATTCTATACATCTAATCATATTTTCTATTGCATTTTTAGTAACTATAACATCATTGCTAATTGACATTGTATATTTTCCTTCTACTATTCTTATTGATGCTGTCGGAGACCCACCATTTTTTAATATGTCTAACTGCTTAGTTGGAGCTATTTGTTCAAAATACATCTTAGTATTATCAGTAGATCCATGATTTATCAATATCAATTCATAATTTATATTGTCAGGTATATACTTTAATAAATTTTCTACACATAATTTTGTGTATTCCAATTTATTGTATCCAAGTACAATCACTGAAAGATCATATTTATAAATTCCACTCTTTTCTGATTCATCTATATATTTATTATGACATAATGGAATCAATTCATTATTATAATAACTATGTATTCTTTCCTTGTCTAGATAAACACTTCCCCAGAAGTATAACTGTAAGTACATATCTTCAAGTATAGGTATCAACTCAAATTCTATTTTATCAAGTGTTCGCTTAGATCTTGCTTTGAAAAGATTTTTTATTCTACTTAAAGAATAATTCGCATTTTCACAAGCTAAATCAACATTAATAATTATATTTTCTTGACTTTTTATATCTATAATTTTAGAATAAATACTGTTAATTACATCTCCTATATCATTTGCTACTTGAATAAAATTGCTATAATTGCAATTTTTGAAACTTTTATATAAATATTCAGATGCCTCTATTGTTGTGCTTATCATTTCTAGCATCTGTTTAACTAATACTTGATCTTTTATCATAATTCACACCTTTTTATTTACTTGCAATAATTCTAATTACAACTGGATTTTGATTTTTATATACTGCAAGACCTTTATCTTCTATTAACAATTCTATTTTATATCCAATTTCTTTCATATTCTTCTCTATCTCATTTTTATCAATAAATCTTCTATAGTGACCTTGGTATATGTATTCATTTTTGCCTATTTTTTTTCCTCGACCATAAAATTCATCTTTTATACTTCTCACCTCAATGAATATTTTACCTCCCTTATTTAAGGATTTATATGCTTTATTTAATAATATATTTTCTTGTTCAGAATTTATTGAGTGTATACTAAACCTACTATAAATATAGTCATAAGTATCTATATTAAATTGTTCAGTACTTACAAAATCATCAGCTACAAATTTAATATCTGAATACTTTTTACTAAGATTATTAATTGAACTCTCTGCTTGATCTATAGCTGTTACATATATACCCTTCTCCGAGAAAAATATACTATCTCTACCATTTCCACATCCTAGTTCTAGCATTTTTTTATTTGGATGTAACATATCAGCTATATCCATAGCAAAATATGATGGTTTTTGCGGAGCATTATCTGTTTTATAATAATCAGTCCAATATTTTTTGTCCATTTATTCCTCCTATTTATCGATTCTAAGATTTAATATAATATTGTTAACTATTTCTTCAGGTGAGATTTCACCGTTATTTTCAATCAATAAATCTGGCTGTTTAGGTTCTTCAAAGTCAACATCAATACCTATTACATTTTTTATCTCTTTTCTAAGTGCCTTCGTATATAATTCTTTTTGATCTCTTCTTATTAATTCATCTATTGAAACTTTTAAATAAATTTCTTTGTAATTTGATATATTTTCCCTATTCCACTGTCTACATTCATCAAACATAGATATTGTACAACATATTACATCTACACCTTGATCTGATAGCATTTTACAAAGTTTAGAATATTTAATTGAGAGAGTCATTCTACCATAATATGAATAATCATTTGATTCATATAATTCTCTTAATCTATCTCCATCTAATAAAATAACATTGTTTTTATTAGTTTTTATTGATTTATATAATAATTTACCGATAGTAGTCTTTCCAGCTCCTGCTAAACCCGTAATCCAATATACAGTACCTTTCATAAAATTCCTTTCATAAATCATTAATTTTATTTTTTTAATACCTCTCTAGCATATTTAAATCTTTCTTCATTAAAATTAGGTAATTTGCTGTTTACCATTAATTTTATTTCTTCTACTCTTTTTTTATATTTAATATCACCTATAAGATTATTATCCTCATTCGGCAAAATATAAAACTCTTCTGTTCCATCATAGTATACTACATACTTTTCAGTTTCACTTCTAAAACATTTAAATGCTCTAGCAATATGCATTTTATTGAGTTTACTAAGATTCTCCAATAATATTTTAGAATATGCAAAATCTTTATTTATTTCAATAAATTCTCTTTTTTGAACTTTATAAAATATTGGTTTTTTATGAATTAAATTATATATAATTTTGTGGCTATCAATATGACTAATTAAGCGCCTTTCTACCTTAGGAGACATATTTTTTTCTAATATAATATAAGGTATATGAGTAAAATCTTCAATAAACTGATTATCATTTTTGCTCTTAATATCCCATTCTAGTGTCATTCCATGATCTGATGTAATAATTAATGTGGTTTCATCATTTATAAGATCACAATAATATTTAAGTTGTTTATCTACATAATCTAATGTTTCATTGTATTGTATTTTTTGTATAAAAACCTCATAATCTGTAAGATGGCTACTAGCATATCCTCCAAAATCTATAGGCTTATATTTATGATTTCCACATATATGAGGTGCGTGAACTTCCATTATATGTACGATAGATATATTTTGTCCATTTTTACCTTCATAGCTATCACATATGTAGTCCCATAATAATTGGGAAATATTTGTATCATAACTTTGATTGCAAAATTCTTGTGTAAAAAGTTGTAATTGATTACCATAGTATTTAAATTTATAATCAGTATTATTTATATCATTTAATATATTTGGGCTATTTATTGGCATTTTAATATTCATAAGATTATCATCAAACATTTTCTTACCAGTAATCATTGATAGTATACTCATAGATGTATAAGGAACATGCGTATATGCATTAGTAAGATTCAAGGATTTTCTACTTATACTTTTAACATACTTCATATTGTCATACTCAAATATATCCTTCCATCTTAAAGAATCTACTAATATCATTAGTAGATTTTTATTTTTTATCTTCCATAACTGTTTTTTTATATGTATATTAAATTCATTTAATTCTTTATATAAAAATTTAAATTTTTCATACTGAATATATCCCTTATCTATATATTCTAAAATATATTTAAATGCATTTGAAAAGTCTTTTATATCTAAGTATAAAAATATTAAATTAGCTAAATATTTCTCATCTTTAGATCTTTCATAAATATTTTTCACTTCATAAATAACTAAATATTTTTCAACTAATTTGTGATAATAAAATGGTTTATTAATATCATATCCTATAGCTTTTAATTTTTCATAAATATCAATTACCTTTATATTAGGAAAGTTTCTAATTATATCTTCTTTTATCTCTTTGCCGTATCCTAATGTAGATATGACAATTTCATCTAAATTATATTTTTTTATCTGTTCTTTATCTATTAAGGGATATCCTAAAAACTCACCATTCGCTTTTAAGTTATCAATTATACAAATTATATTTTTATCATATCTATTTACTATTTCAAATAATTTCATAGTATGGTTTCCTGCTCCATATATAGCTAACCTAGAATTTCCTTTGATATTATTCCATATTTTATTAATCTCATTAACAATATCTAAATTTAATTTTCTATTATTTAAGTCCTCTTTTATTTCTTTATTATAAAAATTAATTCCTGATGAATTAATTATATTGTATAATCTATTATCTAAAGTATCCATACAAATTCACCTTATTGTTGACAATTAACACCTTTCTATATAATATTTCTTAATAATTTAAATTCATTATTTGTTGCTGACTATACGCCATATTTCATAATTAAAATACCAAAATATATCTATTAATAATTAATCAATTGTGTTTGTTAGAAGTATACTATAAATAAAAATAAATATCTTATATAATAAATTAGTATTTATAGATTTTATCAAAATACTAATCTTTTTATCTTAGCTATAAAACCATCATTTCTCATCAATTTATTTATTAGAAATGAAATATTATGAGCTAAAACCTTTATTGAAGTTCTAGCAATAAATCCTAGCATTGATTTACTTTTAACCTTATTTAAATTTAATTGCTCTGTTAATTGAGAAAAACTAGTTTCTATCCTTCTTCTAACTTTAAATAATACTTGTCTTACTTCTTTTGGATAGTTATCTTTACTATTTTCCCTTTTTAAGAATAGTAAATCTATATCTCTTTGACTTTTTAACTCAGGCGTTAGCCTTTTGTTAATATATCCTTTATCTCCGATTATAGAGATAGACCTATATTTATCACATAAATCCCATATCGCATTTCTATCATCTATATTTGCTGGAGTTATAATATAATCAGTTAAAAATCTATCTACAGTAGTAAGTGCATGAAATTTAAATCCAAAATAAGTTTCTTTTTTAGAAGCACATCTTCCATAGGAGGCTTCGCCTTTAAAACATTTACTGAAATGAGCTCTTCCAAACTCACATACAGGAATAGGCATACTATCTATAACTCTTATATTATTAGAGTAAAGTTGCATAAATTCAGATATATATTCTCTTATTTTAGATATTACTAAATGTAAATTTATTTTGGTTCTATTAAATCTAGTCCTATCCCCTAATCTTGGAAATAGTTTTTATATTCTCTTTTTAATAAATTAAAAAATGATTTTTCTGAATCAATAGTTAAAAGTTCTCCAACTATGCTAATAGTAATTATCTCACTATCTGAAAGTTTGCTATCCTTGATATTACGTCTATTCCTTATACTAATAGATATAATCTCATTGTATATATCATCTATAATTACAAAAATATTTGTAAATAAATCTGTTAAATTTTCTAACTCCTGGATATAATAATCATTAAGCTCCAACATAATGGTAACCCTCCTTTAGATTAATGCTAATAGTCTCAGGGTGATCTATTTGTTGGAGTTTTATTATTGAAAAATTTAACTAGCACAACTAGTTTTATTAGTAATGAAATATTATAATATAAAATTTTAATTGAATTTAAAATTGTAAATGCTAAAATGAATCTACTTTAATTTATTTAAATTTAACTTAGTTCTATTAGTCCTAGTTATATCTCCTAGTTTATAAAATAACAACTTATGTTTTCTACTAAGTAAGTTAAAAATATATTTTTTGAATCAATATCTAAAATCTATACTGTAATTCTTATAGTAATTATTCCACTATCTTAAAGTTTAATATAATTAGTGTTATAAATAAATCAGTTAAACTTTCTACTTCTTGGATATAATAATTATTAAATTACTACATTTAATAACATTCTTGAGATTAGTAATTTTGATTTTAGTGTACCAAATTATTTGGATTTTTATTATTTTTAAATTAGCGAACACAGTAAATTAGTTAATATACTATTTTGGAATAATGTCTGAATAATAAATAGTAGCCTCTTCAGTTAATACTATATCGCACAACTTTCTATGAATGATACTCACAAAATACCCAACAAAGCAACAAGTTGCTATTGTTATTATAGAATAAGACCAAGATGTAATTTCCGGATGATTATACTTTAAATTTATAACAATTATCGCTGATACAAAAAAACCTATATATGCTCCTATATTAGTAGCTTTTTTGGTGAATATACCCAACACAAATATACCTGCTACAACTCCTAAAACTAGCCCCATAAATCCGTTGAACCACTCATAGGCTGATTTTATTTCTCCATTGGCCATTACTATAGATACTATTATAGCTATAATACCAACAAATAATGAAATAAATTTCGCTATATTAGTTTGCTTCTCTAAAGTTTTTTCTTTAGCTACAGTATTTTGTATATCCAATATCCAACTAGTTGCAATCGAATTTAATCCTGTAGATAACGTTGATTGTGCTGCTGCATATATTGCAGCTAAAACAATGCCAGATATACCTACTGGTAATTGATATACTATATACGAAGCAAATATTTGATCTTGCTTTGTAGATTGTAATAATTCTGGATTTTGTCTATAAAATATAAATAACAATGTACCAATTAAGTATAATAATGTAGCTATTACTATTGATAATATTGCATTTCCATATGTCATTTTATTTAATTCATTTAAATCTGTTGTTGTTGTAAATCTTTGCACTATATCTTGACTTGATATATATGATGAAAATATATTTACTCCTGATCCAACTACTATTATAAATACACTACTATTTAATATATTTAAATCAATTATAGTTTCATTCTTAGCCAAAAACTTATTATTTATTAGATAATTGAATACCTCTCCTATACCACCATCTATAGAGTGTGCTAAGAATATTAATGTAAATGATACTCCTATTATTAATACTATCCCTTGTATAAAGTCAGTCCATAGTACTGATTTTATACCTCCTTTGTATGAGTATATAATTGCAATTATGCCCATAATAATTATTAATATATTCACATTAGTACCTATAAGTTCTGATAATACTATTGATGGTAAATACATAATAATAGACATACGTCCTATTTGATATATTATAAACATAAATGCACCTAACGCTCTAAGTCCTTTATCATTATATCTTAATTCTAGATAATGGTATGCAGTATCTATATCCAATCTACTATATATAGGCAAGAAAAACTTTATTGTTATTGGTACCGCTATAAATACTCCTAATTGAGCAAACCATAGTAACCATGTTCCATTGAACGAATTGCCTACTATAGATAAAAAAGATATTGGGCTAAGCAATGTCGCAAATATTGAAACTGATGTAACCCACCATGGTATAGTTCCATCTCCTTTAAAGTATTCCTTACCTTTCATTTCTTTTTTTGAAAAAAATATTCCTATTAATAGTACTATTAATAAGTATATAATAAGTACTATCATATCAACCGTTGTAAATCCACTCATTATTAAATTTCTCCTTAGTAGTACTTAGTATAAAGTTAGATGTTTACTTATTATCTAATAATATATAAAAATTTTATATAATTAATCTATTGTGATAGTTATTTTAGTAAATACACTTAAATTAATGTGTAAAATTCTTTTATTATAAAAAAATCCATTAATATACTCTAGTATATCCAAATATAATATTCAACTATATCCAAACTAAAGTAAATGTATTTTAATAAAGACACTTTCCATATGAAATCTTACTATTCTTAAACTTTATCAAAATACTAAGATTTTTGTTTTATCTATAGAAACATAATTTCTAATTCATTTAATCTGTTGTGCTAGTTAATCTCTATACATATTGAAAATGCTATCAAATATTTTTTAATAATTAATTTTTATATAATCAACCTTAGTAATTTCAATGACTAAATTTAACTAGCACAACGAGTTAATTTATTATAAAGCTAAAACTCTTATTAAACTTCTATTTATAACTCATAGTTTTAATTTGATTTTGTCATTATTTAAATTTAATTGCTCTGTTAACTCATAAAAACTAGTTTCTATTCTTATTCTACCTTTAAAATAGTTTTCTTTATTATTTCCTAGTCTTACAAATGGTAAATTTACGTATCTTTTACTTTTTTAATTTAAACATTAGACTTTTTAATCCCCTCTCTACTACCTATTATAAAAATCGCTCTATATTTATGGTGCAAATCCCATATTATACTTCTACCATCTATATTTACTATCGTTAATATATAATAAATTAAAAATTCATCGACTCTTATAAATACCTAAACTTTAAATCCAAAGTAAGTTTATTTTAAAAATATAATCTACCATAAAAAACTTAGCCTTTAAAATATTTGTTAAAATGAGCATTTCTAAATTTACTTCAATTAATCAACATACTATCTATAAATTTATACTATTCAAATTAGATTAAATAAATCTGCTCTCATATTTCTTTAATTACAAAATTTAATTTTTTATTTAATTTACATAATAATCATTAATTTACAATATATGGTAATGCATTTAATAATAATTGTAATAATATTATGTTACTTATATTTATTCTAATGTTATTATTAAAACTAATCTATTTCCTTAATTAGTCTATATATAATACTCTTTATAATATTATATTTTACTACTAATACTAATATAGTAATGAGTATATATCGATATCTTCACTATTCTGTCTATAATAATCAAATAGTAATTTAACACTTTTTTCAATTGAGGTAAATGAAAAATAGCCCATTTCATTTAATAACCTATCATTATTTGATGTATATTCATTAGCAAGTCCTTCTTTACATACATATATTGGTAGATTATTGTCATTATATTTATTAACAATATTAGCTATTGTTAATAGGTCTATCCTCTTACCCGTCGTAACATTGTATGTATTAAATTTAGGATTATTATTTATAAACCACTCTACAATCTCACATAAATCATCTATCCATAGATAATCAAAATATACATTTTGTCTTATTGATATAGGTATATTATTTACAACTTTACAACATGCATTAGATATAAACTTACTCTTCCAATACTCATATTTACCGAATACTCCAAATAATCTTAAGTTGTATATATTACTGCTATTTTCTATGTCTTTTGCTATAATATATTTGGCAAATCCATATTCATCTTTTGGTATAGTTTTGCCAAATTCATCTTCTGTAACATTTTTGATATCACTTGATTTATCATATTCTGCTCCTGATCCAAAATAAATCAGCTTTCCAAATAGCTCCTTATTTTTCTCAAAAGAATAAAACATTCTTAGACTATTGTAAAATGACTTAGAGCTATCCTTATAAGTCTTTATAGATGAATTATCGGTAGCTGAATGTATTACAACATCATAGTATGTGTTTTTTAAAAATTCTTTAACTTTATTTTCATCTGTAGCATCTAAATCTTTAGTTTTAGGAGTATCTAATATATATCCTTTCTTTTTCAAATATTCTTCAATATTTCTACCAATAAAACCACTTGATCCAATCAAAAGTATTTTTTTCATAAATAAATATAAATCTCCTTAATTACATAAATAAAATTTAAGCAAAATAGTTTAATCTATTGAAATAATTAATATTTAAATATATTGAAAATACTAGATTTAATTTCTTAAATTCTTTATTTTCTCATTATAAAACCAAGTATTTTTAATATATAAATTTAACTAGCATAACAGGTTAGTTTAATAATTCACTATTTTCTCCACTTACTAAATAAACACTTTTCATATTCTATACCATCTAAAAATGGATATAAATCATCTATCGGTGGAGAGTATATACTACCATCGTCCTTATGTTTACTTCTAACCCTTGGCTCTATAGGTTGTTCTTTATTTTGAATTACTTCACAAATAGCGAAGCCATCTATATTAATAAATTCATCTAACTTAGAATCAATTTCATTATGTGATTTTATTAAAACATAAGGAAAATCATATGCATCTGCTAACTTTTTAAAGTTAGGCATGCTTATACCCGATTTATTAGTACATCCAGATTCCCTTCCATTAAAAAAGTTATTCTGCGTATTGACTATAGACTGATATCCTCCATTATTAAAAATAATTATTTTTATTCCTAGATTATTGTGTTTGATTGTCTGAAGTTCTTGAATATTCATTTGTATACTTCCATCACCAGTAATACAGAATACATCTTTTTTAGATGCTACACATGCTCCAATTGCAGCAGGTAAATCATATCCCATACTTCCACAATTTATATTTCCAAATAGCCTTTGATTTTTATTATGAATTCCCATTTGTAATGTACATACACTTGCACCACTATTTCCAACTACAGTTATACTATCATTACTTATTTTTTGATTAAATTTATTTATAAAATAATAAGGATTAACATCTTTTCCTTTTTCAAATTTATCTTGATATATATTAAATCTTTCTTTTAAATTTTTACAATAATCCATCCATTCATTTTTTTTACAAATACATATATTGTAATCATTAAATTCCTTTATTAACTTAGATATATCTGCACATATAGGTATGTCAATATCAATTGTTTTTTTCAATAATTCATGTTCTTCAATATCTATAATTATTTTTTTTGACTTCCTCGAAAATTCTTTGTAATTAAATCCAATATGTTTAAATGCCATTCTACAACCAAATCCAATTATAAGATCTGAGTTTTGAACAATAAAATTACCTGTTCTTCCTCCAAATACACCAAAATTTCCGAAATATAATTCATTTTCAATTTCCATTATATCTGCTACTGAAGTAGCTGATATTACTGGTATATTAAGTTTATTAACTAATTCTAAGAACTCATCCCTTATACCTGAAGACCTTATAGCTGAACCAGCTAAAATTACAGGTCTTTCTGCTTTAAGTATTTCTTTACTTATAGTTTTTATATAGTTTATGTATGAATGCTCTTCTTCTTCAACTGTATATCCTTCTAGATTTTCAACTTCAATAAGTGAACTTTGTACGTCTAATGGAATATCTAACCATACCGGGCCTTTTCTACCTGTATTTGAAATATGGATTGCTTTTTCTAATTGATATTTTATTTCATTAGGGTCTTTTATCATACATGCATACTTAGTCATAGGCTTTACAGATTCTATTATGCTATACTCTTGTTCACCAAACTGTCTTAATTTCAAACCTGTACTATCTACTGTAGTTTCATATCTAACTTGTCCTGATATAACTATCATAGGTATATTATCTTGATATGCACCTAGTACACCTGTCATTGCGTTTGTTCCGCCTGGCCCTGATGTTACACAAACTACTGCAGGCATATCATTAATGCGAGCATAACCCTCTGCAGCCATTGCTGATGCTTGTTCATGATGATTATATATACACTGAATATTCTTATGACTTCCAAATGCATCATTTAGATACATTGCACCTCCACCAACTACAGTAAATACATTTTTTATATTTTTATTAACTAAAAAATCAGCTATATATTCAGCTACAATTTTTTTCATTTCTACACCCTCTCTTAATCTAAAACTTTTATGCTTTTGTAAATTTAAGTTGTAATACACTTATTTTAAATTTGTTTTCTATATATGATAATTAAAATATTCTAATATTTGTCTTTCTGAAATTTGATTTATATTATTATTTAAGTAATATGCCTTACTCCAATTAACCGTTAATTTTATTGATTCTCTTATGCTTAATCTTGGTTTCCATCCTATTATATTTTTAATTTTAGAACAGTCTAGTTTTAAAATATTACTTTCATGAAAATCACTTTCTTTATTTATGTGTTTCCAATTTATATTTCCCCATAAATTACAAAATAAATTAACTAATTCTCTTGTCTTAATACATCCGTCTTCATCTGGACCAATATTATAATTCCCCTCAAATGATTTATCATTATATTGTTTTTGAGCAATCATTAAGTATGCTGATAAAGCTTCAAATACATGCTGATACGGCCTAACAGAATTCGGATTTCTAACTATAATATTTTCATTTTTTATAGCTGATCTAATACAATCAGGTATTATTCTATCTTTTGCAAAATCTCCACCACCTATAACATTTCCCGCTCTAGCTGTAGATATGGATATTTCTCTATTATTATCAAAAAAAGACTTTTTATATGAACTAGTTATAAGTTCTGAACAAGATTTAGAATTTGAATATGGATCAAATCCATTTAACTCATCAATTTCACGATATGGCCAATCCCATTCTTTATTACTATATACTTTATCTGTAGTTATATTTAAAACAGACTTTACACTTTTACAATTTCTTACACATTCAAGTAAGTTCACAGTCCCCATCACATTTGTTTCATATGTATACACTGGATTTTTATATGATTCTCTGACTAATGGCTGAGCTGCAAGATGAAATACTATCTCTGGTTCATTTTCTATAAATACTTTTTTTAATTCATCTAAATTTCTTATATCTAATATGATAGATTTTATTTCATTGTCAAGTTTTAAAATGTTATATAACGATATATCATTTTCTGGTTCTAGTGAAACACCTATTACATCAGCACCTGCCATTGATAATATCTTACAAAGCCAACTTCCTTTAAATCCTGTATGTCCTGTAATTAAAATTTTTTTATTTTTATAAAATTCTAGCATAATTACCATACCTTCCATTTAGCTTTATTGTTTTCCCATAAGCCTTCCAATAATAATCTATCTTTTTGTGTATCCATACATTGCCAAAAACCATTATATTTGTATGCATTTAACTGTTTTTTATTTGCTAAAATTTCTAATGTATCTTTCTCTAATACTGTCTCGTCACCATCTATATAGTTAAATATTTCTGGTTCTAATACCATATATCCACCATTAATCCAACCACTATCTTGTTTATATTTTTCTTTAAATGATTCTATACTAGAGTTATCGCTGCCTATATTTAATATTCCAAATCTTCCTTCTAGCTGTATTGCTGTTATTGTTCCTATTTTATTGTTCTTTTTATGAAAATCAAGTAGCTCATTTATATTAACATCACATACTCCATCTCCATATGTCATCATAAACGTTTCATTACCAATGTATTCCTGAATTCTTTTTAATCTACCACCAGTCATAGTATCAAGTCCAGTATCAATAAGGGTTACTTTCCACGGCTCAACAATATTAGAATGTATCGTCATTTCGTTATTATTTGCAAAGTCAAATGTTATATTTGATCTATGAAGATAATAATTCGCAAAGTATTCCTTTATTGAATATCCTTTATATCCACAACATATTATAAAATCATTAAATCCATAGTGTGAATATATTTTCATTATATGCCATAATATAGGATTCCCTCCAATTTCAATCATAGGCTTAGGTTTTAAATGCGATTCTTCTGATATTCTTGTCCCATATCCACCTGCAAGTATTACAACTTTCATATATTGTTCTCCTTTTGTCAAAACTTCCCTCTATATACTATAATTCTTTATTTTTTATTTCCGACAATCTATTTTTTGCCTCTATCTTTATTTCTGAATTATCACTATTTAATACTAATGAATAAAATTTCTTCGCCTCTTTAGTTTCACCTAATAATTCTTTTACATAAGCTATATTAAAAATAATATTATAATCATTATTGTCACGTATATAAGCTTGCTTTAAATAATAATCTGCTTTCTCAAATTCAGACTTATAAATGCTTACGATAGCTCTAAAGTTTAACAATAAATCCTCTTTAAATATTGACTCATATTCATCTATCATTTTAATACTATTTTCTATATTACCTTGGTTTAAACTTTCTTCTATAAGTCCTTTATATTCTTGTTTTAAACTATTTAATTTATTATTTGAATTTAAATTTTCTTCTATACTATTAATCAGTATTTCGATACCTTTTTTATACTCTGGATTATTTAACAATATGTTCTTCATTTTTCTTATATATTCTACTGTATTTTTATCTTTTATTTTTTGAGTACTTATTATCTCTATAATAAATACTTCTTCTTTGCTTCTTAATATTTTTACTAATTCTTCATCATTTAAGTTACAACTATATATAGATTTCAAATAATTATAGTTGTAACTTAAATAAGTCAAAAATACTATTTTATATTTATCATTACTTAAATTCCCATACTGAAGTAATGACTTAGATATTAAGATATAAATTTTTAATCTTTCTAAATCCAATGTATTAGTTGAATTTTCTAAATGCTCATAAAAATTTGTTATATATTCTTTTTTATTTGCAATTAAGTAGTTTAAATATTTTTCAACTTTTATATAACTTATATTTTTTAATATATCTTCAATAGAAGTATTTGCTTTAAGAGCATACTCTATTATTTCTCCATAGAATATTTCATTTTCTTCATTTAATATTTGATTACACTTCACTGTATCAAAATTATTTGTTTTTCTTAATCGATTTAACTCACCATAATTGTTATCCAATTTTAAAAATAAATCATATATTTTTTCTTTATCTTCAACTTTAACCTTTTTTATTAGTAGCTCAATTTCATTAAAAAATTTATTTTGCTCAATTGTAGATTTTAAAACATTATTATATATTTTTTCTATTTCATAAATTTTATCTAATTTATATAAACTAAAAATTACTATATAATAAATCTCTCTAATATTTTTATACTGCCATTTTTTAATTTTATTTATAACTTCTTCGTAATTTTCTAAAATATAAAGAAGTTGTATTATTGAAAGCTTACATACATCTTCATATTGAACTGTTGAACAATCACAATCTATATGTTTTGACTGCGTTGATAAGTTATAATTTTCTAAAAGATACAAGTATCTTTCATAATTTTTTATACTATCTTGATATTTCCAAATTCTTTTTTGACTTACAGCTAAATAATAGTATATATCAATATTATTTTTATCATGTTTTATATATTTCAAACACAGCTCTTCACATTTTACAAATTTATTATTATCAATATATACTTTTGCTAAATCAGAATATATATATCTAGGTACTTTGCTGTGTTTTTTGTATAAATTATATGCTTTCTCTATATAAAAACATGCTTCATCATATTCATAAGTAATTAAATGATGTTTTCCTAATTGATAATTTGTATATGGATCTTCTGGCATCTTTTTTATTTGCTCAAGAAGTATATCTCCATTCCTTTTTATTTTTTTTTGTCTAAGAATTTCATCTTTAAACATATAACCATAATGTTTAAATGAAGCTACATCATTGTATATAGGTAATTTATATTTTGGTTGCTCATGTATTGCACCTGAAAATTTAAAATCATCATTCTTAAATAATCGTAATATAGATGCTAAGCTATATACCTTTTCATCTTCACTATAAATATTTTTTAGTTCTATAGATGCTGAGTTGTATTTATAATGTAAATCAGATTCAAAAAATTCCTTCAATTTTTCATAGTTTATTAATTCTTCATCTGCATCTAATATTAAAATCCACTCACCACTTGCATAACTTATAGATATATTTCTCATATCTGAAAAATTATTATTCCACTTTTCAAAGTATACGTTTTGTGTATATTTTTTAGCTATGTCAATTGTTTTATCTGTAGAGCCTGTATCTAATATTATTAATTCACTATCTATATCATTCATTAAATTTTGTAATGAATATAATGTTTTATCTAAATATTTTTCTTCATTTTTTACCATCATTACTATACTTAATAACATTTTAATTCTCCTTTGTAGTTATTAAATTTAAAAATAAAGAGTAAAGCATATGCTTTACCCCTTAATTTAAAATTTAATAATTATCTTAATAATTGAGTTACATTTTCAGGTTGTTGCTTAGCTTGAGAAACCATAGCTTGTGATGCTTGATTTAAAATGTTTAACTTAGATAATTTAACCATTTCCTTAGCAACATCCACGTCTCTTATTCTTGATTCTGCCGCAGTTAAGTTTTCAGTAGATGTAGTTAAGTTTGATGAAGTATATTCTAATCTATTTTGCATAGCTCCTAAATTAGCTCTAGCAGAGTTTATATTTTCTAATGCAGTATCTATTTTTGCTATAGCAGATTTAGCAGTAGCATTGCTATTTACATCTAAAGCAGATAAATTAGTTGCTACACCAGATAAATCTTTCATTTCAACTGTTCTAGTTTCACCGTTAGCTCCAGCTTGTATAGTAAAGTTTCTGTTGTTTCCACCTAATAATTTATTTCCATTAAATGTAGTTTCTTCTGCTATATTAGACATTTCTTTTTGAAGTTGAGTTAATTCTCCTTTTATCTTTTCTCTATCTTTAGTATCTAATGTATCATTACCTGCTTGTACTGCTAACTCTCTCATTCTTTGAGCTATATTTCCAGCTTCTTCTAAAGCACCTTCAGCTGTTTGAACCATAGATATACCATCTTGTACGTTTCTTTCAGCTTGCTCCATACCTCTTATTTGAGCTCTCATTTTTTCAGAAACAGCTAATCCTGCAGCATCATCTCCAGCTTTAGTTATTCTTAAACCTGTAGATAATTTTTCCATTGAATTTCCTGCTAATGCAGTGTTTTTAGCCATTTGGTTTGTTGCTATCATACCATTTAAGTTAGTATTTATTCTCATTTTTGTACTCTCCTTAGTTTTACGACATCCTTGTCATTTTTATTGTTTATCTTCTGAATACTCGGCCAAGTATTTCTTACAACATATATATACGGTGTAATTTTCTAATACTTTATACTTTTTTATTAAAAAGATTTAAAATTTCTTTATTATTTTGTATATATGAGTTGTTAACCATTATAGAACGTCTATGTTCTTTTATTTCACTTTTAGTTTTCTCTATTTCTTTACTTAGTAAAGTCTTGATTTTATTATCTATCTCTAATATTTCAGATTTTATAAGATCATCTTTTAATTTATTTATATTTTCGCTATTATTTAATATATTTTGTCTTTTTTCAAAAAGTTCATTTAATATATCTATATTATTATTTTCTATAGCATTTATTATTTCTAAAGATATTTGTTTATACAATCTTGCATTATACATAATAATTTCACCTATATACTATCCTTGCATAAAATAGTTCATTTGAGAGTTTAACTTATTCATGCTAGATTCAAGAGCTCCAAATTTTTTATATAAGCTATTTTCTTTATCCGACATTTTCTTTTGTAAATTTTTTATAATTTCTGCCTGTCTTTTTAATTGTTCAGAATAAAAATTATTTACAGCAGATGCAGTTTTTTCTAAACCTGCTTTTTTTGCAAATACAGAAGATGATCCCCCTATATATTTATTAACTGTACTTTTTAGTCCTTCCATAACACTAGAACTATCTTTTGCAAAAACCTCATAAACTTTTTCAGAGTTATTTTCTAGTGCCTTTATGAACTTTTCTTCATCTAATGCTATTTGGCCTCTTTTATTGTAGTCTTCATGAGTTGTTAGACCCATTTCATTAAGGATTGCCATATTATTTCCGAATATAGCATTTTGCATATCATCCATAAATCTTCTCATTTCAGAATCATTTCTAAGTATACCTTGCTTTGCTTTTTTCTCCCAAGCTTCTATTTCCTCTTCGCTCATTTCTTTCTTCTGAGCTTCTGTTAACGGTTGATAGTCCCTATTTTCTTTTTGAGTTACAAGATCGTACATTTTGTCCATTATTTTATTATAATCATCAACGAAAGTTTTCATTTTTTCAACTACTGCTGATGTATCCTTCTTAGAAGTTATTTCTGAAGTACCTATACTATGAACATTATATTTTATTCCATCTATAGTAAATGAGTTTGACTCTTCATTTAGTACCTTAGAGAATGATCCATCTTTTGATGAAACATTTATTATAGAGTTACTTCCAACAACAGTACCATTAAATGCAGAGGTATTAGAAATAGGATTACCTTGTGCATCTAATACAAAATTACCACTTTGGTCCATTTGGTATGTTTTTGTTTCTAACCCTAAGAAATTTAATGAGCTCGATGAGTTACCTTTCTCATCAAAAATAGCAAATCCGCTATTTGCCCCAGTTTTGGTAGATTCTATAGTAAATTTACCTGTCATTTCACTATATGATGCCTTAAGTTCTCCTTTTGAACTATCATTTATTTTTTTTATTAATGATTCTACCGTATCTCCCGATTCTATGGTTATAACATCTGAGTATATAACATTTTCTTGGTCATCTTTACCTAAAGCAAATTTAAATTTATCACCATCTGTTGCTCTTAAATCAACTAACTTGCTGTCTTTTTTTATATCTATTGAAGAAGTTACTTTTGCAGGTTCAGCTAACTTTTTTACATCAAATTTATAGTCAACATTACTTGCTCCTGCAGTTCCTGTAGCTGTAATTACACTTGTATTTGAACTAGTAGTAGTTAAAGTGTTCCAATCACTGATATTTATTATCGAATCTTTAGATGTTAATGAAAAATATTTATCGTTAAACTCTTTTACATCTGATATTATTTCTCTATACGTTTCTTGTTGCCAATTTATTATTTGTTCTTTTTGCTTTGCTTTATCTATTTTATTTTGCTCAGCGGTAACCATTTCTTTTACCATAGCATCAGTGTCCATACCCGTTGCAAGACCTGATAATCTTATGCTGCTTATGCTTGACATAAAATCCCCCTACTTTCCTGATTTTATCTTTTTATCTACTTCGTACCACATATCTCTTATTTCTTCTATTATCGGAAGAATTTCATCTATTATTTTAACATCTTTTTTCATATTTGCTTTCGCAAGTTCATTTTTTATAAAATCATATAAATTATATAAATCTTCCATATACTTTGTATTTTTATCCATAGTTATCATAAATTCTAAAAATATATCTTGAACTCTAACTAACTCTTTATGCGCTCTTGGTATATCTTTATTTAAAATAGCCATTCTAGCTATTTTTGTATATTTTACTGCTCCATCTAATAGCATAAGTAACAGTTGTTGACTTGATGCCATATTTACAGCATTTTGTTTATATATATTGTACGGATTAGCTGTATACATACATTGTCCTCCTATTTTAAAATATTTAATATATCCTCTGATGTTACAATTGCATTTGAGTTTTCATTTTTTACTTTTTCGTATACTTCTTTTCTAAGTATTACTTTTTCCTTAGGTGCTTTTATAGATATTTTTACACTTGATATATCTATTTTCTCTACTGTTATTTCTATATCATCACCTATTAATAATGACTCACCTTTTTTTCTTGAAATTACTAGCATATTATCACACCCTATTCTAATGGTTCTTTTATTTTATATTTAT
>PPYF01158435.1_pt1 | contig 21628 bp, 8 predicted proteins | sample 1559871 | NCBI WGS metagenome assembly PPYF01 (sample SAMN08240021, study PRJNA423297) | Human gut metagenome, whole genome shotgun sequencing project.
GGCTCTTCAAAATAGAGCAGTCCCAACTCATCAGCATAATTCATTACGTCAGTATTACCGATAAAACGATGAAAATTCAACATATTCAACCCTAACTCCTTAGCGATGCGAATTTGCCTTTCAGCCAATTCTTCCGATGGGAAAATACCATTGACCGGCCAAAAACTCCAACTGATGGCCGAGCGAAGCATGATACGTTTTCCGTTTAAACGAAAAACAGCATCCTCACCTATACCGGAAGCCTCGAACCAACGGAATCCAAAACGGCGGGAATCTTTATCTACCCAGTTCTTTCCTTCGGATAACTCCACCTCACATACATACAGATTAGGATCATCCACACTCCATAATTTCGCATCCGGAGCTGATATAGGAATCTTCAGTTCATTCATACCTTTATTTAAAGAAACACCCTTTATCTCTTTAGAATAAACTATTTTTTCTTTATTTTGCCACTCGTACACCGTTATACGAAGATCCTGCTTCGTAGTCTTTCCTTTTTCATTCTGTAATGTCAGAATAGCGTTGGCGGTGGTTATCTGAGGAGTGTTCTGCATATAAATATCCGCCACATAAACAGCATTACATACCTTCATACCAACTTTTCCTGTTATTCCTCCAAAGCCATGACCGGGAGGCAACATCTTATCTCCCCACGGAATAGTTCTGGAGTCACGCCAATCATGGTTACCACCCGCATCCGTTATACGTACAGCCAATTGTACTTGTTCTCCCGATTTTATATAAGGAGTAATATCCGTTTCGAAAGGAACATTGTCCACAATCTGATAATCCACTAATCTCTGATTAATAAAAATCTCCGCCCGTGAACGTATAGAGCCAAAATTCAAAAAGACTTTTTGTCCTTTCTTCAACACCGGAATATCCATTGTACGACTCCACCATGTAACTCCTGTAATATCTCCTTCGGGTCCGGACTGAGTTTGAAGATATTCTTCAGCTGTTCCGGGAACCTGTACCGGAAGAGTCTGGGCAGAAGTCAATATATCCCATCCCGCTGTAGGAACAGTTGCAGGAACTTTCTGTGCCTCTTCCAATGTCAAATAAATATCCTCTGTCTGCCAAGCTGCATTTTTATCCTGCCATAAATGCCATCCTTTTCCTGACAAATCAAAAAACGGTCTCTCCTGTGCTCTCACCCCATAAAATGGACATAACAACAAAAATGCTATGGCAATAATACTCTTCTTCATAATTATCTATTACTTTCTTTTATTAAATTCAATAATAACTGTTGGCCCACTACATTAGCCCTAACTCTGCATCAGGGTAGGCCGAACCGTGGTTACTTTTAGTACGTCCGTAATCCGCCTGTTTACCATCCTCCGTAGAAAAAGTGCATTCAACAAATACATTACCATGATTGCCTGCCGTATTTCTTACCCATGAGAAAGGGCCGCCACCATTACGGAAATTACTTTTATAAGCAAACAAGCTGCCACGTCCTAAAATAGTATCACCACCACCATCCAACTCACAAGATTCCATATAGATTGTTCCATTCGCCTGCAATGCATCTCCTGAACCTATAATATGTACACGGTATAAAGCAATCCTTTCTCCATTAATCAACAACCCTTCTGCCTGACCTTTTAAATCTGTAGCAATGGTCATATCCTCAATGACTATATCCTTGCAATTATCAAGCATGAAAGCCGCCCGACGGGAAGGAAATGTACCGGGCCACTCATTGGTTTTCACAGTCAGCGGATGAGGATTAAAGACTTCATTATTTGCATAATGTACTTTAGTATCGGCCATTCCTGCTCCTTTAATTTTAACATTCCATTTATTTCTTGTATAGACCAATTCTTCATAATCACCGGGATTAACTAAAATCACAGTCTGCTGTTCATTAAAATCAGGAATAAAATCCAAGGCCCCCTGAACTGTATTAAAGTCCCCTTTTCCTGTAGCATCCACAATCAATGTATCTGAAAGTTCCGGCATGTCAGATTTAGTAGTGAAAGTCCACTCATCTTCTTTAGTGACTCCTTGAAAACTGCCGTCAGCTAAATTTAACACACCATTATCTATAGTCACATAGTAAGTATGCCCATATTCCAGCATATTATTGTGTAGATAAATAGTAGCTATAGAATCACGCACGATGACAGGATAAAAATGAAAGGCATCCGTAAATCCCCCTATGATAGTAAGCTGGTACACAGGAGGAGTAGGTTCCGCCGTTCCCGAAGGAGTACCCGGACGAGTATCTTTATTGGTAGGCACAACGGTACGAGTATAGTCATAAGGCACTTTTGTATAATCACATTCCGGACCATACGTACGGCTCTCCGTAGGACCAGACGGAATACTCAAATCCAAACTGTCCACCACTTGGTCAGTAACTGCGTCATAAACCCGTATCATACCGGAATCTCCTAGGACAGGAGTCTCGGAAAAAGTAAGAACCAAATGAGTGTCCGGATTGACATTTTCCGAACCGGAAGCAGGAAAAAGTGTTGCATTGACCTGCCCTGTCTGATTACACGCCATTATAAAAGGAACTGCGGCAATCATACCTAAAAACGATTTTAATGTAACCATAGATTCATCAGTATTAAATTCAAGTCTTAATCATTCTATTCCCATTCCACCTTCATATAATGCAGCATCGTTGTACTTTCACCACAACTGCCCGTATGCTGGATACCGGTGCCCCCAAAAGTGTTCGAGGCTATATCCGCCTCCAAATCTACCGAAAGTTTCAAATTCGGATCAGTTACAGGCGCCGGAAGCGGAGTCGTTGTTGAAGCATGTGCTGTCAATTTTCCTCCTTTAGCAGTCAATGTCAGAGTACAATTTGTACGATAGCAGGTAGAAGACACCGGTTGACTGATGGCTTCAGCCACCCCGTTCTCATATTTCATCAAAATAAAATCAACCGCATTACTATACTTGGTCGTACGAATGATACGCAATGCATATCCCGTTAAAGTACGGGTATCAAACTTGATATACAAATCCAAATACTGTCCTGTAGCACTACCAAAACCTTGTCCTGCTGTTTTACTGGCATCCACATTCAATGTGATTGCCATATCTCCATAGCTGCCATCCAGTGGAGTATACAGCAAACGGGCTCCTTTCTGATCCTGCAACAAACCGGTTCCGTGAGAACCATTCATTCCAGGTCCATAAATCCAATAATCCTTATCCGGAACTACCTGCCAATCGTATGCTGCCGTATCCAAAGGCTTATATCCACCAATCGTCCAAAATCCCGGTAAAAGTTGTGGTTGATTCTTACATGGAAAGTTCTGAAAATCCGTTTCAAATATATGAGTGATATTCACTTGCCCTTTCTTTATTGGAGAATTGGAAACAACAATCCGTTCTTCCCCCGGCAAACAACGCAGATGCTTGGGAGCGATAGCTGCCATCAGATAATAACCAACATCTTCTTTTACCAACGTATAGGAATATTCCGGTTCATTCAAGCGGGATACAGAAACCGGAAGTCTATCAGCCCCGTTCCTGTCCGTACATCTATACCAGGTTATCAATGATTCATCCTTGCGCCCATTCAAATTTAAAGCATAACTGACAGTAGCTACTCCTTTAGCAATATTCAATTCCGGCTCTTCCGTAAACGAGGGAGCCGGTACATAATCGGGAGCAACCGTAAGTTCCGTCGCACATTCCAAACCATCCTCTGTATAGGCTATCACAGTGAAATGTTTTGTTTCATCCTCCGTATTAGTTGCCTCGACAACACATTCATAACCCTCGGAAGTAGATAATTTCACATCCTTTTCATAACCTTGTTGTACTTTCCACTTCACGGGAACATTATTCAGTACATAATTGCAATGCCTTTTCACCGTCGCAACCAGTCTGACCGGCTGGCCACCAGTCTGGATGGAAGCCGTTAAAGGCCCTACAGAAAGACAGGAGGGCATCCGGGTATAATCCCTTCCATCCCGCTTACCTATAGCAATGACACGGTCTTTCACCTGAAGAGGATCCCAATCATCCTCTCCTCTCAATAAATTGTAAGTATTATAAACTACCTCTTCATTCTCTTCCAGCCGGAAAGCTTTCAGTTGATTCAGCTGATCCATGCAAACCGTATTATAAGGCTTGTCAGCCCCAATTACATAAGGTTGCCCGTTCAGCTTCACATTGTATTGATAACAACGCAACCAATCCGTAGGATCATGTGTCCAGCCCGCATAAACCGGCTTCTTCGAATGATAACGGCAATCGACAATACTTAACGGCCCGACCGACTTACAAAAATATTGCCGGTCTTCCTCATGACATACATAAAAGTCACAGTTCAAAAATACAGCTCCGCCCATATCACTTCTCCAAAAAGGTTTCTGACCATAAAAATGAAGTGTACAATCCAGATAAACCCCTGTTCCGGTCAGCGCATCATCCGTACTTTCCATGTGGCATTTATTAAAAAGTATCCGCTTGGCACCATTCAACGGATTCATGTTCAAGCGGCTGATGAAATGTACATTATCCGCCACAATCTTGTCGCCATGACAATAAGCGACGTGTGCCTGAGTGATGGCAGACATTCTTTTCTTCCTGCTTAATTCCTTCTTCAGAGGGTATTCCAAATCGACATTACAGAAATTCCCCATGGTCAAGTCCTTAACCAACAGACCGTCTCCCCAAAAATCAAACATGGTGAAATTACCGACAGCCCCCTGTGTCTGTCCACGGCTGGATGCCAGGACTGTATTTTCAGGATGGCTATTCAATCCGATAATATGAAGATAAGGGCATTTAACAACCAAGCCGAACGGTTCACGACCGTCTTTTCCAACACGAATAGCAGGATCGTCAGGATCATCAATCCAATAAACGTATGGAGCCAGATAGACTTTCATCGGTTCCGCTTCCGTACCAGCTGAAAAATTAGCGGCAGCTTTATTGAAACTATTAAAAACATAAGGATTACCCGCCACTTCCCTATCGGACAACTGCCCATCAACAAAAAATGTTTTCGGACCTAAAATAATTTCTTTATCTGCATAACGAAGGCAGTTTCCTTTAAATTCTATAGGTTGCGAAGGATCTAACGAACTATAATGATCAATACTTTGTGCTTTTAACAGATGTCCCCATACAAGCCAGCACAAGGCAAAAGCGAGGAAATGTAAATGTTTCATTTTGTATAGATTAAGATTTGTTCTACTACAAAAGTAAACGAGAGACAGGGGACAGAAAGGTAAAAATTGGTCTATTATGTGCAAATTTTGAATAATGTGCTAATTTGCCAATTTGCTAATAGGCCAATTGACATGCGAACATAGCCCATTCGGCTATCGTCATGTTCCAAGTATCAATGACTTCCACTTTAAAACGTACTCCTTCTTTCAAACGTGGATAAAAAGCGTTTTTTACCGGTAAATCAAATATCCATTCCGGTCTTATTTCTTTGCCCAGATAAATCATATAATAGTTTTCTCCGGCAGTAGAAGTATATGGGTCCCAACTACTATCGCATAAATGCAAGGGATTGGGGAGTGCATCCAAAATCTGTCTTGTAAAGCCGATGCGCTTCCAGGACTCCCCTTGAAAAGTTCCTCCTACAGCCAGAAAATCACGGGAATAATCTTTTGGATTATCCATATAACATTCTCCGTGAGTTACGTAAGTCCCCACAATCAGCCCTTGCCACAAGCGATAAAGATATTCCTGACCGCTCAAGCTTCCCCATCGGTTATCCATATTACCCTCATAACATACCTCATCAAAAATAATCGGTTTCTTATAAATATTCTTCACCGTAGCCGCCCTTCCAAAACCTTCTACAGGTGCCTGGTCCTGTATACTGGCATGAGTGTATTCAGGTTCCCAATATTTATAATACTTAGCTGTATAAGTATGAATGGAGCATAAATGGGAATAAGGATCATTCTCTACTACCGTATGTGTAAAAGTATCCCAATATTTCGGTTTTAATTCTCTCAAAAAATCATATTCATTGGCCAATGACCACCAAATATTGCGAAATGAACTCATACGGGCTGTCAGATATTTCAAGTATCGGACACCGGCTTCCAAAGGCATTCTGTCAAATCCCCAACGACCACCATCATAAGGGTGGAAAAGAATCAAATCAGCCTCTACTCCTATTCCGGCCAATTTATCCACACATGCTTCCACATGAGCAAAATAAGCAGGATTGAAGCGGGTGAAATCCCATTCATACACAGGTTTTCCCTTTTCATCCTTTACTATCTTCTTTATCTCAAAAGGAAACATGGAGGGTTCAGGATAATCCGGATCAAAGTTTTGCACAAAAAACAGCATCCTGATTTTATTGAACTTGGATAGTTCCAATGATTTCACTGTCTGATCAGGCTGGTTACCTGCCACATGCATCCAATCATAAGAAGTAGTTCCAACTGGATAATAACGCGTTCCGTCAGCATATTTAAAATTATAAGTTCCATCCACTTTAACTGGACCATGATTTCCTTTACCCGGAGCAATACATTCTATCCGCCCTTTCACCTTATTCAGCACGGGAATCTCACTCTGCGTCACGTACGACCATACTCCCTGGCTCACAGGCATAAAGCGAATTTTGAAGGTATCATTTCCGTCATAGAATCCACGTACAGTCAATGTAGTATCCGGTCCGCTAAACGTTGCCGTAAGCTCAATATCAAAAGGGTTCCCCTTTACTTTGGCAGGCAGGGAGATTTCATAACGTCCCCAACACTCCACCTTATCCTGGGCAAATCCACCGGAAATCCCCAAAAGCAATAACAATAAAAAAGAGCAGCAATATTTCATAAGCAATTCAATCATTAAATTCCAGCTAAACAACGCATCAATCAAGATTTCTCAAAACAAAATCTGTTACTTCCACCTGCCCATCACCACCGGCAAAAATACCTGGGCGGACAAACAAGAAACCATATACCGTATTATGATGTACTCCCGATATCTCAAATCCCCATGGATACTTATGCCATTTTTTACCATCGGCACTGTACCAGGCCGACAATACATTAGCATCATTCCGCAAACGCAGCCACATCTTTCCACATTGGTTTGCTTGAGGAAGTTTTGATTCCGTACGACTTACTTGCCCACGCCGATAACGAAGCATCTGCTTATGATTAAAACCAAATCCAAAATGATAATTCTCATCATAATAAGCCACCAATCCGGCAGATGTATTTTCACCTTTCAGTTCAAAACAAGCCTCCACTTCATATTTATGAGCACTGGTACGTGCTAATAAGGGAGATCCTTCTTTTGGAGTATTCCCCTTTGCCTCTATACTGATTTTATCAGAAGTAATCCGGAACCGATCATTTAAGTTATGTTCCCGGCACGTCTGCCATACAAAATCTTCTATACCAGATAATTTCAAACGTTCCGGTGCAGGTAAAGAAATGGCTCCTTCTTTCAAATGTAACCATCCATCTTCTTTTTGGACCAGTTCACGTAAAAGGGTCTGACGCCCCAATGTCTGGAATCCGTTTTCATAAGCATGGAAAATCATAAATAACCGTCCATCTTCCGTATCAACAATAGAGCCATGCCCTTTACTCCACCATTTTTCATTACGGGATTCCGTACGAAGAAGCGGATTGAAAGGAGCATTCTCCCAAGGACCCATTATATTTTTACTACGTGCCTGTACTACCATATGACTGGTGGGAGGACCTGCCGTACCTCCTTCGGCCACGAACAAATAATAGTACTCTCCTACTTTTTTCACGTTCAAGCCTTCCATGGAAACTCCTTCTATATCCCATTCCTCCGGAATTTCCCATTCCTTATAAATCCGAACCGGTTCTCCTGTAATAGAGCATCCGTCATCCGACAATGGATATAAAGCACCGGAACTGAGCAACAGATAGCATTTTCCATCCTCACCAACCACATGTTCCGGATCAATTCCTCCTATTTTCAAATCTACCGGAGTACTCCACGGACCTTCCGGAGTATCCGCCCAAGTTACCATATTGGTTTTCTTTCCTTTCCCATTCAAAGTCGGAAAATAGATATAAAAACGCTTGTTATGAAATACGATGTCCGGAGCCCAGATATCTCCAGTAAAAGTAGTTAAAGCCGTGGAACATGGAACCCAGTTCACCAAATCATCTGATTTGTAAACTACCAATCCTGGAGTATAAACAAAAGAAGAATGAACTAGATAATAAGATTTTCCATAACGGACAATAGAAGGATCCGAATTATCACCTTCTAAAATACGTACAGTTGTTTGATCCTCATTCAAAGGATCTTGGGACTGCCCCCATAAAGGGAGCGCCCCAAAGGCTAGCAAAAATGCGCAAACAGATAAAATGTTTTTCATATATAATCTTTATTCTTGTGCCAAACCATATCCATTCGTTATCTTTCCTTTAGACTTGCTCAACGTTTCGAATGGAATAGGCCAATAATATCTGGGAGGAACATTACCTTCCTTTACTCCCGGCAACAAATTACTATTTGTATAATGATCAGCATATTTCACTAATGTCACTCCCCAATCAACCTTCGCATATCCCTCGTCAAACAATTTCTTTGCTTCAGTACCATTGGGATCTATATAATTAAACAATCCCTCAATAGCCAAGTTGTGGTCTGTTCCAGTAACTTTTACCGGAGTGGTACTATAATCGTATTGTCCTCTCCATCCTGGATACAGAGCTGGATTTGACTCGTCAGGATCAAAAGTCAATGGTGAACTTAAATGCACTTTTTTAGTATATATATAATTCGAGATCACATTCCCATTAGCAAATTCATGGTATCCTTTTGTTTGCAAATCATTAACCATCTCCGTCATTTCTGCACGAACAGCTAAAGCTTTTTCCACAAACTTACCCGAACGAATCAAATCCCAGCGACGAGTGCCTTCACCTAAAAGTTCTAATTTGCGCTCCTGCAAAATAGCTTCCTTCAAAACTTCACCTGAAGCTGAAATATCATGTTCAGCATTCCCGAATGCACGTTGACGAATTTGGTTAAGTAATTGGATTGCTTCTCCTTCTGCTCCTAATTCTGCTTTAACCTCCGCTTGCATCAAAATAAGGTCAGCAAGCCTCAACACCGGCCAATTCATTCCCGAAGTACGTTGAGATGTAGTATAAGGAGGATTCATACGATTCTCATCCCATTTATTAATAGCAATTCCCCCATCTAACTTGCTACCCGGAGCAAAAGACAACAGAGCTTCATTGCCATCACCTTTACTGCCAGTAACAGTCACACTAGCATCTCTACGCATATCACCCGCTTCAAACTCACCATAATAGAAAGAGGGAATAATACGTAACGCTCCAAACGACTTGCAAGGCGCAGCCTGATTACTACCACCACTAGACGGGCGTCCAAAAGCATAAGAATATTCACTGGTAGTAGTCTGCCCACTTTGTCCCCCTTGTATATTACCTACTTCAAAAATAGATTCCGGACTAAGAGCCAGATCATGAGTGTATTGGAAATGACGCTGAAACGGATTATTCGCATAACTCCGGTCATCAACCGTAACTAAAGCAGCCGTTCCTTTATTATTCAAAGCAGCCTGAAAATACTTCTCGGCAATCTTATAATAATCTAGATAATCATTGCGCCGAGCATAGACACATCCTAGTTCTTCTTTTCCTTTTGTCGTAAACTGTACGTCACCATACAAACCGGGAACATCTGTACGAATTGTCTGATATCCACCGGAATAAAGAGCTATCTGTCCTAACAACGCGTCAGCAAACCCCTTGGAAAAACGTTCAGCAGTAATGCCACCTTCTCCCAGTGGATACATCAATGCTTCTGCCTCCTTCAATATCTCAATAAGATTATCATAAATTTCAAAACGGGAAGTCAATGAATAATCTTCCACATTGTTATTTTCATATCCATAAGGTACATCACCATAATGTTTTACCAAATCAAAATAGCAGAAAGCCTTCATTGTTAAAGCCTCACCATAAAGTTGAGTCCAATCATTTACTTTTCCTGCTGCCACAGCATCTTGAAATGCAGGTTTATCAGCTACCAATTCCGCTACCTTAGATGCACGTGCAATCGTAGTATAAAGCCCGTTGAAGCCTGAACCACCAGCATTTACACTTAACAATTCCGGTAATAGTCTAGCGTTGGCATTATTTAAAGAGCCTATTTCCGGATATATTTCAGAGTCTGAGCCAATGGGATCATTCCAACGATAAGCTCCCATAATACAATTCTGCCGATAATTAGCATAACACCAAGACAGGATTTTAAAAGTTTCGGAAGTAGAAGAGGTTACAAACTCATCTCCAGTGTTCTCCGGTGAAGAAGTATTCAGATAATCACTACATTGAGCAAAGGAACAGCATAGTGCCAATGCAGATATATATGTTGCTAATTTATTCATAATAATTAATTTAATGATTTGTTTTTTTGATTAGAAAGCAAGATTTAAACCAACCACAAACGAACGTGCTCTAGGATAAGTACCCCAGTCCAATCCTACTGTAGGGTATTTCGCCTTATTCTGAGAGGTATTAGCACTAACTTCAGGATCCAGACCTGAGTAACCGGTTAAGGTAAACAAATTATAGATTGTTCCATAAATACGCAATTTACTCAAACCAGCCTTATGCAAAACCTTATCGGGCAATGAATACCCCAATGTCAACGTGTTCAGACGCAAATAAGAACCATCTTCAATAGCAATACTGGAAGTAACCCCATTTTCACTATAAGGTAATGGTAAATTAGCATTTACATTAGCTGCATTTAATTGCTCAGGAGTAGTGAGACGAACTAATTTCCCATCTACCACGTCATAAATCTTATAGGAGTCTTTCATAAAGCCAAGTTTATTCTCATATACTCCTTTTTCTTTTGCACCGTACAAGGAAGCGATTTTATTCACATTATACACATCATTACCATAACTCCAATTAAAATACAATCCTAAATCAAAATTTTTATAAGTTGTATTGATATTGAAACCACCTGTATGAACAGGATTCATATCACCAATAATGGTAACATCTTTCTCATCAATGCTGCCGCTATTATCCATATCCCTAAATTTCGGAAGACCCGGATAGGCATTTTGTCCGGACGGACGGTCTACCCCATGTACAGGATTAATAAAAGAACCTAAATCTGCCACGCCCTCTTTCAATATATATTGTCCGTTTACATAATTAAAGTCATCTGTAGTATAAAAGCCATCATATATAAAACCTCTGACCATACCCACAGGTTTACCTTCCTGTAAAATATAATCCTCACCCGGGAAACTGCTACTGCCACACCAACTAGAGCCATATAAACCTGTTACATTTTCTGCCAACTTATCGACCTTACCCTTATTGAAATTTATATTCATACCAGCCGTAATATTCCAATCTTTATTTTCAAAAATCACACCTGACAAAGAAAACTCAATTCCCTTATTACTAGTCTGACCAATGTTATCATACGTAGATGTGAATCCGGTAATCCCCGGAAGCGAAGTCAACATCAGCAAATCCTTTGTTGTATTCCAATATAAATCCAAAGATCCCCACAAACGGTTCTTTAAAAATCCGAAATCAAAACCAAAATTACGTGTAATAGTTGTTTCCCATTTTAGATTTTTATTTGCCATTTGTTCCGTTGAAAGGTCATAAGAAGATGAATACTGGTTATTTAGTATATATTGATATCGTAAATCTGTTTCAGAAGTCCACGTTTGTGACCATAAATCTGAGCTGATACCATCATTACCTACCGTACCATAAGACAAACGAACTTTCAAGTTATCTAACCAATCTTTCGTCCCTTCCATGAAAGTTTCTTCAGAAAGGCGCCATCCAAAAGCCGCAGCAGGAAAATATCCCCAACGGTGTTCGGGGGAAAACTTAGAAGAACCATCGGCACGGAATGTCACAGTAAACAAATAACGATCCATCAATGTATAATTAGCACGACCAAAGAATGAGAGAATACGTCCAGGAATATCTACTCCAGAAGAAAATTTACTTGTTCCATGCTCCGCATCATATTGGTTAATCATGGCAAATGCATTATCCTTTGTAAAATTAGAGGGAAAGTGACTAGCTGAAATTGACATTTTACTACCTCCGGAGTCTGTAACTTCATGTCCCAACAGAATATTCAAACGATGCTGTTTAGGTAAAAAATTGAAGTCATAACTGATTGTATTCGTCCAACGCAGTCCCCAACTGTCACGCTTTGTATATTCCACATTTCCCGCATATAGTTTGGCTCCTGTTTCGTCATCCAAATAATTATTATAAATAGCTCCCCCCCAAATCTTATCTTGTTCCCATGATTGGTTTAAAGTAAAGTCAGTATGATATGCAAAGCCGTCAAACAATCTCCAATTTAAAGATAAAGTACCACGAAGTCTTTGTTTAATATATAGTGGATCATAATCTCCGATACGAGCCACAGGACTATAAGTATCCCAGGCAGACTGACGACCATACATCTCCATATTCCCTTCACGCAAAGCATTCAAGTCCCCCAAAATATCACGAGTAGCAATCGGACGAAAACGATAAGAAGATGAAAGCAATGAGCCGGAACCATTAGTTGTTCCTTCATCTCCCATAGTACGCATATCACTATAACGGGTATCTAAATTAATATCCAAATTATCACGTAATTTCTGATTAATTTTCAACGAAACACCTCCACGCTTTGCATAAGAATTAAGTTTCATACCTTGCTCATCCATATAATTCATCGCAAACAAAACTTTTGTTTTTTCAGTGCCTCCACTAACCGACAAATCATGGTTATGAGATACAGAACTATTATACACATCTTTTTGGATGTTATAATTCCTGGTGTTACGATAACTTTCTATACCTCCTGTATTACTACCAGAATAATCACCGATGCCATACAATTTTTCGAATGGTAGACGATATGCATCGCCACTAGCAGCTGCATTTCCCCAAACAAACGATAAATAATCATAAGGATCCAATGTTGCCAAATATTTAGTCGGTGTATTAAATTTAACATAACCATTATAAGAAACAGAAACTTTCCCTTCTTTTGCTCCCTTTGTAGTTACAAGAATTACTCCATTGGCACCACGTGCACCATAAATAGCAGTAGAAGATGCATCCTTCAACACATCAATACTTTCCACTTGATCAGACGGAATATCATTTAAAGAATTCACAGTTACACCATCTACCAGAATCAAAGGTTCATTACTTTGCGAAATGGAACCTCCTCCTCGCACACGAATAGAAATCGCCGCATCAGGACGTCCATCTTGTGAGGTAATGTTCACACCAGGAAGTTTACCTTGCATAGCCTGTGCTACATTAGAAACAGGCATAACAGACACGGTTTTACCACTAACAGAAGCAACAGAACCAGTTAAGTCCTTACGTTTAATAGTCTGATAACCAATCACTACAACTTCATCAAGCACCTCATTATCACTCTCCATCTTAATGGCAAACGTATTTTGGCTACCGACTTTTACATTCTGAGTTTTGTATCCGATATAGGAAACAACTAATGTAGCGTTTGCAGGAACTTCCAATGTAAATTTACCATCCAAATCTGTAACAGTTCCAGTAGTAGTCCCTTGAACTAAAACCGACACACCAATCATAGGTTCACCTGTTTCATCAATAATGGTTCCGGTAATATTCTTTGTCTGACTAACAATTTGAACACCAATGTTTTTTCCACCGACAGAAACCTCAGCCATCATCGGTATAACACTTATGAACATTGCGGCCGACAAGCCCCAAATAAGAAAAGAACAACTGGCTTTACAACCGTATGCGCTTGCAAACAAACGCCTTGTTTTCTGAACATTTTCCATACTTTCCTGGGTTAACAAATAATCATTTTAGATTTAATAATTCTTTTTGTGTTCTCTTTAAGCGTGCTCCATAATCATAGTATCTTAAATCACACATTGCAAAAGTAGAAATATTTTCGGAAAACAAAAGTAATTTTGCACTTTTTTTTCTTTATTTTATTTCGTTTACTTTCATTTATAATAAACAACACAACCTAAAAACGAAAAAAAACGATATAAAGTATTGGACATATGTGTTCTACACCCTTTAGTCAGACAAAGAATGAGGAGATATAGCACTTTCGTTTCCTTTCAACCAAGCTAAATTAAATTTATAATAGAAGCGGCTTGTTATCAAATGAATCATATTATCAGGTGTTTGTGTTCCGGCCAGGTAGCCACGAGGCTCAGCGTGATTCTCATCCATTTCAAAAAACTGGGTCCAAGCCCCACCATTAAGAAAACGATAAATGCCATCAGTCAACAAGCGTTTTACAGGCCAGGTCTTACCTTCATCGTATGACAAAGCAGCATACATGCCATATCCTTTAAAAGGCTTTCCTGATTGATTAGTAAACATCATTCCACGCTCCTCTTTCGGAGTACGATAAGGATGTTCAGTAAAAGATATCAGTAAAATAGGACCTTCATTCAAACGCATCAATACCAGCCGTTGTCCTCCATCAATGGGTGGAAATTCCGAAGCGGAATAATTAATAGAGGTTCCGGCTATCACTTGATGGCGTTTCGTATGCTCGGGAGCAATCATACGAGGTTTACTCCAAGTTTGTCCATTATCTGTACTTGTACGCAAAGTCATCATCAAATTCTGCCAATGTCCGGCCGCTTCCACTCCATTGATATGATAAAGAGTCCCTTGACGGTCGTTCAACAATGCAGTTCCGGTCAAGTTACGATCAGCTATCTGATAAAACATACGGGGCTTTTCCCATTCACAGCTTCCGGCACGCAAGCGCGAAGAGAGCACCACCATCTCACGGCCTTTTTCTTCATTGGTAGAAAACCACACTGCTAACAAGTCTCCATTATCACACCAAGTCAATGCCGGCTGATGATTATGCTTGAAAAAAGGCGTTCCACTATGCACATCCGGTTCATGCACATAAACCAAAGGAGCAGCGAAGACAGGTTCCGTGACACATTGAGAGTTCCAATCCCATTTTATCTGAGACACAACATACTCATCTTTTGGCTGAGAAAGCGGAGCAGTTTGCGGATACTCTGCCTGTACCACCCGAAAGCCCGTCATTGTATGTTTATCCTCCGGCAACATAGCCATACGGTTTGCCGAACGGAGATATTTCACCGGTGTATTATGACTGCCTCCTCTGGTCACACGTGCTATACCGTCCGAATAGCCGACAGGATCAGTCTGTTCCTTGTCTATATATGGCCCATACCAGTCCAAACACCATTCCTCCACATTTCCGCACATATCATATAGCCCCCATTCGTTAGGAGGAGTTTGTGCCACTTTCAAGGACAAGGGTTTTAGAGAAGCCGTTATCACTTGATTCTTTTGCCAGGCGGCAGGAAGCTTGTCATCCATATAGAAGTTCCAGTAACGGCCTGCCTTACATGCATATTCCCATTCAGCTTCGGTAGGCAGACGATACGTTTTTCCTTCTTTCCGGGTCAACCAGTCACAAAAGGCAACGGCATCTTGATAAGTTACGAACACCACCGCTTCGTCATCTTCATTTGAGAAACCATTTTTACCACGCAACAACTTGTGTCCGGGACAGAACAATTCATATTGCGCATTAGTCACTTCGGTCAGTCCCATTTTAAACGGTTTAGATATGTGCACCTTATGCATAGGTGCTTCATCATAATTTTCATCTTCACCCAAAGTCCCCATATAGAAATTTCCCGCAGGTATTTCTATCATTGGAATCAATTCACTTTGTGCCATAATACTTGCCGGCCATATCATGATGCTAACTATTGTACTTACTAAAAACTTCAATTTCATTTCGTATCTGATTAAAATATGTCTTGATACAAAAGTAACAGGCTATCAAAGAAGAACAAGGTAAAAATTGGTCTTTTATGTGCACAATTTTGCAACAGGCGAACAAACCTATCAAAAAAAGATTTCAGTCTTTCTTATCGCCCCCTCTTCTAAAGTTTGTAATTTCTGCTACCACTGCTACCACCATTTTACCAAATCTCCTATGAATAGGGAGATATAGGGGTGGTGGCAGCAGTTTTGCAAAACTCTATGGTAGGAGGCGAGTTCAAATTATAAATGCGACAGTTGTATTGATGAGCTGTTTAGAAATACATTCTTAAGAGACACCCCAAAAAAGGGGAGAGAGCATTTGCCATACGCCCTCTCCCCCATACGTTTATTTTCTCGTTTGATGAATGAATTATTATTCCTGTTTAAAGCCATAACCATTCGTAAAGCCACCGGCAGCCATTACATTAGGAGTAAACGGCCACAAATAGATAGGAGCCGAAACGTAATCATAATCCCAAAACAGATACTTATCATATTCATCTCTATAATCAACCAAATCAATACCCCAATTAACTTTGGCATATCCTTGGCTTTCAAGAGATGCTGCCTCTTCTTCAGACACGATTTCAAACAACCCTTTTATTGCCAGATTGGTAGCAGGAGCCGAATTTCCATAATTCAATCCCATTTCTTCCCAATTATCCTTTTGTCCGCGCCATCCCGGATAAAGCACCGGATCATTGACCTTGTCCATCGGACACTGCGCTGTCAAACGATGACCATATATAGTTTTTGCATCAACTAATTTTGTCCATATATAAGCAGAAATGATATTACCATTTTCAAACTCATAATAACCTTTAGTTGCCAGACCATCCATCATAGCTTTAGTCATGTCTTTGATTCTTTTTATATCTTCCGGAAGATAACCAGAACGAATCAATGTCCAACGACGATCACCTTCACCTGCATATTCAAAACCCCGTTCTTCAATAATCGCACGAACCAGATCATTGCCAAAAGATGCAATAAAGCCATCTGTGTCAGCCAAGCCTTGCGGGAACGAACGTTCACGAACTGTTTTTAAATATTGTTTACCTGTAACCACATCACCTAATGCCGCACATACTTCCGCATAGCCCAAATAAACTTCAGACATACGCATATACGGACCATTGATACCTGATTTACGCTGTGCAGCCACCCATGGATTAGCCTGACGGTTCTCATCCCATTTATTCAATGTCAAGCCACCGCCTTCAGCTTTTGAGTTGGGGACAAAAGGAATCAACTTCTCAACCCCTTTACCATTACTGCCGGTCATAGTAATGCTCACGTCACGACGCATATCATTCGGATCAAAGATTCCATAAAAATAAGCAGGATTTATACGTCCCTGTCCATAGCTCTTACATGGATACGCTGCCTTTGAGCCACCAGATGAAGGACGGCCGAAAGAATAGGGGCGACCATCATTTCCACCACCTTGCTGCATGGGATATTCATAAATAGACTCATCCGCATAAATAGCATCATCCATATGCATCTGTTCAAAGAAATACTGGTAAGGATTATTGAAAGTACGTCCGGATTTATCCGAGGCACCCCGTGGATCAGTCAAATGAAACTGTGCATTACCCGGATCAGCCAACAAAGCCTCATAGTATTTTTTAGCTATCGTGTACAAGTTCTGCCAATCAGAACGACGTCCGTAAGTAGCTCCATTATTTTCTTTTCCCTTGTTTTCAAATGTCATGCTTTCCCCTTTTCCATTTACACGTTTAATATCGCCACGACGGGTCTGATATCCAGCTGCATCCAAACACATTCTTCCAATCAAAGCCTGCACATAGGTTTTAGAAAAATAATTTTTATTGGCAGCAGCAATGCCGGGAATGGAACCGATGGTGTACATCAAAGGTTCCACTTTCTGCAAATCTTCAATACATACATCATAAATAGAATCACGGGAAACCAAACCTTTAGGCACAACACCATAAACACCTACGTATGGTACGTCCCCGAAGTTCTTGCACAGTTCACGATAAGCCGTAGCACGCATAGCTATCGCCTCACCATACATTTGCCCCATCTCTGATTGTCCACCATTGATGATCGATTCAAAATTCGATGCGTTTTCCATGGATGTTATCACCGCATTGGCTTTGCTCACAACCGAATACAAGCTAGCATAAATATCATTCTCCTTCAAATATGAAGTCAATCCATAGCTACCTGCATAAGTACCGTTTTGATAAAGACATTCCGGATAGTGACGTCCCAGCTGGTTAGAGAAAGACTCCGGGTGACGTTCTATATCAGACCCGGCAATATCAGCAGCATAAAACAATCCATCGCCAAAAACCTTATTCTGCGCACAATCCCTCCACTGTTCATAAGCACCGTCTAATGCCGCACGTGCTGTTGTCGGATTAGAAAAGACAAAATCCGAATCTACAATAGAAGGAGAGCCAACCTCCAAATAATCACTACATGCTGTAGTCAAAAACATTCCAGCAAAGAAAAGTGTTGAATATACTATTTTTTTCATACGATTCATCTCCATTAATTAGAAAGTTAAATTAACACCAAAGGTATAAGTTCTAGCCTTAGGATAAGACTGGTAATCAAAATAAGGTGTAGGGAAGCCATCCTTACCATCGGTCTTCGTGTTGACATCCGGATCTATACCAGAGTATCCGTCAATACAGAACAAGTTGCTTCCTGTAAAATACACACGTGCATTCTGCAATCCAATCTTATTCATCCAATTTTTCGGGAAAGTATAACCTACTGTCAATGTATTCAGACGCAAATAAGACGCATCTTCAATAAACTTAGAACTTACGATTCCATATTCAGAGAAGAAAGAACTGTAGTTTGTATTCGCATTAAGAGCCGCCAAAGCTGTAGGATCTTTCACCAGCATCAAGTCACCATTTGCATCAACATCATAATATTTGAAAGTTTCAGAAACAAACTTCAAACGGTTCTGACCAGCGGAATTGTCTTTATTTCCCATCAATGAGTGCATTGCATTGGCATTGTACACATCGCCACCAATCTGATAAGTAAAGCCTACAGAAAAATCGATTGCCTTCCAATTACCGTTAATTGTAAAACCACCTGTATGCTGTGGCATAGCCTTACCGATAATCGTTTTGTCATCCTCGTCCACAACACCATCACCTGTTGTATCTGCAAATTTAGGCATACCCGGTATAGCAGTTTGTCCATCCGCTGCCAATCCTTTAACTCCATCCGGATAATTCACAATACCTTGAATATCAGGAACACCCGGTTTCAATGTGTATTTACCATCTGCATAAGTAAAATCATCAATCATATAATATCCTTCTGATTTAAAACCTTGGATCGTACCTACAGGCTGACCTTCACGGATAATATAATCATAAGCAGGCTTAGCCATAGATGAACCCCAATCATTCATAGCTCTCGTATCCGCCAAGACTCCGTCCATCAGTTCATCAATATTATTCTTGTTATAATTATAAGTCAAGTTTACACCTAAATTAAAATCTTTACCACGAACAATGTCAAAGCCTAAAGCCAATTCAATTCCCTTATTTGAAGTTTTACCTACATTCTGGAACTGATAGCTATAACCGGATGCTGCGTCGATAGGCACTTTCATTAAGATATTCTTTGTCGTATTCCAATAATAATCCAAGCTACCGCGAACCCAGTTATTAAAGAAACCAAAATCAACACCTAAGTTACGACTGATAGTAGTTTCCCATTTCAAGTCAGGATTTCCCTTCATGTCACCCGGTACATAAGTGGTTACTTTTTCACCATCCACTGTTATCTGTTTGGTCTTCCAGGTCTCTCTCCATAAAGAAGCATCAATATTATCAGAGCCAGAAGTACCATACGATACACGAAGTTTCAGATTATCCAACCAGTCTCTTGTGTTTTCCATGAAAGCTTCATCTGAAATTCTCCACGCTGCCGCTGCTGCCGGGAAATATCCCCACTGATGACTAGGTGCAAATTTAGAAGAACCATCGGCACGGAATGTAGCAGTCAAAAGATACTTGCCTTTATAAGAATAATTAGCACGGCCAAACCATGACAAAGTATGGTTAGGAGTACCTATCTCACCTTTAAAATAATCTTGTCCCAATGAAGGAGTAGTCATATTAATCATACCAAACGCATCATCCATAGTAAATCCTTTAGGATACCCTACACCATAGATTTCAGTATAATCCGATTTTGATGCCAAGACTTCATTACCAACCAAGAAAGACAAACTATGATCATCTCCAAGCCCCTGTACTTCGTAATTCAAAGTAGTTGCCCAACGCACACCGTAACCATCACTTTTCTTCAATTTAGCAGAACTATTATCTTTTTCTGTCTGTCCTGCATTCCATGTCTTTTCTTGGTTCCAATTACGATTTAACGATAGCTCCGTCTTTGCCGTCAAACCTTTAATAACATTCCAAGTTAAAGCACCTTTTGCACGGATACGGTACATGTTTTTTATATAATCTACAGTATTCAAGTAATACAAAGGATTACTAGTTTCTTCCATATTTGTATCACCTTGACCAAATCCAGCAGTAAAAGAAGCATCACCCAAAGGATTATCCACAGGACGATAAGTGTAAGCAGAGGTTGCATTACCAAAACCAGATCCATTTACTTCTATTTCACTATAACGCAAGTCAAAATCCGCAGTTAACTTTTTATTAATCTTTTGCGTCAATTTGAAATTCGCATTCCAACGCTGGAAACCAGACTTCACACGGATACCTTCATCATCCATATAGTTCACTGATGAATAAAACTTAGTTTTATCTGTACCACCAGATAAAGATACATCATGATTCCAAGATGACGCAGTCTGCATCAAATCATTTATATAATTATGAGTGGTCATATTTTTATATTCATTCAAATGATTTCCGTACTTGGATCCTAATCCAAAATATCTGGCAACTCCATCACCATAAGAATCTCCCAGACTCTTCATATATGCCCATGTATTATACACATAGTCATAAGGATCCATAGTCTCCAATAATTTCGGATTCTCCTTCATCTGATAATACATATTATACTTGACAGAGACCCGGCCATCCTTGCCGCCCTTTGTAGTAACCAATATTACACCGTTAGCACCACGAGCACCATAAATAGCCGTAGAAGCAGCATCCTTTAACACATCAATACTTTCGATATTGTCAGCAGGAATATCATCAATGCCACTAACTTGAACACCATCTACAATAAACAAGGGATCATTAGACTGAGTGATAGAACCACCTCCACGAATGCGGATAGACATACCTGCACCCGGACGACCGTCTTGTGAAGTCACACTCACACCGGGCAATTGTCCTTGTAAAGCCTGTGCAACATTGGCAACCGGATTAGCCGCTAATTTTTCACCGGTAACAGAAGCGACAGACCCTGTCAAATCACGTCTTTTTACTGTACCATAACCAATAACAACGACTTCATCCAAAGTCTTGTTATCTTCTTCCAATACAATAACCAAGTCTTTTCCGGTTTTCACCTCTTTAGTAAGATACCCGATATAGGAAACCACCAAAGTAGCGTTACTCGGAACATCCGGAATTGAAAACTTACCATCGAAATCTGTGATTGTACCATTGGTTGTTCCTTTTACCAGTACATTCACACCAATCATAGGTTCGCCTGTTTTGTCTTTCACCAAACCTGTTGCGGTTTGGGCAAAAGCAACCAAACAAAGCATACTCAAAAAGAGAGTTGAGACAGCTTTTCTAGCTAATTCTTTTAGATTCATAAGATGTGTTTTTATAGTTATTAAAATGTTTTTTTAAGGTTTTGACCTT
>PPYF01171955.1_pt1 | contig 21622 bp, 18 predicted proteins | sample 1559871 | NCBI WGS metagenome assembly PPYF01 (sample SAMN08240021, study PRJNA423297) | Human gut metagenome, whole genome shotgun sequencing project.
GCGCTGGTACCGTGAAGTCCGCCAGAAACAGGAAAAGTCATCTGAATGAGTATTCGCATAATCCCGCAAGATGAGCTGGAGAAGAGCGAGAAACGTACGGCGGATATGATTCCGCCGTTATTGTTCCCCCGGCTCAAAAATTTGTATAACCGCCGCGCCGAGCGTCTGCGCGAGCTGGCCGAAAACAACCCGCTGGGCGATTACCTGCGCTTTGCCGCGTTGATCGCACATGCCCAGGAAGTGGTGCTGTACGACCATCCGCTGGAGATGGATCTAACCGCGCGCATCAAAGAAGCGAACGCGCAGGGCAAACCGCCGCTGGACATTCACGTTTTACCGCGCGATAAGCACTGGCAGAAACTGCTGCATTCGCTGATTGCTGAGCTGAAACCGGAGATGAGCGGCCCCGCGCTGGCGGTAATCGAAAATCTGGAGAAGGCTTCGGAACAGGAACTGGAGCAAATGGCGAGCGCGCTGTTTGAATCCGATTTTGCCTCCGTCAGCAGTGATAAGGCCCCGTTTATCTGGGCGGCGCTGTCGCTCTATTGGGCGCAAATGGCCAGCCTGATCCCCGGTAAAGCCCGTGCGGAGTACGGCGAACAGCGTCAGTATTGCCCGGTGTGCGGCTCAATGCCGGTTTCCAGCATGGTGCAAATCGGCACCACGCAGGGTCTGCGTTACCTGCACTGCAACCTGTGCGAAACCGAGTGGCATGTGGTGCGCGTTAAATGCAGCAACTGCGAGCAGAGTCGCGATCTGCACTACTGGTCGCTGGATAACGAACAGGCGTCGATTAAAGCAGAAAGCTGTGGCGACTGCGGTACTTACCTGAAGATTCTGTATCAGGAAAAAGACCCGAAAGTGGAAGCCGTCGCCGACGATCTCGCCTCACTGGTGCTGGACGCACGCATGGAGCAAGAGGGCTTTGCCCGCAGCTCCATCAACCCGTTCCTGTTCCCGGGCGAAGGAGAGTAATTCTGACGTCAGGTCGGGTGGCGCGTGCCGCCCGGCTTATAAATGATAAGGCGTAATGACTCCCGGAATCCCCGCGAAGTCCTTTGTATTGCGCGTCACGAGCGCAAAACGATGAATGTGCGCTGTAGCCAGAATGACCGCATCCGGCAACTTCATCCCGTATTCCTGCCTGAGACTGACACTTCTTTCAGCAATATCCTGTGAAACGCCGATAACGTTAAAAGCGCTCAATGCTATACGTGTGCGGGATTCCTGATGGTATTTTTTTGCCCCTACCATCACTTCCATCCAGGTAATGAGACTAATGGCATTCTGGGGTGAGTAAGCTTCGAGAGCCTTCTTCGCTTCACCACGCCCGCTAAATAAATCAATGAGAATATTGGTGTCAAACAACACCGGACCTTTAATCATTGCCACTCCTCGCGGAGCTTCCTTTCGTATTCAACGCCATCTTCTTCGCAACCTTGCCAGAGCCCCAGCGCATCGGAAATAGTGGTTTCGGCTTGTCCCTGCCTTTCCAGGTATTGTTCAACTGCTTCGCGTAATAGCTCTGCTCGCGGAAGATTACGCTGTTGTTTGAGGTCATCAAGCCGCTTGATAACCTCATCTGATAAATCAAGTAATATTCTGCCCATTTCCATCCCAGCCATCATACTCATATATACCTCAAGTATATCATTGGCGATTAATTTTCAAACAACATACACCGATAAAAGACCAGAAAAAAGACTTTATGAGCGCGATTTTTGCTTTTACGAGCCGCTTTCCAGAATTGCAACCTCGTCAGCACTCCCCGTTTCTTTTCGCTAAAAACCAGGTTATAACGCTGTATATCCATACAGATTAAGGGAGTAAAAATGGCACTGGAAAGCGGTATTGCACAGCTGGTTGAGGCGTTTATCGCTGCGGGTCGCCCCTCTTCATGGGCGCAAAATATTGATGATCGGAGGGCTGGCTATATCGCCAGTACAGTACTTGCCGGAGAGACAGAAACGCGTGTACAGGTTGACGATATTGAAATTGATGCAATGACATTTCGCGTGGTTTCGCCACTGGCCTCTTCTGAAACGCTGCCCTGCGTTATCTACTATCATGGCGGCTGCTTCGTCAGCGGCGGGTTTGCTACACATGATAACCAACTGCGACAACTGGCGTACCACAGCGGTTGCCGGATTATTGCGGTACAGTATCGCCTTGCCCCTGAGCATACTTTCCCGGCCGCGCATGACGATGCTGAAAAAGGGGCAAACATTATCTGGAATCATGCTGAAGAGCTTGGCATCGATCGCAAGCGTATTACCCTTGCTGGCGACAGCGCTGGTGGACACCTGGCACTGGTCACCGCATTACGCCTGAAGCAGGCAAATCACTGGCAACCCGTACAGCTTGTGCTTATCTACCCCATGCTTGACGCAACCGCAGGGTTTAACAGCTACACCCGCCATGGTCTGGATTACATCATCACCCGAGATACGCTGCTTTCCGGCTATGAGATGTACTTACAGCAGACTGACCGTCAACATCCTGAAGTTAGTCCTCTCTGGCGGGATGATTTCAGCACTCTGCCGCCAGTACATATTATTACGGCAGAATTTGACCCACTTTGCGATGAGGGTGAAGCACTTTATCAACGGCTCACGGAACAGGGCGTTGATTGTACCTGCCAACGCTACCTCGGCGTGATTCATGGATTTTTCCAGTTGGGCGGCGTTAGCCATGCCGCACGAAATGTAATGCGGGATATCGCCTGGCGTATTGGAAACCCATCTACAGGGACGATTTATTAATATCCACTTTTGTTTTCATCTTGAAAACATACCGTAGGACATTGTCGTTGATAGAGTTTCTGGTTGACCGTAACGATCTGGAAAACCCGTTGTTTGAGCTGCTATCTGCCCGCATCCGTGATTACGAAAAGCACGCGCCAGAGTTCAGAGCACTCAATCAATGCCTGGATGACCGTCGCTCATATAAAAGCGCTCTCTGAGCGCTTTAAACTTCCTGCTGAAGCCTTTATCGAATAAAGGAGGATTACCCCCTTTATCCTACTCTTCCTCGTTGCCGCCCTCTTCATAAGGGCCAAACGGTTTTGCCGGCAATACGATATAAATACCTTCAAAAACTGCGCCTGATGTCTCGTCGCCAAACAACTCCACTTGCAGTTGCACGCGTGCTTTACGGCCTCGCGCCAGCCTGTCCAGATCGCCGCTCAACGACCCCAGATCGGCAATTGCGCTGGGTTTGCCGCTGATGGGTCTGCTGTAGCGAATATGCGCATCGGCGAGAATAATCGTACCGCCCAGATGACGCTCGCGCAGCATGAGCCAGATCAGCCCCCAGCCGGTAAGTGTCGCCAGTGAAAACAAACTCCCGGCAAACAACGTGTGGTGCGGATTCTGATTGCCCATTTCAGGCATGGTCGTAATAAATTTCTGACCAGTGTACTGCTGAATGCGCACCCCCATTTTTTCACTTAACGGGATGTGCTCATACCAGGCCTGCTGAAGCTGCCCACACCAGTCGCCACGGTGCAGAATGTCATCCAGCGTCGCGACCGGTTTAATCATCAGAAAATGGCGAACCGGCGTGGTTTGTGGGGTCGTGATTTCCCCTTGATTCACAAAGCCAAGTTTGGCGAAGAACGCTACCGCATCTTCACGGGCGCTACAGGTGACGCGTTTTACCCCTTCCTGGCGCGCCACGGACTCCAGGGTCATCGCCATCAACGTTCCCAGCCCTTTATCCTGAACAGACGGTTCAACGGCCATGAAACGAATAGAGGCTTCGTTATCCGCATTGATATACAAACGCCCTACCGCAACCAGGTTCCCCTCTTCATCCACCACCATTTGATGATGCGCCATCGCATCCCAGGCATCGCGTTCGGAACCTTTCGGCTGGTGGAGCGGTTTGCGCAGCATTTCCCAGCGAAACTGGTAGTAACGCGCTAATTCTTCTTCTGTTTGCGGTACTCGAAGGTGATACATAGCTGTACTCTCTCTTGTTACCCGCGGCCACGCCGGAAGCTGGCTCATACCTGTAGCCAGAACGTTACGGGGCCATCATTGACCAGCGAGACCTGCATATCGGCAGCGAAACGTCCGGTTTGCGTGTTCATTTCCTGTTGGCGGCAGCGCTCAACAAAGTATTCATACAGCGCTTCAGCGCGATCCGGCGCGGCGCCTCTTGAGAAGCCCGGTCGCATACCGCGTTCGGTATCGGCGGCCAACGTAAATTGCGACACCACCAGCACGCTTCCCCCCGCCTGTTGCACGTTGAGATTCATCTTGCCTTCGGCATCGCTAAAAATTCGATAACCAAGCACGCGCTCGCACAGACGATTCGCTTTCTGTTCGTCATCATCCCTTTCGACACCTAATAACACTAAAAGTCCCTGGCCGATTTCACCCGTCACCTCGCCCTCCACGGTGACGCTGGCACGGGTTACGCGCTGAATTAATGCAATCATGATTGGTCTGCTTCTTCTTGTTCTGCGGCTTGTTTGAGTTTGCGGTATTCCCCGAGAGTGACAGTTATTTCGGCACCAAGCAAGACGATACACCATGTCCAGTACACCCAGACAAACAAAATGGGGATAACCGCCAGCACGCCGTAAATCAACTGATATGACGGGAACATGGTGATATAAAGCGCGAATCCTTTCTTTCCTGCTTCGAACAGTACCGCTGCGACAAAAGCGCCGACGACGGCATCGCGGTTTGGTACGCGCGTGGTCGGCACAATGCTGTACAGCAGCCAGAACGAAATCCAGGAGAGAATCAGAGGGAATACCCTCAGGACGTTATCAATAACCGTGTTGAGCTCGCTGGCCCAGCGCAGAGAAAGCAGATAGGAGCTGATCGCCAGGCTGGCGCCCGCCAGCAGTGGCCCCAGGGTCAGAATCATCCAGTAAACGGCAAAGGAATACACCTTTGGACGCGTGCGTTTGCTACGCCAGATGGTGTTCAGGGCGCTGTCGATGGCATACATCAGCAACAGCGCCGTGACGATCAGTCCACAAGCGCCTACCGCCGTCATTTTGTTGGAATTTGCGACGAACTGCTCAATATAACGCTGAATAACATCTCCCGTCGCCGGGATGAAGTTAGCAAAAATAAAATGGCGTAACTGGAGGCTGACATCGGAAAACATGGGAAAGGCGGCGAAAAGCGCAAAAACGACGGCGATCAACGGCACTAACGAGAGCAACGAGACATAGGCCAGGTTCCCCGCCAGGGTGGTCATATTGTCCTCGTCAATGCGCTGCCACAACAGTTTAAGCCAGGCCCTGACTGGACGCGTATGATGCCTGGCTTTTTGATGCACGTTTTTTAGCATAACAACTTCGCGAAATAGTCCGGGATGGTCGTTTTATCCGTCACCAGAATACTGGTGATCCCCAACTGGTTAGCCCCTTCTATATTATCGGCGTTGTCGTCAAAAAAGACCGTATCGGCGGAGGAAAAACCTTCTGTCTGCAAAACATGCTGGTAAATCCGCACCTCAGGTTTACGCATGCCCAATTCCTGAGACAGATAAATATGATTGGCAGCCTGGCGAACTTCAGGGTATTCATCTGGCCAGAAGGTCGTATGCAGACGGTTGGTATTAGACAATACGACGACACGATGCCCCTGCTCGCGAAGCTTATGCATGATGTCGATAACCTCGGGCCGTAATGCGACAAATACCGCCTGCCAGCCGTGGGAAAATTGCTCATAGCTCAGCGGCAACGCCATCTCATGGCACAGCGCTTCTGCGAAGGCTTCATCAGTGATCTCCCCCCGCTCATGCTGATGAAACGCCTCTCCCATCGTAAAACTTTGCTTCAACGAAGCCAGCGGGACACGGCTCAGGTCACTCCATGCACCTAACACGCGGTTGAAGTCGATATCGACAATCACATTACCTAAATCAAAGATATAGAGCATGATCCTCTCCTTGCAAGCCGTGGATGAATAACTGTAGCGGGAAAGCAGGAGTTTGACTATGCGCCGGACAGGGAAAAAATCGACTAACGCAAACGGAAAAAGGCGATGCAATGCATCGCCTTAACACTTTTTGCCGGATGGCGGCTTTGCCTTATCCGGCCTACAAAATAGTCCGTAGGCCCGGTAAGCGGTAGTGCCACCGGGCAACCTGCCGGATGGCGGCTTTGCCTTATCCGGCCTACAAAACAGCCCGTAGGCCCGGTAAGCGGTAGCGCCACCGGGCGACCTGCCGGATGGCGGCTTTGCCTTATCCGGCCTACAAAACAGTCCGTAGGCCCGGTAAGCTATCCGCCGTTATGGTTCAGAAGCTGTATTTCACCCCCAACATCGCTGCGGTATCGCTGTAACTGTTGTCGCCTACCTGCTGAGCTACGTTCCCCCACACCTGCAAACGCGGGTTAATTTGCCCTTCCACACCAACTTTCAGCTCACCAATATTTTTAGTGCCGCTGATTTCATCCCGGATCGCCCCCATCTGGACGCTCTGGTTGTGGGTATTGTGGAGCCAGTTTGCTTCAACAAACGGCTGGAACTCACGGTCTTTGCCGTCATCAATGGCGTTATGGCCCTTCAGGTATGCACGCACACCGAGTCGGGTCATCAGGTTGCCGTCAGTTTTGTCTTTCACCTGAGTGCCGTTGCTTTCACGGTGCGAGTCGGCCTGCACGTCCATCCAGATCACCTGGGCTTTTGGCTGGAGCCAGTAACTCGTACGCTCGCTTTCGCCTATCAGGAAGGTGTATCCCCCTTCGATAGACGCCGTGATACCGTCAGATTTGTATTTTTCACTGGCAAGATGGTCACCCTGCACGGTGTTATCAAACCAGTTATAGAGCACCCAGCTATCCAGATACGTCCCGGTTTTATCCGCTTCATTCGCATACCACGTCGCATACACCCCCGCGCTGTAGCCGTTCACATGACCGCGTGAAGCGTAGCCATTATGGGTGTTATGCGTTTTACTTTTCTGATTGGCGTAACCCGCCATCACCCCCAGATGCCAGCGGTCGAGACCATCACTGCTCCACTGCGCCAGGTCGCCGCCAATCTGCAATACATAGCGATTAGCCTGCGTTTTCAGCTGCTTGCTGCCATCAGTAAAGCGCATATGACCACCTACGTTACGCATCCACATGCTGGTCACTTTCTGCTCACCCGTTAATATGTCGGTGTACTGGGTTTCACCCAGGCGATCGTGCAGACGGGTGATAAACAGCGTATTAGCGGCATAGTTGTTCGCCAGATAGCTACCAAATTCAGGGCGGTATTGATGTTCACCAGGTTCAGGCGCTGGCGGCAGCGGTGGCTCTGGTGGCGCAGGGGGATCAACAGGATCGACCGGCCCTGGCGGCGTTGGTGGTTCCACGGGATCAACCGGCCCTGGTGGTGCCGGCGGGTCCACCGGGTCAACCGGTCCCGGCGGTGTTGGTGGATCGACCGGGTCCGGGTTTTCTGGTTCAGGTTCCGGCTCAGGTTCTGGTTCTGGCTCCACCGGGCTTAGCTGGCTGGTGAGATACCAGTTACTGGCATTTTTCACCACGTCATAGTCATAGCCGCCCGCCACAATACGTCCTGCTTTGGTGAACGTTCCGTCGGAAACACCCTCAACGTCCACAATCTCAATACCGTTAAGGGTCAGATCGCCCACACCGCCGATGTTATTGATGCCTACGTTGGTATTGCCGGAGGTATCCCCTTTGACGATCAGTTTATCGGTAAAAGAGTCATCGCCTTCAAGCACGGTGTTCAACACCAGTAACGCATCTGTGCCGGTGTAGTTGCCCATCACGGTCAGGGTTTTAAAGGTACTTTCGTCATCGCGGGACACGCCATCTGCGCTATAACGCAATGCGGCCTGGTTCAGCGTCAGAGTAGAGACCACAGAGTTACCGGTCATCGTCCATTCGCTGTTTGCACCGTTCATGTTGAGATTTATTGTGGCACGAAGCGATGTTGTATTTTCCAATTGTGATGAGTTGGCTATACCGACAAACTGGCTGCCATCATCCATTGTAAGGTCAATAATACCACTCGAACGCGCATACAAATTGCCCTCAATATCATAGATACCAGAGCTTGCGGTATCCGTTGCGGCATCCCAGGAGCGGATTAAACCTTTACTTTGGTAGGCATACATCGCATAGGCATTATTGCCTGTCGCTTTAATGGTTGTATTCCCACCCAGATTTACTCTGGAAAAGTCACTGTTGGCGTAAGCATAGATACCATTCGCCCCGTTCCCGGTTGTCGTGATATCAGTGTTATTAAGGTTAATCTCACCTTTTCGTCCCGCATAAACCCCATGAGCATTCGAACCAGAAGTGGTGATTTTTGCAGTCCCATTGATCGTGACATCCGCAACGCCCGCCGCGCTACCAAATAAATCTCCAGGATCTTTACCAGCATAAATACCATAGCCAGAATTTGCACCACCATTACCTCGGGTTACAACATCAGCATTCCCATGAATAATAATAGAAGATTTCGCACTCGTATTTACTCTGGAGATATTTGCGCGTAGTCCCATGCCGTCAGAAGCATCGACAGAAACATTACCGCTGACTTCAACAACAGAGTAAGCGCTGTTAAGTTCGCGTCCCAGATTAATCCCATCAGAACTGGTTCCGGTCGTGGTAATCTTGATATTTTCCGCTTCCAGCCTCCCCCCTGCGTTTTTGGAGTGAATACCGTCAGCTTCAGATCCCGTGGTGTTAATTACCAGGTCTTTAAATTTGTACCCCGTTGAATCAAGATAGACTCCCCACCCCTGAAGTGGTGTGGTTATACCATTCTGGCTGGTATTAATTAATACTTCATCAAACGTGGTGTAATCACGAGAACCACCATTCAGAGGATTACCAAAATAATAGATCGTCGTATCATCGCAGAAAAATTGCGTACTGGAGGATTGGCTACACCCTGCTGCCAGAACGTGTCCGCTCAACCCGCTCAACGCCAGCGCACTGGCAATACAGAGCGCGAGCTTTGCCGGGATCGGCGTTTTTTGAATAAGACGAGAAGATTTCATGAGAGCCACCTTTTCCGTAAGGCTTTTTTATTCGGATAAAAGCATCAAAGACGCGTGCATAAGATATTTATAAAAGGCGAAATCCATCCGCTCATCTTTAAATAATTAAAGAGTCAGAATTCAAAGGCGTAATGAATTGTCACCTTAGCAGAATAAATACAAGTATTCATTTAATCTGTCAATGTACGGCAGGGGCTCATGAGATAACAGTAAATAAAATGCACCTTATTTATTTGCATTATTCTTAATAACTATTTTTATAGAATAAAAGCATTCCCGGCAGGGAAATAAACGCCTTATAAAACAACAGCTATCAGGGTAACAATAAGCAGGCGGTTTTTATTTTAAGATTTTTATATCACCACCAGGATGATTATATATTTAGCAAAAAGGTGAAAAAGAACCGTCTAAAAAGACGGTTCTTTTTATAACCCCTTCAGACTGACGTTGCGTCATCCTGGCCTGGGCTAACCTGGACGATCTCAACCTGCTGTGACTGAAGCAGGTTATGCAATGCCGGGCCAGGGTACTCATCAGTAAACAGCGCCGTTACCTGCGACACGTTGCCAATCTCTACCGCTGCGGAAGCATGGTATTTCGTATGATCGGCAGCAAGGAGAATATGCCGGGAGTGAGCCATCATGGTTTTCACCACGCTGGCTTCATTGACGTCAAACTCCAGCAACGCGCCATCGCTTTCTATCGCACCGACGCTGGTGACAAGATAGTCCGCACGAAACCCCGCCACAAACGCAGTAGCAGAAGGGCCGATAATGCCGCTGTTATGCGGGCGAAGCGTTCCGCCAGGCACCATCACTTCAAAACGCGGATTATTGTACAGAATATGCGCCACACGCAGGCTGTTAGTGATAATTCGCAGATGATTGTGGTTTAACAGCGCCCGCGCTACCTGCTCAACGGTCGTACCAATGGTGATAAAGACCGTGGAGCCGTCTGGAATATAGTCCGCCACCGCTTCCGCGATGGCTTTTTTCTCTTCCGTCCAGGAGACTTCTCGCTGCTCAAAGGCGGTATTCACAACGCTGGAAGCCCGTCCCGCGCCACCGTGATGACGCGTAATCAATCCCTGATCGCTCAGTTTGCGGATATCGCGACGCACGGTCTGCGTGGACACATCCAGCAGGCCAGCCAGTTCGTCAATATTCATGTAACCGCGCTCGCCAATCAGCGCCAGCAACTGATCATGCCGTGGGTTACCGGTCAGTTCAGTAAGACTCATGCAAATTCCTCGAAAAACCATTGCCTTACATTTTATACAAAAAGTGACAGAAAAGATCGGGTTTGATCACAGTCAGGGATTCCGGCACGCCCGCCTGGTCGGGTGCATTTCAGTGCGGCCACGCCGCTGGCAAACCTGACGGCCTCTTCGACTGGCGCTCCGCCCGCCAGGCTAAAGGCGAGCGCACCGTGAAAAACATCCCCCGCGCCGGTGGTGTCGACCACCTCTACCGGGAATCCGGGTTGATGCCGGAAGACATTATCGTCTAACCAGTCGCATCCTTCACCGCCGCGCGTAACATAGACATGTCCATTTGTGAGCATTTGTGATTTTTTTAACGCGCTTACGGTATCCTGTATTCCCGTCAGGCGCGTCAGACCCGGTTCAGAGAAGGCGGCATGATCGCTTAACGCCACCAGCTCGCTGATGTCCTGTGGCGTCACATCGCCATCCAGAACCGTCATGACTCCGGCCCGGCGCGCCAGCGTGAACGCCCGTTTCGCCCCTTCATGCCAGCGAACATCCGCCAGCACCACATCCCATTGAGAAAAGTCGATCTCATTAAGCCAGTCAGCGTCATGCAATAAATCCGGGCTGGGATAATTGACGATAATCCGCTCCCCTTTCGCATCGACGATGACCGCAGACTGTGAGGACTTCGCCCCCGCGTAACGCCGGGTATAGCGGGTATTTACCCCCAGGGATTCCAGCTCCGCCAGCAGGCTGTTTCCGGTGTCGTCATCTCCCACACGCCCAATAAAGTCCACCTGCGCCCCCAGTTTCGCCACAGCCACTGCGGCAGTTGCAGCAGGCCCGCCGCCCACTTCCGTATAACGTTTCGCCACATATTTACCTCCTTCAGTCGGTAAACCTTCAACGTAATAGATGCGATCCATCACGGTGATACCCACACAAGCAACACGAATCATGGTCATTCCTTAAGCATTTCGGGATGCGATTATTTTAATTTCGCAAAATGTTTAAAAAGTGACGGCTGTCAATTTTTTGACCATAAATTACAAATACGATCAAAAACAGACAAAATCAGCGTCACGCAAGTGACAAAAAATGACATTCACGTTTCAGGAGAACGATATGGCAGTGATTGCATTTGTCGGATTAGGCCAGATGGGTTCGCCCATGGCGAGTAATTTGCTCAAGCAGGGCCATCAGCTCAGCGTCTTTGATGTGAACCCCGACGCCATACAGACCCTGGTGGAAAAAGGCGCTCGTCCGGCCAGCAGCCCGGCGCAGGCGGCGAAAGAGGCCGAGTTTGTCATCACAATGCTGCCTAATGGCGATCTCGTTCGCAGCGTGTTATTCGGCGATCAAGGCGTTTGCGAAGGCTTGTCGCAGGGCGCGCTCGTGATCGATATGTCCACCATCCATCCGCTACAGACGGACAAACTTATCGCAGATATGCGCGCCAGAGGGTTCAGCATGATGGATGTCCCGGTCGGTCGAACATCCGATCACGCCATTGCGGGGACGTTGCTATTACTGGCAGGCGGCAGCGCAGAACAGGTGGAGCGCGCAACGCCGGTACTGATGGCGATGGGCAATGAATTGATTAACGCTGGCGGCCCCGGCATGGGTATTCGCGTAAAGCTTATCAATAACTATATGAGCATCGCGCTGAATGCGCTTTCTGCCGAAGCCGCCGCGTTATGCGAAGCGCTGGGCCTCTCCTTCGACGTCGCGTTAAAAGTGATGAGCGGAACCCCGGCAGGCAAAGGCCACTTCACCACCTCCTGGCCGAACAAAGTGCTGAAAGGCGACCTTTCTCCCTCCTTCATGATCGATCTGGCGCACAAAGACCTGGGGATTGCGCTGGATGTTGCCAACCAACTGCATGTGCCGATGCCGCTCGGCGCCGCATCCCGTGAAGTTTATAACCAGGCTCGCGCCGCCGGTCGTGGCCGGGAAGACTGGACAGCCATTCTCGAACAGGTGCGTAACAGCGCCGGATTACCGAACAAATTCAAAATGTAACGACTGAATAAAGGAAAACTGAATGAACAACTACACCATCAAAGACATTACGCGCGCATCCGGCGGCTTTGCCATGCTGGCGGTCGATCAGCGTGAAGCGATGCGCTTAATGTTTGCAGCTGCTGGTGCGAAGTCTCCTGTTGCCGACAGCGTACTGACGGATTTCAAAGTGAATGCCGCAAAAGCGCTGTCTCCTTATGCCTCCGCCATTCTGATTGACCAACAGTTCTGTTACCGCCAGGTGGTGGAGCAAAACGCGATTGCGAAAAACTGCGCCATGATCGTCGCCGCCGATGCGTTCATCCCCGGCAATGGCATTCCTGTCGATAGCGTCGTCATTGATAAAAAAATCAATCCACAAGCGATAAAGCAAGATGGCGGTAAAGCGCTAAAACTGCTGGTGCTCTGGCGCAGCGATGAAGACGCCCAACAGCGTCTTGATATGGTCAAAGAATTTAATGAGATGTGCCACAGCAATGGTCTGGTGAGCATTATCGAACCGGTTGTGCGCCCACCTCGCCGTGGCGATAAGTTCGACCGTGAACAGGCCATCATTGATGCCGCGAAAGAGTTGGGCGACAGCGGCGCGGATCTCTACAAAGTTGAAATGCCGCTGTACGGCAAAGGCGCGCAGCACGACCTTCTCGCCGCGTCACAGCGCCTGAACGAGCATATCAATATGCCGTGGGTCATCCTCTCCTCCGGTATTGATGAAAAATTGTTCCCTCGGGCGGTCAGAGTCGCAATGACCGCGGGCGCATCCGGTTTTCTGGCGGGTCGCGCCGTCTGGTCATCGGTGATTGGCCTGCCGGATACCGAACTGATGCTGCGTGATATTTCTGTGCCTAAGTTGCAGCGTTTGGGTGAGATCGTCGACGAAATGATGGCCCGCCGTCGTTAATGTGAGGATGAAAGCATGAAATGGTTTAACACGTTGAGCCACAACCGCTGGCTGGAGCAAGAAACCGATCGCATTTTTGACTTTGGGAAAAAATCCGCAGTACCTACCGGTTTCGGCTGGCTGGGAAACCAGGGACAGATCAGAGCGGAGATGGGTACGCACCTGTGGATTACCGCCCGTATGCTGCACGTTTATTCCGTTGCTGCATCGATGGGCCGTCCGGGCGCATATCAGTTAGTCGAGCATGGTATTAACGCGCTGAACGGCGCGTTACGCGATCGGCGCTACGGCGGCTGGTATGCCTGTGTAAACGATGAAGGCGTGATGGACGCGTCCAAACAGGGATATCAGCATTTCTTCGTCCTGTTAGGGGCGGCAAGCGCCGTCACCACGGGCCATCCACAGGCCAGAAAACTGCTGGATGACGCGATCGAGGTCATCGAAAAATACTTCTGGAGCGAAGAGGAGCAAATGTGCCTGGAGTCCTGGGACGAAGCCTTCAGCCAGACCGAAGATTACCGTGGCGGCAACGCCAACATGCATGCCGTAGAGGCTTTTTTGATCGTGTACGACGTGACCCACGATCGTAAATGGCTCGACCGCGCGCTGCGCATCGCCTCCGTCATTATTCACGATGTGGCCCGCAACGGCGACTACCGCGTCAACGAGCACTTCGATGCGCAGTGGAACCCCATCCGCGATTACAACAAAGATAACCCTGCCCACCGTTTCCGCGCTTACGGCGGCACGCCGGGGCATTGGATCGAGTGGGGTCGCCTGATGCTGCACCTGCATGCGGCCCTGGAAGCGCGTTTTGAAACTCCGCCCGCCTGGCTGCTGGAAGATGCCAAAGGGTTATTCCACGCCACCCTTCGCGACGCCTGGGCGCCCGATGGCGCAGACGGCTTCGTCTACTCCGTGGACTGGGACGGCAAACCGATTGTACGTGAAAGAGTACGCTGGCCGATTGTGGAAGCAATGGGCACCGCTTACGCCCTGTATACCCTCACCGGCGATAGCCAATACGAAGCCTGGTATCAGAAGTGGTGGGATTACTGCATCACTTATCTGATGGACTACGAGAACGGTTCGTGGTGGCAGGAGCTGGATACCAATAACCAGGTGACCACCAAAGTGTGGGACGGCAAGCAGGATATTTACCACCTGCTGCACTGCCTGGTGATCCCGCGCCTGCCGCTGGCGCCGGGGCTGGCGCCCGCCGTTGCTGCGGGCCTGCTGGATAGCAACGCGAAATAACAATATGACATGCCGGATGGCGACGTTAAGGCGTCTTATCCGGCCGACGAGCGCCGTGCTAACCGTAGGCAAGAGCGCTGCCGTCCGGCAACATTGAGGATAGAAAACTTATGCATACCCTACACAATATCACCCTGACAACAACCGATGACGGCTTCACCCTGAGCTGGCAAGATCGTCTGTTGCTATCCCACAGCGCAGAAAATCCCTGCCTGTGGATTGGCACCGGCGTTGCCGATATCGACATGTTTCGCGGTAATTTCAGCATAAAAGATAAGCTGAATGAGAAAATCGCGCTGACTGACGCAACGATAAGCCAGTCCCCGGATGGCTGGTTGATCCATTTCAATCGCGGCGATGCCATCAGCGCAGCGTTACACATCGCCACCGATGAGGCGGGCCGCCTGACGCTGAAACTGCAAAACAGCGATCTTACCCATAACCGCATCTGGTTACGCCTGGCCGCCCAACCAGAAGATCACATCTATGGCTGCGGCGAACAGTTCTCTTATTTCGATTTGCGCGGCAAACCTTTCCCGCTCTGGACCAGCGAACAAGGCGTCGGGCGCAACAAAAACAGCTATGTCACCTGGCAGGCGGACTGCAAAGAAAACGCGGGCGGGGATTACTACTGGACCTTTTTCCCACAGCCCACTTTTGTCAGCACGCAAAAGTACTACTGCCACGTCGATAACAGCTGCTACATGAATTTCGACTTTAGCGCGCCGGAATACCATGAGCTGGCGCTATGGGAAGACAATGCCACCCTGCGTTTTGAATGCGCCGACAGCTACATCGCCCTGCTGGAAAAATTGACGGCGCTGTTAGGCCGCCAGCCGGTGTTGCCGGACTGGGTTTACGACGGCGTGACGCTCGGCATTCAGGGCGGCACCGACGTCTGCCAGCAGAAGCTGGACACCATGCGCAACGCAGGCGTGAAGGTGAATGGCATCTGGGCGCAGGACTGGTCCGGCATCCGCATGACCTCTTTCGGCAAACGCGTGATGTGGAACTGGAAGTGGAACAGCGACAACTATCCGCAGCTGGATACCCGTATCAAGCAGTGGCAAGAAGAAGGCGTGCAGTTCCTCTCCTACATCAATCCTTACGTCGCCAGCGATAAAGATCTTTGCGCCGAAGCGGCCAGACACGGTTATCTGGCAAAAGACGCTGCGGGCGATGACTATCTGGTTGAGTTCGGCGAGTTTTATGGCGGCGTCGTGGATTTGACCAATCCTGAAGCCTATGACTGGTTCAAGAATGTCATCAAGAAAAACATGATTGAGCTGGGTTGCGGCGGCTGGATGGCGGATTTCGGGGAATACCTGCCAACCGACACTTACCTGCATAACGGCGTCAGCGCGGAAATTATGCATAACGCCTGGCCGGCGCTGTGGGCGAAATGTAACTACGAAGCGCTACAAGAGACCGGCAAGCTGGGCGAGATCCTGTTCTTTATGCGTGCGGGTTATACCGGCAGCCAGAAATACTCCACCATGATGTGGGCGGGCGATCAGAACGTCGACTGGAGTCTGGACGACGGTCTCGCCTCCGTGGTGCCTGCCGCATTGTCGCTGGCGATGACGGGTCACGGTCTGCATCACAGCGATATTGGCGGTTATACCACCCTGTTCGACATGAAGCGCAGTAAAGAGCTGCTGCTGCGCTGGTGTGACTTCAGCGCCTTCACCCCGATGATGCGTACCCACGAAGGGAACCGCCCCGGCGATAACTGGCAGTTTGATGGCGACGCGGAAACCATCGCCCACTTTGCCCGTATGACAACCGTCTTTACCACCCTGAAACCGTATCTCAAACAGGCGGTGGCGCAGAACGCCAGAACCGGTCTGCCGGTCATGCGCCCGCTGTTCTTGCACTACGAGGACGATGCGCAGACCTACACCCTGAAGTATCAGTATCTGCTGGGTCGCGACCTGCTGGTTGCGCCGGTCCACGAACAAGGACGCCGCGACTGGACGCTATATCTGCCTGAGGATAACTGGATCAACGCGTGGACGGGCGAAACGCTTCGCGGTGGCGAGATTACCGTGGACGCGCCGCTCGGCAAGCCTCCGGTCTTTTACCGTGCAGAGAGCGAGTGGGCATCACTGTTTGCCTCTTTACGCACTATCTAATACGGCTCGCCCGTGGGGAAACTCACGGGCATATGGAGAAAAATAATGAGTCAAACGTCATCAAATCCGGCGACCCTACGCTTGCCGTTTAAAGAAAAACTTGCCTATGGGATGGGTGATTTAGGCTCCAATATCCTGCTGGATATTGGTACGCTTTATTTACTTAAGTTTTATACCGATGTGCTGGGTCTACCGGGCACGTATGGCGGTATTATTTTCCTGATCGCCAAATTCTTTACCGCCTTCACCGATATGGGCACCGGGATTATGCTCGACTCGCGGCGTAAAATCGGCCCGAAAGGCAAGTTCCGTCCATTCGTGCTCTATGCCGCGTTTCCGGTGACCCTGCTGGCCATCGCCAACTTTGTCGGCACGCCGTTTGAAATCACCGGTAAGACGGTGATGGCGACGGTGCTGTTTATGCTGTACGGCCTGTTCTTCAGCATGATGAACTGTTCGTATGGCGCGATGGTGCCCGCCATTACCAAAAACCCGGATGAGCGCGCCTCGCTTGCCGCCTGGCGTCAGGGCGGCGCCACGCTCGGCCTGCTGCTGTGCACCGTCGGTTTTGTTCCGGTGATGAATCTGATCGAAGGGAACGCACAGCTAAGCTATATTTTCGCCGCCACGCTGTTTTCACTGTTTGGCCTGCTGTTTATGTGGCTCTGCTACGCAGGCGTCAAAGAGCGTTATGTGGAGGTAAAACCGGTTGAAGCGACCGAAAAACCGGGGCTGCTCCAGTCGTTTCGCGCCATTGCCGGGAACCGTCCGCTGTTCATTTTATGTATCGCGAATCTCTGCACCCTGGGCGCTTTCAACGTTAAGTTGGCGATCCAGGTGTATTACACCCAGTACGTACTGAATGACCCGATCCTCCTCTCCTGGATGGGCTTTTTCAGCATGGGCTGCATTTTTATCGGCGTCTTTTTAATGCCCGGCGCGGTAAGACGCTTCGGCAAGAAAAAGGTCTACATCGGCGGCCTGCTGGTTTGGGTTATCGGCGATCTTCTCAACTACTTCTTTGGCGGCGGCTCGGTCAGTTTTGTCGCGTTTTCCTGCCTGGCGTTTTTCGGTTCAGCGTTTGTGAACAGCCTGAACTGGGCGCTGGTCTCCGACACGGTGGAATACGGTGAATGGCGCACCGGCGTGCGTTCAGAAGGAACGGTATACACCGGTTTTACCTTCTTCCGTAAGGTGTCTCAGGCGCTGGCGGGCTTCTTCCCCGGCTGGATGCTGACCCAAATCGGCTACGTGCCCAATGTGGTGCAATCGGCAGGCACTGTCGAAGGTTTGCGGCAGCTGATCTTTATTTATCCGTGCGCGCTGGCGGTGATAACCATCATCGCAATGGGATGTTTCTACAACCTCAACGAGAAGATGTATGTCCGCATCGTTGAAGAGATAGAAGCCCGTAAACAAACGGCTTAACAATGATAATAAAGGCGCCCTTCGGGGCGTTATTGAGGAGCGATTATGTCTGACCATGATCCGCTGACGCTAAAACTGAGCCTACGGGAAAAATATGCCTATGGCATGGGTGACTTCGGCTCAAATTTGATGCTGTGTATCGGTACGCTGTATCTGCTTAAGTTTTATACCGATGAACTGGGAATGCCCGCATATTACGGTGGGATTATCTTTCTGGTGGCGAAGTTCTTTACCGCGTTCACCGATATGTTGACGGGGGTGCTGCTGGATTCCCGTCGTCATATTGGCGCTAAAGGTAAGTTTCGCCCTTTCATTCTGTATGCATCATTTCCTGTCGCGCTGGTTGCCAGCGCGCAGTTTCTCGCCACCGATTTTACACTGACGGTCAAAACAGCGCTGGCAACCGTACTGTTCATGCTGTTTGGCCTGTTTTACAGCCTGATGAATTGCTCATACGGGGCAATGGTGCCCGCTATCACCAGAAACCCGCATGAGCGCGCCCAACTCGCAGCATGGCGTCAGGGCGGCGCAACGCTCGGTCTGTTGCTGTGTACCGTTGGCTTTATGCCGATTCAGGCGCTCTTTACCCAGTCATCTTCTCTGGGTTATCTGGTAGCCGCGCTGATTTTCTCCGTTTGCGGCCTGTTCAGTATGTGGTGGTGTTTCAGCGGGGTGAAAGAACGGTATATCGATATCGTTCCGGCCCACCATAAGCCCAGCATTCTTAAATCCTTCTGTGCGATTTTCCGCAATCCGCCGCTGCTGGTGCTCTGCGTGGCCAACTTATGTACGCTGGCCGCGTTTAACATCAAACTGGCGATTCAGGTCTATTACACCCAGTATGTGCTGAACGACATCCATTTGCTGTCATGGATGGGATTTTTCAGTATGGGGTGCATTCTGGTCGGCGTACTGCTGGTGCCCGTAACCGTAAAACGGTTTGGGAAAAAGCAGGTCTATCTCGGCGGCCTGACGCTGTGGGCTATCGGCGATGTGCTGAACTTTCTCTGGGGTGGAACCTCTTTCCTGTTCGTGATCTTCTCCTGCATGGCGTTTTTCGGCACCGCGTTCGTTAACAGCCTGAACTGGGCGCTGGTTCCCGATACGGTCGATTACGGCGAATGGAAAACAGGTATTCGTGCGGAAGGGTCGGTCTATACCGGTTATACCTTCTCACGAAAAATTTCTGCGGCGCTGGCGGGTTTCTTGCCCGGCATTATGCTGACGCAAATTGGCTACGTGCCGAACATAGCGCAAAGCGCGGAGACGTTACTTGGCCTGCGTCAGCTGATATTTCTCTGGCCATGCGGCCTGGCGATTATCGCCGCACTCACAATGGGCTTTTTTTATAAGCTCAATGAAAAACGTTTTGCTTTTATTATTGAGGAAATTAGCCAACGAAAGAAACAATCGATACAAACCGGCGTTGTAAGCCATTAAAAAACCTCTGTTCTAATTAAATAAAATAATTGCCGCTCTATCCATTTCGATGGATAGCGGCTCCCTACGCTTAAAAAATGGATTTACTATGAAAACGTTGAACACAATAATGCTGTTATCCTCTGTTATCTCCACTTCTGTTTTTGCGGGCGCTTATGTGGAAAACCGCGAAGCCTATAATCTGGCATCCGATCAAATGGAATTCATGCTGCGCGTTGGCTACAACTCCGATATGGGGGCTGGAATTATGTTGACCAACACCTATACGCTACAGCGTGATGATGAATTAAAGCATGGCTATAATGAAATTGAGGGTTGGTATCCGTTATTTAAACCGACGGACCGGTTAACCATTCAACCCGGTGGTCTGATAAACGATAAAAGCATCGGTTCTGGCGGCGCTGTTTATCTGGACGTCAATTATAAATTCACGCCGTGGTTTAACCTGACGGTTCGTAACCGTTACAACCATAATAACTACAGTTCTACTGATTTAAATGGTGAATTAGATAATAACGATAGCTATGAAATCGGCAACTACTGGAATTTCATCATTACTGATAAATTTTCTTATACCTTTGAGCCACACTATTTTTATAATGTGAATGATTTTAACAGCAGCAACGGAACCAAACACCACTGGGAAATTACCAATACTTTCAGATACCGGATTAACCAGAACTGGCTGCCGTACTTAGAGTTACGTTGGTTGGATCGCAATGTGGAGCCCTACCATCGAGAGCAAAACCAGATTCGTGTCGGGGTAAAATATTTCTTCTGATTTTAATTATGCGATCTTCAACTGAAAGATCGCATTTTTAATTTTTATGAAAACATTTAAATTATAATAATAATTTATTTTCATTAATATATAGAAAACATTTAATAATACACATCCTATATAAATAATGTAATAACTTCTTTTTTATACCTTACATAATTCAAGTAGCAGGACGGTAGCGACACAGCTACGTCGCCACCTTGATGTAATGCGAAATACATTGGTATATATTAACAATAAAGGAGTTATTATAATGTCATGGAATAAACATTCCGCAGTAACCTTTGCACGCCAGCATGCACACCAACAAAGTACTCATTTTTGTGCCCGTGCCGTTGCAGCCGCGATACGAGCTGGCGGTATTCAGATTGAGGGAGCCAATGCCATGAATTTTGATCGTTCACTTGAGCGTGCCGGATTCAGGCAAGTTTATGGTGAACCGATGGAAGGAGATGTCGCAGTGATAAGCGCATTACCTGGCCCGCATCAATATGGTCATACCTGTATTTACGATGGGATGGGAACATGGTATTCCGATTTCATTCAACGCAGTATGTACCCTGGCCCACATTACAGGGAGCTACATCCTGCTTTTAAACTTTACAGGCACAATTAATATGAAAGAATTATTGAAATTATTGATATTACTTTCCATCAGTTTCGCAACATTTGGCGCAATTGATGATAAAACCCCCATATCTCGGGCGCTTGAATTCAATAAATGGTATATTAATCAGATAAATAAAGATATTTATCCTATCAGCGTCGGTCATGAAATTGATAACTTTGTTACGTCAGACACGATGAAAAAGCTGCGTCATGCGCAAGATCCTAAATACGCGGACGATGAATTTTATGACGCTGACTTCTTTATCAAGGCGCAATACATCGGCGATGACTGGCCAACCAACGTAACCGTAGTTTCATCCGATTATGATCCGGTTTGTGTGAATGTATATGTGTCATTTGGCAAAAAACGCGATCACATTGTCGTTGATTGTATGGTCCGGGAGGGAGGGAGGTGGAGAGTTCAGTCAGTCGTCGGACATGAGATTTACCACAATAGCAGCTTACAGTAATAAATCGAGAGTCAAAAAAAGCCGCTGAAATCAGCGGCTTTTTGTTGCCGGATGGCGGCTAACGCCTTATCCGGCCTACGAATCGGAGTTATCAGGCCGATTTTGTAAGCCCGTATTACTCTTCTTTCGCGCCACGCATTGCACGACGACGATCGTTTTCCGTCAGGTGACGTTTACGAATACGGATAGAGGTTGGAGTCACTTCTACCAGTTCGTCGTCATCGATGAACTCCAGAGCCTGCTCCAGGGTCATCTTGATCGGCGGAACCAGAACCGTTGCTTCGTCAGTACCAGACGCACGCATGTTGGTCAGTTTCTTACCGGTCAGGCAGTTTACGGTCAGGTCGTTAGAACGGCTGTGAATACCGATGATCT
>PPYF01114418.1_pt1 | contig 21621 bp, 26 predicted proteins | sample 1559871 | NCBI WGS metagenome assembly PPYF01 (sample SAMN08240021, study PRJNA423297) | Human gut metagenome, whole genome shotgun sequencing project.
GGGTCAGAGTAACATCACTGACCTGTTCCGGAATATTAGAAGGTGTAACGCTTGCGATTGCACCAGTAGCATCCATCTGATAAGCATTCTGACTATTATAGGAAAATCCTCTGACATAATAGGTATTATCCCATTCGACACCTTCCGTCTGTGTGAAGGTATTGCCGGTGCCTTTATAAAGCTGAGTTCCGTCTGTAGGAGAATTCGGAGCAGATCCTTTTTTGCCTACGAGGATCATTCCTTCAAAGTTTTCGTTCTCAGGATTCTCCCATGTCCAGATAATTTGAGGGGTTTCTCCTTCCGGAACAGTTCCTTTCAAGTTACTGATCTGAGGAGGAAGAGGTTTTGGAGTTCCTGTACCTCCTGAACTAGCCCAGCATCGACGAGAAACAGTATCAAAATTGAGGGTAATAACCTCTCCTGCATTAAAAGCATCATCCGAAGCAGGATCGCTTCCCTGATACAATGTATAGGAAATTTCATTGACAGTAATCGTATCACCTTCAACAAAGGCTTTTGGAGTTTTTACAGTCAAAGAAAAAAGCTCTGAAGTAATATTCAGAGCTGGGGTAATCACAAAATCTGTATCTTCTGTTGTCATTGGTCCTGTGTTTGCAAATCCACTCCAGTATTTACGATCATTTTCTGATACATGAGGAACAGGTTCAGTAAAATGTGGATGAGCATGAAGATTATTTTCGTGTCTTTGTATGCATTCCTCGATATCCTGAATGGTGGCAATGATGACAGTACCATCCACTTTGATGTTGATTCCCGCCTGATTGCTCACCGCTACACGCATACCAACACACATATCGTTGTTGATGCCGTCCGCAATGCTGATTTTCGGGTAACCTGGGGCATTGGCAATCGCGAACAGTTCCCCATCCTGGTCGATCAGACCAATTTCCCTTACATTCCAGCCGCCCACATCAGTCGGGATAACGGATGTTGCCTTGATGACATTTTTGTTTACCAAATCCCCTGCCACCTGTGCCGGCCCGCGCCATACTTCATGAACTAAAGCCGTCCGGCCAGGATCTGGCATGGGGATGCTGCCATTTCCGTCACCGACCACGACCCAGCTGATAGTCAGCTTTTCGCCTGACTGCAGATACTGAGCCAGCTTTTCGGTGCCCTTATTTGTCAGGATCGCAAAATATTCAAATTCCTGCGGCATTTCTATTCTCCTCTCTATTATCTTTCAATGATCAGATATGCCCCGTGCGTTGCCATAGCCTGGTAAATTGCTTTGCCGTCGGTTATCATCTCTCGTGGGCGGTACGGGTCGATCACCAGCATGGTTCCCATCTCCGGCAGAGCACCGGTGTAAACACTTCCCGGCTCAATAACATCGACGGTAATTCCCTGCAGCCAGGAACGTGCATTTTTGTATTCCATGATGGTATCCAGAAGCCTGCCCACTGGATTCTCTGCTACTTTTTCCTGGCCGGCATCCACTGCCACCCGGAAAAAGTAAGGCTGCCCGCCGTATTCCCAGTTTTCCTGTACGCTCGTGCCTCCATGAATAATGCCGACTGCATCCTCCAGCGCCGCCTTGGTGCCCATTCGGGAATAGTTGAGCAGAGCCGATCGGATGAGCAGCCGCTTTTTCTGCAGAGAAAGATCCGCTTTGTATCCCTTGATATCCAGTGACAGGCAAAGATGGTCTGCCATCTCCTCATCCAGCTCCATCACAAAGGCGAATGTCATGGAAACACGCTCGACGTAGTCTACCAGTCTCCGGAAGGCTTTATCCCATGCTGCTCCCAGCGCCCGGGCCTGTACGTCCTGCAGATTCGGAGGCAGAAGGGCTGAGAAACTTACCTGCTGTAAACTAATCATCTTCCAAACCTCCATAATTTACTTTGGCTGACCTGTGCTTGAAGATTTCATCGGATGCGATAATCTGATGCTGCGGTGCTGTCACTTCCAGACGCTTTGCTCCGGCCGCAATCACCAAAGCAACCAGTTTGTCCGGATTGAGGTCCCTGCCGATAGTGCTTTCCTGCCAGGACAGATAAGACTGCACCGCCGTTTCGACGGCCGCCTTGATCTCAAGCTCGCGGTTTGCATCTGATTTGTTGATGTAGTAGGTAATTTCCAGATCAAACTCCACAACATCCGGTGCCCGCAACGTCAAATCATCGGTCAGCGGCCGCTTGTTCTCCAGAAATTCCTTCAAGCGTTCCAGATATGGTTCTTCCGGAATTTCTCCATCCTGCAAAATCAGGCAGATATCCACTTTTCCCGGTTCCGGAGTTGAAACACCGACTCCCTCAATCGCCTGGGAAAATTCCCGCACCCAAAACTGATATGCTTCTGCTGGACCTGCCACACTGTACCCTTTCGGAGCATAAAAAATGCGGGTGCGGAGACTCAAATCGTCCTCCACATCCGCGCCGCCCTGTGTCTTTTCGATATTTTTGACCTTTGACACATAAGCCACCGGGTCAACAATGATGTTGATTCTGCCTTTTGAAAATCCGTTTCCGACCTCGCCGGCCTGCTGGCAGGTAATCCCCACCCGGCCGCTGGTGTTTGGTGAACGGATGATCAGATCCTCGTCTGTCTGGAAAAACAGCTTGTCACCCGGTGAAATCCGGGTTCCTTTCGGAATGAAAATATCCTCTTCCCGCACTGCGGACAGCGTAAACTCTACTTCTCCGATTGCCGGTGTCGCTGCCCTGCGTGTGAGGCCCCAGAAAGAGGCCAGCACATCCAAAAAGCTGCCGGCGCTGTACTTTGGCAGATTCATCTTTGCCCGATTTCCAAAATCTTGATACAATTCAGAAATCAGATAGGCCATTGTGTTCAGTATGATTTTTTCCCGGCTGGCTGCCGGCAGCTTCTCCATCCGGCCAGTTTGATCGAAGATGCTCTGCTCGTAGGTATCAACCAGCTCCGATAAAATCTGATCGGTACTTTCCGGTGCAAAGTCAATCTCCGGAATAGAATCATAAGGGTTATTGCTCGACATTTTTGACAATCACCTCCATCTCCACTGTCCCATCCTGCGACTGATCATAGTCCGCCTGAACCCGGATGAGCTGCAGCGCCGGGATGTATTTTTCCAGCTTCACCGAAATTTCTGCTGCGGCCATATTAACCGCTATGCTGACCGGTTCATCGATAAAGCTCATGTCCAGTCCAAAATCCCGATCCAATACCACGCTGCCGACCGGTGTTGCACAAAGCAGCTCCACCTGCTGGCGAAGATCAGGCGTTAAATTTTCCCCTGTAATCCGCATCACTGGTACTCCTTTAAACTCACATCGACACTCGCTTGCACGACCTCCCCGCGGTTGGTCACCGTATGATAGGTTTCGCTGACACTCTCGATAAGGTACTTGCCAAAATTCCGGCCGCCCACAATCAGATTGTCATACTCCCCTTTGCTGCAAAACTGCCGCAGCCGTTCTGCCAGCTGCAGAGGGCTGACACCCCGCCAGGCGGACAGCTGCATGGTAAACGTCATGCTGTCCAGATCCGGCCCCAGAAATTCCTGCTTTGGCTTTGCGCCGATGACCTCATGCGTGTTCCATCGAGCAGCAGTTTCCCGACTCATTTCCTGAAAGGTTTGCACCTTATCTTCTGAAACCGTAAAGCTGATTCCTGCATAACTTCCAATCAAGCGTCCACCTCCTTAAATATTTGCTGCCGAAACCGTTCCGGAAACAGTCAGATTTCCGCTGATTGCCGTTTCTCCGTTGATGGTTGTCTGGCCAGTCAGGGAAATGACTGCCGCATCGACCTGAAGTTCCTGTGCTTCTACTTTTACCTGTTGTGCCTTCACGATCAGTTCTTTTGTTTGAATTTCCAGTTTCTCTGCTGCTGTAATCAGAATCTCCTTGTCGGTCTGAATAGTCAGCTTTTTCTTTTCGCGGTCATAGATGAGAGTCACATCCCCCTTCATTTCCTTGTAAAAGAGGTCCTTCCCCTGCAGCTTCGGCAGCGCATCCTTGTTAAAACATTTTTTATAGCAGATGCCGCTGGTATACGGATTCCCGTATTTGTCCGGCTCAAACTCTACCTTGACCAGGTCACCGACCTCCGGCATCTCGTACTCATTACTTGGGAAGGTGATCCAGTTGGAAACGATGTTGTCCTTGGCCGGAAGCTCCACCTTGATGAGTCCTTTTGCATAGTCCACTTCGGACACCCTGAGAATCTCCATCTTATCCCTCCTCTACCCTGTGCATCGTCAGATCTGTGGTATATCCACCGCTGACCGTATGCGTGCTGCTGTCGATGAGATACTTTCCGCCAAACTTTCCAAAGTCCTCTGCGTCTACTTCCACGCAGACACCGGAAACAAGCGCCGTATCGCCTGGCAGCGAGCAGGAAAAGGTGGTTTCTCCACGGTTAAGCTCCCTGTACTTTGCCGCCGCCACCTTCTGTGCCATCCCCAGGCTGTCCAACTGGTCATCCAGCTTGTAAATTTTCGGAGCCTTGTTTCCTCCGCCATTGTGGGTGTAGGTCATAGTTTCTCCGTCGGTGTTGATATACTGGACCGATACACCAGAATAGGAAGTGTCCAGCAGCGTCGTTTTTGCCTCCCAGGAAAGCAGATCGGACTCCCGCAGCGTCTTGACGGGTCCTGCCTTCTCCAGCTCCTCCATCTCATACAACACCAACTTCTTGTTGTAGAGCTTCATGGTGATGCCATGTTTTGCTGCAAGCTCCTGAAGGAAATCCTGGTCGGTTTTTCCCTCCTGCGTCTGGAACTGGATGGTCGGATTCTCTTTTGCATCGTATTCGAGCGCAACACCTGCGCGCCCTGCGATGGTGGCGGCGATGTCCTGCAGGGTTGCCTGCTCCCAAGTCTGGTTGTGCTCCACCTCCGAAAAATCCTGATCGGACGGCTTCGCCACGCCCTTGATGCTCACCGTCAGTGGCCTGCCGGACATCCCTACATCGTCCAGCAGAAAGGTACCGCAGTCAAGTGTTCCATCTTCCGCGATGATTTGAGCAAAGAAGGTATCCATCTTGTTTGGAAACCAACCTTTGAGCCACTTCTTTTCGCGGTTTTGAATCTGAAAATCGACGTTGTCCGCGTTTTCCTCGGCGCTGTCATTAAAGGTCAGGGAGAGCGTATCCCCGCTCAAATCAGAAGTGATGTCCACGCCGTTGAGCGATACGCTCACCTTTGTTTGTCTGCCCTGCAAGTCCTCACCTCCTTGTTATTTTCGCCAGGGCGGCATAGCATTGCTAGCTGCTTCCTGCGCAGTAAATTGGGGCAGGAGGATCTCCACCCCTGCCCCAAACACCGCTACGCTTAAATGTTCCGGATTAGCCTTCATCAGAATATCCATGGCCCTTTCCGTTCCATAGACTTTCTTTGCGATACTGTCCCACAGATCGCCCTGTACGGTTGTATAGGTGTTCATTTATGCCCCCTTATTTTTTGGGTTTCAGGCGGGTGCGGCGGTCGTATTCTTCCCGCTCTTTTGCCCAGCGGTCAAAGCGTTTTTTATCGCTTTCCAGCACTTCCTCGTGTTCCTGCTTGTCTCCACCATTAAAAACAATCTGTGGACTGTACTGGTAGGTTGTGCCACCACCTGCAACAGCGGCCGGCCGTCGGATCAGGCTCTTCATCGTGGATGCCAGGCTGCCGCCACGAAGCAGGCTCTGCAGCTTGGAAAGCGGCAGAATCGCTTCATTCTCTCTACCTTCGCCCACCATTGCCAGGGTTGGCTTGGTTGCGATACCGCCCTTTGCCAGCATCGGAATAGTTGGCAGCTGGATGCCGACCGTTTTGCCTCCGCCCGGAATCCAATCCGGAATTTTAACCGACAGCAGCTTGTTCGCGCCGCCGATCAGGGCGTTGATGCCGCTGATAAAGAAGTTGATCACTCCTTTGAATCCGCTGACCAATCCGTCCCAGATTCCGGAAAATATGGATTGAATCCTTGTTCCCATTTCTTGAAAAACAGCTGAAACGCTGGAAGACAAGTTGTTGAGGAATGAAACCACCGGCTGCACTTTTGCAATGATCCAATCTCCCATTTTGGAAAAGGCTGCCTTGATTTTATCGGCATTTTTATAAATCAAAATGCACGCAGTAACAACTGCACCAAGTACAAGAGCAATCTGCCCGATCGGCGAAGTGAGCAGCGTAGCTATTCCGCTGAATCCTTTAAATGCAGCACCCAGAGCCTTGATTTTTCCGGCAACCCCTGCGATACTCTTGACCGTTTTAAAAATATCGATCAGACCTTTTGCCTTCCCGATCAGGCTGGTGACCCCGCTCATCGCTTTAAATGCAACAAAAGAAGTCGCAACTCCTTTAATAATCGGACTGATAGACGACCAGTTGTTCACCACAAAATCGGCCACGTTTAAAGCTGCATCGGCAAGTTTCCCCACCATCTCAATGGCCGGTGGAATGTATGTTTCTGCCAGCGTTTTGATCTGAGGGCCGGCGCGGGTGAAGCCGTCGGTAATCTTGCGGCCTAAACTCGTTGCCTTTTCTGCGATGCCATCAAACAACGGCCGCATCGGCTCCAGTCTGGCTGCAATCGTTTTCGCGGTGTCGGCCACACTATCCTTGATTTTCTTTGCGACGCTGATAACCTTTGTACCGTACTTCACACCGGTCTGCACCACACCGCCGATCTTCCTGCCGATCTGCTCGAAGGTTCCTGCGTTGGCCATATTCTGCATCTTGGTTGCAACCCAGCTCAGTCCCTCTTTGGCTGCATCAAAGGCGCTGCCCTCAATGATCTCACCGGTGCCGCTGATGCCGGCCATGTTGGCAAGACCAGTTTTCCATACGCCGGTAATCGTGGACATGATACCCTTGTAACTCTTTGCCTGAATCTCCATGCCGCCTTTAAAGCGGTCCTCCATCAATGCAAAAAGGGCATCGTTGAACTTCTCCTGGTCAACGATCTGCCCTTTGTTGTTGATAATGGTTTGATTTTTATACAGTTCGGCACCCTTGGCCTCGATCATAGCTTTCGTAATACCGAATTCTTTAAGCCTCTCAAGCTCCCCGGTCTGGGCATCGGCTACTGCTTCCACTGCCTGCATGATGTCCTTATTCATGACGCCGGCCATGTCGCCGATCTTGGTCATCGTCTTTTGCGCATCGATACCATAGGACTGCAGACGCACCGTTGCTTCCACGATGGAATCGGTTTCAAATGGTGTTTTATTCGCAAAATCCACCGCCCATGCCATCATCTGAGCCGCCTTTTTCTGGTCCTTCATGACAACGTTTAAGGTGCTGCGGTATCCCTCCAGACTGGATGCACTTTCCAGAGCGGACATCGATACATTTTTCAGTGCCTGGGCGCTTACATAGGTTGCGGCGACTCCCGCTACTGTCTTGGTCAGGCTTTTGACGCTGTTCGATACCGCCGAAAAGGTTTTGTCAAAGCTCCCCTGCTTCTTTGCACCAAACAGGAAGTCGACAATAAATCTATTCTTCGCCAATTTCGGAAAGCACCTCCTCTGTCTGCACCATCAGCTCCAGAAAATCACTGAGCGGCATCGTCCACAGCCGAAAAAAATCAGCGTGCAGAATGATAGAAAGGCTGATGGCAGATTTTTTGAGCAACAAGGCGGCGGTATGGTCTAATCCTCTGAGAGAAAAAAATTACCGATCGTATAGCGCAGCTGCGCTGCATCCTTCGCACCCAGCATCTTAAACAGGTCAAACGGCAGTCCGGTCACCTTTGCCGCTGTAAGATACGCAAAGGTCAGGCTCTTTTCCGGAACCATATCCATTCCGTCGATATTCTCTGCCTGTTTGAGAAGACTTGCATAGTCCTCACCGGATAGATCTTCCAGACCGGAAAGGTCAAACGCTTCATGTTTTTTCGTTTCATAGGTTACCGGCTTTTTCAAAATGAACTTTTCCATGCTATCATATCCTTTCTTTGGGGTCTCTAAATCAAATCTCTGATTTCCTTCATGTAGTCGATGCCCTCTACCACAAAGATGTGATTGAACTTGTCCAGCTCCAGCACAACAACGCTGCCGCGGGTAATCTTGATATAAGACAACTCCAGCTTTGTTGTAGTTTCGGTCGACTCGCCCTGCTTAAAGGTTCCCACCGAGTAGCTCTTCGGCACACCGCGGCAGACCACCTTTAAACCTTCCTGACTGTTTGTTCCGGTCGCCGGGTCATGTTTTGTCTGCGCTGCCCGCAGGGTCAGCGTGTGCGCCTGCGGGATCATCAGTCGGCTGGATTCTTCGGATACCGTGCGGAATTTCAATTCGATTTCCAGCGATCCAAAATAGCCTGGTGTCGGGTCCTCCATTGTACCGGCAATTCCTGCGCCGCTGATTTCCGAAGTAACCGCTTCCAAATCCGGCATCGTCACCTCTCCGTTGGTGCCGATCAACATCTCTCCTTCGTTGTAGATGTTGTAGTCGGTCAACTTGGTCGGAATCGTTCCCTTGTTCATATTCTCACTCCTTTTGCTTGTTTCGTTGCTTCTCTAGGGAGTTTTGCTCTGCCAAACTCAAGGGGACGGGATACAAAAGTCTATTCTTTGTAAACTTTAACCGTCCCTACTTTAAAGCCTCCTGAAGCGCACCGGTGTCATATTCCACTGTGGTCAGGATCTGCTCGGCTGGTGGGTAAGGAGAAAACAGCATTCCGATGCGGATAATTCCGTTGATCAGGTCGGTGGTTGGGTTGTCCTCCTGGTCAAAAACCATACGGGCTTCCGCTACCATGTATCGCTGTTTCCATGCGTTACCTTTGATATTTTCGCTGTCCACGATGCTTTCGATCAGGCGTCGGTTTGCCGGATCATCCACCTTCTGGAAGTAGGACAGGATAAACTGATTAGCCCACCAGTTGTACATCCTGCGACAAGGAATGAAACAGTCCTTAATATCGGTGTTGCCAGGATAGCAGGCGGTGCGGTTTCCCCATGCCTTCCAGCCGTTCATGTTGATTGCGGTTACAATGCCCTGGGAGTTGAGCAGATTTGCCTGCTCCAGATCCAGGATCACCTCGGTGCCATCTGTCAGGCAAAGTCCGCTGATTTTGAGCGACTTATTCGAAAAGGAAACATAAGGAATCCCGTCGTTGTTGTAGTCGGTATCTGCAATCAGCGCCGCTGCTGCTGCAGAGTAGTGATAAATTTCTTCCCCAATCTGTACCATCGGCCAGAGCAGGGTGCTGTTTTCCTGCACAAAATTGTTCTTGTTCTTTTCCGCATACGCTGCGTCGTAGGTTGTGACCGTTTCGGTGTCCAAGTCCACCAAGCAGTGGTAACGGAACACGCTGTTCAGACTGTTCGTTTTGGCCGTCATGGCGTTATAAATCTCTGGCTTGCCGCTGAAGCCTGGAACCAGTAAAGTTCCCGGCACCATTCCAAAACGCGGATAAATTTCCCGGATCTTTGCAATTCCGGCCAGAATGTCCTCATCCTCCACTGCAGATGGATCGAGTACATCATAGGTCGCTGTCAAAGTTGCTGTATCTTCCAGAATCTTTCCACCCTCGATGCGCTCGATGACCGCTTTGCCGTCTTCAAAGGAAAGCAGATAATCTTCCCCGACGGTCAGTGCTTCCTCGGTCTGGGTCAGCTGCACCGATGGCAGCAGCACACCCTCTTCCGGAAGCTGTGCCTTGCCTTCCAGCAGCTGCACGCTTACGGTTGTTTTCTGCTGCTTGTGCTTGGTCGGGTCGAGCACGTTAATCATGATCAGCGGCGACACATTGTAGACCGCAAACGAAAGCTTGATGCTTTCGCAGATGGTATAGGTCAGATGGTCTGCGCTCATGCCCATCTTCTCGACCGCTTCCTCGTAGCTGTACGCAATCTGCGGTGCCAGCGGGTCGCTTAAGTTCCCCATGTTGACCGGTGCCAGACCGACTACCACCTGTACAGCCGAATCGACCTGCACCGGCGCCACGATCTGTGTCTGTTTTTCCGACACCTGAATTCCGTGAAAAAATGCCATTTTCTTCACCCTTTCTTTTTATGTTAAATCACTGTAGTCCGGCCCTGGGGACGGAATATTTACCTCAAACATAACTGCTCCAAAAAAATAAGGATATGTTTCCTTCTCTATGCTGCCAAGCGTAAATTGAATTGGTTTTTGAATCTCAAACTGGTCATTCAATGTAGGCTTTTCTGCCAACGACAATCGAGTGATCTCAATCAAATGGCAGATTTTTTCATATCCTTTTAGCTCAGGTTCCTGATCTTTGGTTGCAAATGTAAGAATAACCTCAATTGAACTTTTTTCATTATCATCGCTTCCCACCTCAAGACCTATCAGGCAGTGCGGCAAATACTTGTCAGCATCTCCCTCATATTTAAGTGGAGGCAGGTTTCGGATAAAAACTTGCAGATCATGAATACCTGACCGTTCTGCAATATCTTCCACTCTTTTTTTTAAAAGTTTCTGAAGCTCAAAAAGTGTCATTTCATTCTCCTCAGATAATAACCAATCTCATGGTCAATCTGTTTCTGCAAAAATTGTGTTCCATCTTTCACAATCGCACTGGAAGATTTCTCGTTACGAATCATAGACGGAATAGAAGGACCACGTAGCTCCACGATATTTTCATCGTTTGGATGTCCTTTTCTCGGATTCTTTCGGTAAACTCCCAACTCTCTCTCAAAAACTCCAATATGTCCATTCGATGTACGCATAATAAAAGCTTTGGAGCGGGTAGAGCTGCCGTCTAATTTCTTCATGGAATTATTGATTAGTACTCTTGCAGAAATTGATTCCGGAGGATTTTTCTTAACAGGCATCCTTCTGCTGGTTTCAAAGCGATATAAAGGCACTTTCTGCGAAGCGACAGACATCACTCCAGCTGAAATTTCTGCTCCTTTCTTCGCTTTATAAACCTGAAGTGTTTTTTGAATATCCTTTTTTCGAATATTGGTAACAGCATAATTTTTGAGAGTTTCATTTTTGATTGGTTTTACCAGATGGGTGGCAGTACGATTGACAGCTTTTCGCATAGCAGCTTCTGCCTTGTCTTTCATACCACCTAATTGTCGAATAATTTTCTTTTCATCGATTTCCCCTATCTCAAAAACCAACTGAGGCTCTTTTCCTGTACTCATCGGTTTGCCTCCAGTGCAATTCTCCAGATCAGTCTCCCGGTGACGCTCTTGACAAGATAGGTTTTTCCGTCCAGTGTCAGGTGCGCCCCTTCTGCCGGTTTTCCGGGCAGATCGCCGGGACGAACCAAAATCAGCCGGGTGGCCGTATTATAACCATCGGCATACTTTGGCTGTGCCTTCATTTTTTCCAGCGTTACCTCGTCAAAGATAACCGGAATCTGCCGGCCGTCCACCTCATGGATATCGGCCAGCTCTTCCAGGTTAAAAACGACTGTATCTGTGTCATGCTGGACCATCGTTTTAAAGATGCTCATTATGCACCCGCTGCTTTCAGCTCATAGCCGTTGCCTTCTGCATTCACTGTTGGCACCTTTCCTGCATCCCCTGCACCAGCTGGAGATGGTACACCAAGACCTGGGTCACCCTTTTCACCTTTCGGACCCGGGACACCTGCAACTGCCAGACAATCCTGTAATCTCACCTGTACAGTAGCTCCGGAACTTTCTTTTTTCTTTACGCAGATTCCGGCCGGAATTTCGGACGCGCTCTTTGTCGCCTTCATGGTCTTGCTGGAATCATCCCAGTAAGCAATCGCACCAAACTCGATGGCTGCCGAAGTATCAGCCGGAAACTCCCAGACACCGGTCAGGGCCAGTGCTCCCACTGCCCCCACCTCGATCTGACAATCCGCTACCGCAATGCGATTGGTTCCCATTACCACTACATCACCGGACTTGATGACCGCCTCGGTGTCGTTTTTATAGTCGATTCTGTCGCCTTTCTGAATGTAAACTGCCATAAAGAATACCTCCCTTATTTGCCTGGATTGTAGCTCATACCGCGGTAATCGATGACATTGATGCCCACATCCTGGAACATACGGTACTCGATACCCAAAGTATCCCAAGACACCCTGCTTTCCAGTGTCGGTGTACGCTTGCCGTTTAAGTAGGTCACCTCGATACCATCCGCTTCATTCGGGTCGGCAACCGCATAGTAACCCTTTGGATTTGCAATATCCAGCTGCGCATCGGTGATCAGCTGGAAGGCTTCCCTCATTGGATTCATTACACCACTGTTTGCTGCATCTGGGTTAGCAGTGGATTCCAGGATCTGACGGATTGCCATGCCCAGAGTTACCGGAGCCAGCACAAAGCGCGGCTTGATGTTGAGTACATCCTCGTTGTTGATATCCTTCTGCTGGGACATTGCAACAATCATCTCGTTAAAAGATGCAATCGAAGGAGCAGTTCCGGTAAAAAGGTTGTGGTGACTTGCGTCAAACAGATTCTTTCCATCAGACATCTTCGCGTTTTTGGTAAGCGTCTCATAACATTTTTTATTGATAAAGCGCTGGCTGGAGCGTACATGCGCAGTAATCATGCGGGCGATGGTGCCCAGATCATCGTTGATAATGGTCTGGCGGCTGAATCCAAACTTCTTTCCGTAGGTTTTCAGGCTAGTTTCTACCCCTTCATCCTTGCCGCTGACTGTCTTGAACTCACCGTTTTCTGCAACTTCCTGCATCTCACCGCTTGCCGCCATGCGATAACGGGTCATCTTCTTAAAATCTGGATTGGAGCCGACGCTGGTCCAGTACTGATAAGTGGTCGGTGCGGTCTCGTAGGCTCTGGTGATGACGGCGTTCATGGTGGAGTTAATGATGGACACAAAGCTGTTGGTATCGGCAAACTGACCGCGGGAATGTCCAGCCATCTCTCTCCAAAGTTCATCCGGAGACATGCGATGTGCATCCCTGACACCGCAGCGCATTGCACAGTCTGCCATCAGCTGATGCAGGCTCATACCGCGAAAACTTTCTGCACCAGGGGCTGGTTTTTCAATCGTTTCTCCCATACGCAGAAGCAGTCCGTCACGTGCTGCAGCGCGGTATTTGTCCTCCTCGTCTGCTACCACCGTCACATGGGAGGTCAGCGGGGTTCGGCTTCTTTTTAAATTTTCCAGAATGGCTGCGCGGACCTGATCCACACTGCTGCCGTCCTTGATATACTCCTCCGGCTCCACATCAAAACTGCGGCAGAGCGAATAAATTTCTGCACATCTCTGTCGTTCTGCTTCTGTGTTGTCGGTGGTCGGAACTGCCGCTGGAGCCGGTGCTGCCGGCTGTGGTGCTCCTCTTTCGCCACCATGTTCCGGTGCTGCCACCGGATTGCCTGGATTATTTTTGTCTGTTACTGCACTCATTCCATTTTCCTCACTTTCTGGATTTTTATTTCTGCCGGCACCGACATCGTCATCGGCCGGAACCGGCTCAAAGGAAATCTCCATCGGTTCCCACTTGGTCGCCACATAGCAAGGACCGGTAAAGCGTCCATTACTGGATGTCTTTCCGGCCCTGACCTCTTCATATGCGTTTACAATGTATCCAACAGAGATTCCTTTCAAACTTCCTGACTTCACCTTCTGATAGATGAGGTCGCTTTTTTCATCTGTGTCAAACGATACAACAGCTTCTCCTCGTTTTTTCTCCCCGTCGATGCTCAAAGAAACAATCTTTGCAATCGGCAGGCTGCCATATACCGGATCACGTCCATGATGAAACAGCACCGATCCCACGTTCTGCAGACGGTTCAGATCGACACAGCCTTCATCGTGACACAGAATTTCCGGCCCAAACCAGCGGTCGACCGGCTTTTCTGAAGAAAAGGACAACTTGACCGTTCTTTCCTGCTCCGATACTTCCCGCACCTGCATCGGTATGGTGCGAAAATTACTCTTCATCGTCGGGTTCTCCTGCGGATTTCCCCTTGTTTTCATTGCTTTCCTCCAATCCCAGCTCCTTCATGAGCTGTTTTTCTTTTGCTCGCTGTTCCAGAATCGCTCTCCAGTCTCTTCCTCGTTCTGCCGCTACTTCCTGTAAGGTTGTCTGGTTGGTTTCCATCGCGATTCGGTTTGCGTTGACCTCCTTCACCGGATCAATCCAACTCATTCCCTTGGCAATCCACTTACATTCGGTGTACTTTTCCGGATTGGTAAAATAGTCCGGAATATCCAGGCTCTTCGCCATCACGCAGCTTTCCATCCACCAGATATAAACCTTGCGGCAGAGGTGTTCGGAAAGATAATGCTGCCACTCCTTGTAGCTTTCGCGATCCTCCAGCAGATTTTGTCTGGCAGAGGAATAGTTGACCTGGCTCATATCTCGGGAAGTCGCTTCGTAGCTCAATCCTAACCCAGCTGAGTAAGCACGCTGCAGAATTGTAGCCATATCCCTTGCGTTGGATGCCTGGCCGGATGGGTTCACCACCTGAATTTCGTCCCCCGCGTCCAGCTCCATGATCATACCGGGCGCCAGTTTCTGCTTCTTGGCTCCGGTTGCCTTGTCGGTTTTCTGGTTGCGTCCCAATCCCATGCCGCCCGGGTTGATTTTTTTGATAAACACCGACAGGCAGGCAAGGATTCTTTCCTTGACCGTCACCGCATTGAGGAACTGGTTTAAATCTCTCAGGCGGGAAAGAACATTGGAAAATCCCGAAATTTCCCGCACCTGGCTGGTTCGCTTGATTTTATTGAGATAGATGACCCGATCTGCCGGGATGCGCACTGTTCGGCCGGTTTCCCCAAAGGTGTCATACACCGTAAAGTGATAGGCAACTGGCTTGTTGAAGGAATTGACCTCAATCCCGCCAACCACCTGATTCTTCCCATGGAACAGCACACTGTTGTCCAGCTCATCCACCTCTTTGATCTGCAGCTGAAGGGGAAACCGTTTGTTCCCGCTGTAAGTAGCGACAATCAACAGACCGCCATCCACCATCATTCGGCGCACCGCTATTTTGAGGATCTCACAAAAACACAGCCGTCCGGTCACGTCGCAGTTTTCCGCATGACACCAGCTCTCCCACAACCGTTCGATCTTCTTTTCCAGCTCTGGATGATCGATTTTGCAGTCCAGACGGATGCCGGAGCCGACCACATTTCGCTCCATGGCAAGGATACTCGCCTCCACATAGTCGGCATTTCGTTCCAGATCCCGGGCGCGGTGGCGGATGGTATCGCGGGACATGGCGTTGATATCCTCCGCCCGCCCGTCGACCGGTGTCCAGTTATCCGAATCCCGCCCTCCGCCCGCGTCATATCCATTTCTTTTCCCTAAAAAACGCATTTTCAGGGTCTGCCACACACTCACCTGCATTCCTCCCTTTTCTCTCATCGAATTTGCGGGCAAACGCTTTCACCGCTACCCCCTGTCGGCAAACTCTACGATACACAGATTCCCGCCCTGTGCCTGCCGAATCTGGCTTTCCAGAGCTTTCTGCCGGCTGTACAGGGTCGCCAGATTTGCCTTGGTGACACTCTGGCCGTCCACATTGTAGCTCTGTGCACCGTTTTCAATCGCCGCGATCGCACTGCAGAGGCTTTCATACTGTTTTTCCAGACTGATCATATCCAATCACCTCCCCAGTCGTAGTCATCATCGTTTCCAAACCAGTTTTCTTCCTCATCCTGCTCCCGCTGATAGGTTGGTTCTTCCTTTTCTGCTTCCGGTTGCTCCTCGAGCAGCGCAAAAGCGCCCATCAGATCTGCTGCGCAGGCAGCATATACCTCGCAGTCCAGATAATGGTTGTCGGCGCTGCTGGTCTTTTTCTTCCACACCCAGCTGTCCACCCCATTTTTGCGCTCAAATACCTTGTGTTCACTGGTAACTTGGTCGCAGTATTCCTGATCCACTCCGTCAAAGACCTGCCAGCTGCCGTCCTGCGCGTTGATTTTGGCATAAATCATGTTTTTGTAGTAGCTGCCGTCGCAGATGATAAGTTTGAGTCCCCGCGCCACACTGTCCTCTTTCTGGATGGTCGATACCCGATACCGGGACGGAATCGGGTGGGATGCACCCTTTACCGGAACGGCCAGAGGGTTGTGGACATAGCAGAAATCGTACACAAGGTCTGTCTGGTCACCGGAATCTACCAGTGTCAGATCGATGTACCAGTCTTTTCCCTTCTGGTCGTAGTAGGCTTGGTTAAGGATATCAAACAGAGCATTAAAGTTTGTTCCCGGGATGCAGCCGTGATCGATGTTGTAGATTTTCTTGCCCTGCCCCCAGGCATCCACCGTGTAATACAGGCAGGTTTGCTGCACATCCACCCCACAGGTGATAATCTGTGCCCAGTCCGGAACAATTCCTCTGGTATAGATTCCCCTGTTGTCCAGGATCTTCTGGGCACCGGCGGTACTGCCGACATCTTCCCACGGCTCTCCCAGCCATGAGTTGACAAAGTTCTGCATCTTCTCCTGATCTCCCTGCGCATCCAGCCACTTATAGGCCACATCCCGAAAGGACAGCCAGGGCGAATAGATGGCATTGAGCGAAAATCCGGTCTTTTTGGGGCTTTGCTTTTTGCCCTCGATCTCTTCCTCGTTCATCCAGCGGCCCTGTTTGAGCATCTTGTGCTTGTCCGCATCAAAGAGCTGCGACTGACAATAGGGACACTCATAATAAGCTGACTCAGCACGTTCGGTCTTGGTGCCCTCTTTGATAAACTTGATCTGCGTAAAGCGCAAGCGCTGAAATTTTCCGCAGTGCGGACATGGAACATAAAAATAGAGCTGCCTGGTGCAGCTCTCCCATTCTTTCCAGATAGCGCCAGTCTTTAAAGTGGGCGTGGAGGTGATAAAGATCTTCTTGTTGTATGCAAAGGTGTTGGTTCGCTCCCTTGCCAGAGAGATCGGATCGGCCTCCTTGCCGCCTCCGGAGCGAGGAGGATATTTGTCCACCTCATCGAGCAGCACAAATCGGATCGGCTTCGATGAAAGCGACGCTGCCGAATTGGCACCGGTAAGCGGGATATACATATTCTCAAACTGCAGAGCCAGCAACTTGCTGTCCTCTTCCCGGAACTTTTCGGCCAGCGGTCTTGTTGCCCGCAGCATGGGCTGGATGCGGTTTTTGGAAATATCCTCGGCCAGTGTATCGGAGGGATAGACCACCAGCGTCGATGCCGGGTCCTGATCCACGATATAGCCCAGGATATTGAGGATAGATTCAGTGCCGCCGACCTGTGTCGGCTTGATAAAGACAATTTCCTCGATCCGGTCATCCGAAAAGGCGTCCATGACTCCCCGAAGATAGGGGGTTTTCTCTGTTTTCCAGCGTCCGGGCTGGTTGGAAGTTCCGGCCGGAATGATCCGGTTTTTATCCGCCCACTCACTGACTGTCATTCTTTCCGGCGGTTTTAGTGTTTTCATACTGTCCAGAATCCAGCTCGGATAATTTACCTTGACTCCATTCCGCGAGTACATCATGTACCACCTCACTTACTTCGCGTTCCAGTTCTTTTGCGGCATCCAGCTCCACAGACTTGGATGCCAGGATTCCGATTTTGCGGGGAAGGAGCAAAAGTGCCTGTTTTAAGGCAACAAAAAAGGCGGCTAGCTCATCCGCTACCACCTGTTTTTCGATATAATCTCCCCGCTTGATCCCGTTCTCAAGCTCCCTGTTTTCGGTCTGCGCCTTTTTGAGCAGCGCTTCCCAGTAGAGCTTGCGGTCTTTGAGACTCATTTTCTCCAGATCCTCCCTGGTCCCGCTGCCATCTATCCGCCAGGCGATGACCTCCCGGATCGGCCACCAGCCTCGGTCAGCCTTCGGACATCCGTCCTTCGCCCAGCTGGCCAAGGTCTTTGGCGTGACACCAAAAATCTCGGTCAGAAAGGAGGTGGGAACGCAGGTTTTTCCGTCGATTATTTTTGTCTTGATGTTGTTACCCAAAATCCCACCTCAATGTAACAAATTTCTAATCCATTTTTTCACTTCCAAACGCTTCTATCTACATCTCATGCACCCGCAAAATTCTAATTCTCTGGTTTGTTACCTTGTTACCCTGTTTTTTTGCACTTGCAGCGGGGAAATTTCCGCGCCTCTGAACGACCCGCACTCCCGGTGGGGTCAGGAAGTACCTAAATCCGGTCGGCAAGCTCATTCTCGATCCGCTTGCAGGCAGTCTCATAGTGTTTTGCATCCAGCTCAAACCCGATGTAATTGCGGCCGCTGCGGATACAGGCCACCGCCGTGGTGCCGCTGCCCATACAGTTATCGAGCACAAGCGCGCCCTCATCGGTGTAGGTGCGGATGAGATACTCGAACAGCGCCACCGGTTTCTGTGTCGGGTGTAGACCGCGCTCACAGCGAACTTCCAGAAGATTACGGGGATAGTTGATATACTCGGTTACAAAGTCGGATGCCAGTCCGTGGCTGTAAACTTCCCCATTTCTCTTGCTGCTTCCCTTGTGATACTTCGGCTTGTCCAACCGGATCAGCCCCTGCGGATGATAGACCGGCGGCTTTTTGTAGAATACCACCACATCCTCAATGCAGCGCATAGGCTGCTTCTTTGCATTGGCAAAACCGGTCGGGCAGTTTTTGTGCCAGTACCAGCAGTACCGAAACAATTTGCGGTTGCTTTGGATGAGCGCTGTTGTGAATGGCTGGATCGCCGTCAGCACGATGGCGCCGTTGTCCTTGATGATGCGCTCATATTGTTGCCATAGCTGGTCGAATGGCAGCACGCTGTCCCATCGGCAATCTGTGACACCATACGGCAGATCGCACAAAATCATGTCGATTGACTTATCCTCGATCGCCTGCATTCCAGCAAGGCAATCTGTGTTGTAAATTCGGTTTGTTTCTAGCATTTATCGTTTCACCTTTCTCGGGGCAAGGTGGAAAACGGCATGAAAAAAGCCGGTCTTTCCAAAAGAAATCCGGCTTAAAAAATATAAAAAAACCGCATAATTAAGCGATTTGTTGTAAAAAAAGTATTGACAATATCACGATATAGTGATATAATATAATTAATGAAAGGAGGTGAACACAGTGGATGAACAAATAAAAAGTCTGTTAGAAATAACAAAGGACTTACTTGAAATCCTCGTTTTAATCCTCACAGCCCTCCAGCTCAAAGGAAAAAAGAAACGAAGAAAAAAGTAAGTCCAGGCGGGAGGAAACTCCCGCCCCCTCTTGGGGCTTTTATTATACCACATCCACGAAGAAAATGAAAGTCAAAACACTTCGCATTCTGCTTGTTGCTCTGGTCATCCTAAACATTCTGGACGGTGACTTTGCAAATCCGTCCGTTCTGGACTGGATCAAATTCGTTCTTCTTGCCGTCTGTCTGATTCTCAGTTTCCGAAAGGAGAAATCTTGATGAATAACCCGTTTGAAGGGTTGCTTTCCTTCAAGGAGGCAACTGACCTCTGGGGCCTGAATGAAAGCACCCTGCGCAAAGCCGTTACCTACGGAAAACTCAAAGAAAACATCGATGTAAAAAAGTTTGGCAAACAATGGATCATCACCCAAAAAGCAATGGAGCGGGAATACGGTCCGATGCCAGGTGAAGATAAAAAATAATCCAACACAAAAGCCGCTTGTCCTTTCGGGCAGGCGGCTTTTTGCGTTTTAAGGAGAGTTCAAAAACTCAAAACCAAGGAGGCGTTCCTTTGATCTTCCCATTTTCTTCAGTTTACATCATATCACACTTGACATAGGACATTCCAGGACATTTTAATCTTTCAACGGCTATTTTATGCTTTCTGCTGATTTGTTTTTGAGAATATCCTACTTTGTCTGCCGTTTCCTCAACTGTCATTCCCTGTATGTACCGATACCAGAGAATATCCTGATAAGATTTCTCATTCAGACCGCAGATTGCCGTCTCGATCTGCTGTTTGCGTTTCCGGAGCTTGTCCATTTCCTGGGCGATTTCCGTCTGAAGCTCACAGATCTGATCGATGCACCGCTGCAGCTGGTCACCGCTACCGGCAGCCTTTGGTTCTTGTGAGATGGTAGCGGTAATTTTGGTCGCTCGCGCATTCCACACCTGCAGCTGTTCGGTCATGCTTTCGATTTTTCCATCCAGTGCCCGATAGCTTTTCAGCCACTCGATTTTCTGTTCGTAGGTCAACGGCATCACGTCCTTTCATCGCTATCATATGTTCTCGCGTCAATTTATCCACTACACGCCCAATCTCTCGATACCCCGCCATTCGTGCCAGGTTATCAAGGTGGTAGGCGGTTTGAGCGGTAACCAGGATAGACAAGCGGCGGAGGTTTTTGTTTTTCATGGCTATTCCTCCCTTGGTTTAAAGTAATCACAAAAGCCGTCACTGTGTACAATACCATTCACATAGCAAAAAAGACTTTGGCCTCTAGGTTTTTGTCTACTGCAAATACCACACCTTCCAACCGGCGTCGCTGGGCGGGTGTTCCAATATTCTATCGCTTTTTGTTGTGTACTATAAGCACATCCATAAGCCCCACAATATGTTTTTTTACAAGTTACGGCGTAAATCGGTTTTCCACCAGTATGGAGTTCCTGTATTTCTGATTCCCCTCCGCACCTCCAACACGGCAACACAATCCCTTTCTCCGTACACTTTTTCTGCGCCTGCTGATCTCCCAGTAGCGCACGGCGAATGAGTTCTTTATCTTCAGGCATTATTTATCATTCTCCTTTCAAAACACTGATGCCAATATCATAAGCATCAAATCTTTGTTCGGATTTTCTAACGTTTCCAGAATCACTTTTTCTTCTATCCCTTTGGCTAACAGGTTTTTCACTAAACTTAACTTGCTTATTTCCGTTAAGGTGTCGTATGGATTAAAAGTTGATCCCAACGAGCAACGGACTCTTTTGCTAAAATCTATACTCGACAGCACTGAGATTTCTAAATAAAGATTCTCTAATTCTTCCATTATTCGTCCCCCTCATTCATCTTTTTCAGTGTGGCTTCGGCTTCCTCACGGGTAAGAAATATGGTTTTTCCAACATCCGAAAATCTGAAAGTAAAACCTTTTTCATCTTCATATCCCGGCGCATACACAGCGTCAATAAAATCAATTCCATCCGGATCATATCCAACGCCGTAGAGCAAAACCTCTAAAACTTCGTCATCGTCGATTGCATAAACGTCACCGCCTAACATCGAGAAGAACTCTTTACAAGGTAGTTTTGCACACCTACCTTCTCTGTCCGCTTGCACAAGATCTTTCAGGCGGTCAAGGTCGTAGTCATCGCCGAGGATGTCCTCAATGGCAGAAAGGCGTTGATACGTTTTATAATCAGGACAAGGTGCTGAAAATTCACCTGCCGCAAATGCACATTCTTCATCTGCTGCTTTGCAAAAAACGCATCTATTTCTTGCATTTGTCAATCGTTTCATGTTTATTCCTCCTTTAATCCACGCCATTCGCTTTCGTATTCCCATACTGAGATCGCATCAAAATTTTCCCTAAGCGATAAGTAAAGGTTATAATCAACAACCGGATGCACTTCGCTGTCAATCATATCAGATAGTTCGTCAACAGCAGCAGCCACACGATTTAGCTCTTTTATTGCCGCATCCCTCTTCCTCTCTGCCTTTTCTGCTCTGGTTTCAGCGGCTTCGACACGAGCAAGTAAATCAGTAATTGCGGTTATAGCCTGCTCAATAAAGTATGACTCTGGTTCTTCGTACACCATTTTCCCTTGTCCAGTATAAGGCCATGGCGCACCGACTAATTCTCCGTATGGAATTTTGGGCGGAAGCATTTTTTCTAGGCTTTCCACAAGTT